>Ga0163111_10000401_pt1 | contig 25906 bp, 31 predicted proteins | sample CRUFie1St18metaG_FD_109645 | JGI IMG/M metagenome (GOLD analysis project Ga0163111, IMG submission 109645) | Marine microbial communities from the Costa Rica Dome - CRUD Field 142mm St18 metaG | ecosystem: Environmental > Aquatic > Marine > Oceanic > Photic zone | place: Costa Rica: the Eastern... | reverse complement strand
GCCAGGATCTGTGCGTTGGAGTTTACATGTCCATGAAGAGATGGGATCACATGAGTCAACCAAACCTTTATACTTCTGCACATACATCTCAAACGCCTGACCAATTGCTTGGTTGACCTGAGCGGTCATCGTCGCGTCACAAACTTCGAGGTAAAGTTGGTGATCTTTCCTACCCATACCACCCTTAGGGAATTGAGACTCCCCATCATTGAAGTGGTCAATGGTAAAATCATTTTCGCCAATGGTGGTAAGGGTGTGGTCAGATGATTCTCCTACAAAATGTTTTTTGTTGTACCAGTATTCAAAGATTTGACACAATGAGTCACAGAACTCCCAATTGACGAAGTTCTCAAACACACCGATGTGATCATAGAAAACTGGTTCAGTGAAGTCAGGTTGCTTGATAATCTCTTCTGTCATTGTTGTTGTGCGTGTTCCATGTACACAGATGGTGGTATTCTACCACAATATTCATCAAGTTCCATAATCTGATCAACGGTATGCTCTCTTGCATCCCTTTCCCAGAACTGTGCTAGTGCTTCGTTACTACCCTTGTGGAAGATGTCAATATGTTCTTCATGAATAGAAGAACCCATGTCCAATCTGTAATTGAATAAAGGAGTGGAGTAAGACTTACCACTGTCAAGAATCAAATCCTCTGACACTGCACGAGGTCTGATGTTCTGATCCAGTTTCCACTGGTTGCCACGGAGGTGACACCGGAGGACCTTGGTTGCATGGTGCCTGCTGATTAGGTAACCAGCAGCAGAAAAGTCATTGATGAACCTTTGATGTAACTTGAGAGTAATCCCATTGGGATTGATGATGGTCAGTTGCAGGGTGTCCCAGTTGATAGGGAGTCGCTTCCTGACATCCTTCCAAGTGAAGGTCCAATGTTTGACAGTCGAGAGATCGATGTCGTCTTCCATGATGAAGACTTCATCCAGGTCAGTCTCTTCGACAAAGTAACGTAAAGCATTGAGGTGAGACATTACACATGCAATCTCACCCTTATTCATATTATGAGGAACAGATCCTTTCAAATGCTCCTCATATTCATCACCATCAACACCGCTGATGCGGTGGTGGTCAGTGAGTCCCCAGAAGTCCAGTTGCTCTTCCATGTATGCCCGACGTTTGGGCACACGATCTAGGTTGATCCAAAGAACTTTAGGAAACCCCTTCAGTTTGTCGATGGACTTGTTCCTGTCAGTCATCCATATCCTGGCGCTTGCCGTCACGAACACCACGAAACAACAAATAAAGAGGATTCTTGTAGTATTCTTCAAACTTTGTCTTACTAAAGTTACGAAGTTCTTCCCACAGAGCACGGTTCTCTTCAATGTGAGGGTTGCTGAACCAGGAGTTAGGAGTACGACGGTGCTCCATGTGGTACACCAGGTCATTCAAACGCATCACCTGAGAGCAGGTGTTGAAACGAATGTACCGTTCGTCATCTTCATACCCGTAAGCAACGAACCCTTCGTTCTCACCACCCAGTCGGATGTATTCTTTGGTGTCAAAGAACTGTACGAAACCAAACTTGGCATCATACAGAGTTGCATTCTTCTGGAATGCATTGAAGTTGAAGTTGCTGTTGATGAATCGAGTGCACTCTACATCAGTCACTCGCAGTTGATACTGATAGTCACCATACCCATAGGGGTAGACACACTTCACAGGTTCAGGAGTTGCCTCAGGATCATTCGGGGGGATCCAACCATAAAGAATTGCATTCTGTGCCAGGATGTAGTTATTCATCGGCAACAGAACATCGCAGTCATAGTTACAGACCACAGGAGTCTGAACCAGCATCAGCATATCGTTGATCAGACGAGTGCGGTGGAAGACTTTTTCATCACTCTCCTCAAAGATGTGATGGATCTTCGTCATTTTTTCAGGAGACAATGCTTGATCAAGCATCGGCACCACAGACTTCAGGAAAATAGACTCAACGTCTTGCTCCTTGATGATGATCTGTGTGTCAAAGTTACGCAGCAGATAAATCAATGTTGTCGTGATGTTACGCATCCGATCAACACTTTCAATCCGCAGGGGGATAATGAAAGTAGTTTGAGTCAAGTCCCAGGAATTTACCGGTTGGATCTGAAGATCCTCGTACATCCCGAGGTCTTGGATCTCAACACCTTCCTGTTGAATAGTATCAGACATCGATAGGTTCCCAGTTAGGGCAATAAAGGTCAGAAGTGTTATGGTCTTTGGTATACCCCGTGCCGAACCAACGGTTAGGAGCGATGATTTTCTTGTCTGGGTTTGTACTCAACCAAGAACCCCACCATGAAAATGATGAGTTAGCAATAATAAAGTCGTGGCAAAGACTCATCATGCAGAGGTCGGCAACATTGTCACCACCCTCGGAGATCAGGAAGCGATCTTCTACAAATTGTTCGTTACACCAAGCAGGATCATCAGAAAAAACAACGACAGTCCTGTCACTATCAAAGTGCGAAAGTGCCCGATCATAGTAATCCTTGGAGCAAGGAGGATGATTATCACAGTTAGTTATGTAGTCACCCCTCCGAACATGCAGAGCAATTGGTCGGTCTACCGAACCAATCATCTTCTGGCATGGTTCTTTGATGTTGTTCTTGAACTCAAAGTCCTCACGGATCTCTGATTCAATGTGCTTGAACCACTTCTCACTCTGCAGATACCCGTAGACATTATGTCCATCAGGCATCTTGTCGAACAAGTTCTGGTCAAAATGGAAGTGTTCTTCCTGCACATAAGGACCAGGACATACTGCGATGTTAGTCAGACCAGTAAGTTTGAACGCTTCAAACAGTTGGTGGTCCATCCACTGATCCTGGAAGTCACTGGGAGGAATACAAAACTCATACCCATGCTTAGCAGCAATGCCACGCAGTCCTGCATACTGGAACATCTGGTTACCCAGACGACCATGACGACCAAGGTGATTGAATCCAATCATTTGTGTTTCTCCTTCAAGTATTCAATCTCCTGAGGTAAAAGGTCTTCAAACTTACGTTGTGTTTGATGGGGATGTTCCCTGTTGGAAATGTGATAATGAGTAAGAACTTTTGGATCCCCATAGTTCTTATACAACCTGTAGTACATGTCACAGTCCATCAGCATGGTAAGTTCTTCATCAAAGTATTCACCACACCCATTACGGAGAGCGAGAATAGATGGAGAACTGAGGGTATTGACACCCTCTAGCAACTGGTTGTTGTAGACTGGAATCTTGGGGTTGTAGTGTGTCTTACCATCATCTAGGGTATGAGCAAATCCAGTGACTGCCCACTCCACCCCTTCAGTAAAGGTAGCGTCAAGTTCAGATGTTAGATTCTTAGTAAGAATCATATCATCACTGAAGATAATTTTCAAGATGTCACCATCTGCCAAACGCATAGCGTTATTAGTATTGGCAGAGATGTTACCTACCTTACTTGGATTGCGAACGTAATTGATCTCAAACAGATCATCATACTCTTCACATGCTTGTAGAACTTTGTTTGATGTGCCATGGTCTGACACCCAAACATTGAAGTTCATTGCCGTCTGCAATGACAAACTATGAAAGATGTCAAACAGATACTGCTGACATCTAGGGTTCTTGTCATGCGTCGGAATGCAAATACTTACCCTCATTTACCGACAAATTCCTTGATTTTTCTAGTGAGTCTAGGGACTACGTCATTGTCACTATGGAATTGTTTGGCAATCTCATAGTTTTCTTCGATGGCACTCTGTCTCCAGTCGTACTTGTCTGCATCAAGGTGTTTCATGATACATTCAAGTTCTTCTAGATCATGGAATACAATCACTCCATCCATGTTGAACCAGTCACCAAGGTTAGGACAACCGTAGTAAATGGGTACCGTTTTTGACGCAAAGCAATCAATAATCTTTTCAGTAAAGTAATTCTGCTGACGAGAATTCTCTACTGTGATATGGAACTTGGCAGTCTCAAAGAAATCATTCCTCCTTTCATGAAAAGGAGGTGACATATGTGCATAATATTGTAAACCATTGGATACGTCAACCTTTTTGAGGATCTCAAAAATTTCCAGACGCATATTGTGACCAACAGTTTGACTCTTGCTACTGGTAACAAAGGAAACATTGTTCCCCTTCTCCAGGATAAGGTCAGGGAAGTTCAACCAACTGGATCCCCACTCAAACAATTCTGCTTGAGGGTATTGGTCGATGATCTTCTGAGTGAACGTGTAGATTTTATCGAAGTGATAAGCACCACGAAGTGCTCCCTCAGTGACCGTAGGGAGGATTGAGTATGGTTCCGCTAAAAACAGAATCTTTACGTCTGCTTGCGGGTCATAATCAAGGTTGTCAATAGAGATGCTGACAGACTTACCACCAAGGTCAAGATGCTTGTCTTGCCAGGGGTTCCACCACAGAGGATAGTATTTTACTGTCATCGTATCTCTTGAAAATGATAATGAAAACCGAAGGTCTCAATTCCTTCGTGTTCTGGGCACTCTACTTCCTTAGAGAACCTAGCGGCAACTTCCACTGGGGCAAAGACGCATCCTTGCTCCTCAAAAAGATGCCTGTTGTGGACGCATATGTTTCCGTCCTCATTATATAGTCCAGCATTCATGTGTTTGTAGAAGGTTCCTTCATTCACCTCCCAAGGAATCACTACATGCTTGGGGACTTCCAGAAGTTTTCTTGAACGTAAGGAAAATCCTCCATTGCCCACTCGTTGGTTCTTACCCCAGGGATCAAGGAAGGCACCTGGGTCGTCTCTCCAGGGCGCTCCGATGTAGTCGTATTGTAACCACGCATCATCCCAAAGCCAAGGTCGAATAACAAAACCGTCAGGATGAATAAGGAGGCAATGCGAGGACTGAATATGATTGAGAAGATTATATATGCAATAAAAATTGAAATCATTGATACTCTGGATTGGATAGGTTTCCTCATACTGTGCTTGATCACACAAACCTTCGGGTCTTCCCTTGCTACTAAGGAACTTGACAGCACCCCATTCAATTGCTTCACATGATTTATTTACCGCATAAACAGCGTCAGGAATGTCAACATCTGCCAACATCAGCAGAGTTACATCAGGAATCTTTTGCACGTTTCACTGCTCGATTGAACACTGAGTATAAGTCTAGCAGATTGATGTCAATATTCCTAGCTTTGTCATACAAGTCTTGTGCATTAGACAACATAGTTTTATTGATCTTACCAAAGTCATCTACCCACAAGATGGGATAGTCTTTATAAAGTTCCTCAAGATACTCATCCCTCACCATAATAGGGACACGTCTGAGGTACAACACCTCCCAGTTCCTATGACAATCGACTGCATTTCCTTGAGGACAGATCATAAACTTATGATCCTGAATGTCCCTCACGTAGGTGTCGTAGTTTACTCGCTCTCCGACTGTGGCATACGATCTTCCGCTAAAGATTGAGCGGATGTTACCACGTTCACTGAGGTTAGTGTGCTCTGCATGATTGATGTACAGAAGCTTTCTAGGTTTTGGGTCAGTCTGCATAGCGTTGAGTAGAACGCTTTGCCTATCGTCATTGACATGTAACTTCCTCCCCACCCCATATGGAAACGGGTGAAGTTTTCCACCGAAACCCAGGGCATTGGCAGCAAAGACACCCAAAACATTGTCTGGAATATCTATGTCGTCATTGACTGGAGTGTCCTCATTGTTACAGAAGACAACAAACTTCTTATCTGGATAAGAAGCACAGAGTTTCATCAGGTCATTGCGTTTCTGCAGACCATTGATCCAGATCTGATCCCTCTTATTATTGCACTTGATTGGTCTATGGTATAGACGTATGTTGTCAATGAAAAGTTTGATGACCTCTTTATCACACAGGAAATCTGTGTTGGAAGGGTTGGCGTCAAACATGAACGCCCCATGAACTCCACCAACCATGCCTGCCTGGTCACCAAAACTGTAGTCACATAGATCAGCGACTGCAGGACCAGAGATTAGTTTCATGCCTTGACGAATTTCTTGAGTTTACGGTTCTTTTGAGACCTGACGTATGCAGGGAAGGTGTCGTCAATCTCTACAACAGTTGGTTGGTAGAGATAGGTGCGTCCATAGGGATCAAGGTTGTGCTTGATCCTGTCTTCCATACTAGAACGGAACTCCTCAGTGTTGTTCTCCTGGTGCTCATAGGCATCCATCTTCTGCCGCACAGTGTCAGCATCACCAAAGAAACTCCAGTGCCATGATGCATCTGCCAGTTTGTATGCATCTTGGTGTGACTGACGGAGTTTGTCAACACTCATTGTCTTCAATGTCTTGAAGTCACACACTCGTGTGCCCATCCACTGGTCCTCACACTTGACGTTGAGGTAGTAGTAATACAGTGGACCAGTCAGGACGTAGTGGTTAGCAGGATCAAACCACTCATCCATACACTTTAGTGCCTCTGGGTTAGCAATCTCATCTGCATCACTCGTAAGGATGATGTCATTATCCTTTGCCTTACCCAGCAGAGCATAGATTGCACTGTCTTTGTGGAAACATGCACGTTGGTATGGCAGTGGTAGTTTATAGATATCATCTTCCATCATGCTCCGATGGTACGGAACGTTCTCCCAGAAGTTCTCTAGCGTTTCGTTGTCATCGATCGTTTCATGATAGATGATCTTGTCTTCCCACTTCTTGAACCGCTTACGGTTCTCTGCGAAGTACATCGGTTTGGGTTTACCGGTGAAGGTGATGTTGGATTCGTTGATAACAAAGTAATCTACTACGTTACCAAGGATGTTCATCCGTAGTTCAAGGAGATCAAGTTCATTATAGAACGTGAATACATCATAGATTGCCATAATTTATATTCAAAGAGAAGCGAACGTTAGTGGAGGGAGAAGAACTTGAGTGGAGTGTTCTGCCATCAAACACAATTATTTTACCACGTTCAGGTTCTTCTGTATGTATTACCTCACCAGATTGATTGAAGAAATAGGTGTTTCCATCTGAGTGATTGGGGTAATAGAGTGCTACCAAGTGAGGACGATTGTCATCAACGTGAGCATTGTGGGGGACACCCATAGCGTCAGGTCTAGGGTATTGCAGGGTCATGTGTGCCCTGAACATCTTCTTGTCTGGTAGGTTGATTGCCTTACCAATCTCATCCCACGGGAACTTATAAAAAAAGTCAGACGTTGTGCCCTTGACGTGCAACAACGTATGACTGAAGTAAGGATTCATTTCTTTTCTCATGGGATGGTCTACGTTGCCGTAGGCACAGTCCTTGAAAAAATAGTAGGGCATCTCATGGCACAGGTTCTCAATCAGTTTCTGATGAGTAACCTTGAGTCTATACCTCGTAACTAAACAAGATGTCTCGTTGTTCATCGGTGTTTGCCCATTCTCCGGTCTTGATGTAGTCCATCAGGACCATCATGTTGATGACAACATCAGTATTATACAGCATTTTATAGTTCAGATGCTCACCAATACACACATCGGTACAGTAAAGATCAGTAATTTTATTACTGCAAAGTGCAGCAGCAATACCAAACGTCCCTACTCCAGATGTAGCAACATGTTTTGCTGCCATTAGGGTAGCAAAGTCCTCTGCCACACTCTTAGATTGTACTGTAACCTTTGGATGCCATTTGAGTTCTTCAACGATCGGATTGTGGCAGTCAGGTTCAGTGACGACAATTGCCCGATCAAACTCCTCAAGTAGTGTACGGTAAAAACAGTAAGGATTAGGGACATACTGACCAGGGTTATCAACCCTCTTGTCAAATACATCTCCACTACGAATATGAATAACGAGGCAGTCAGGATCGACATCCACATGTGGGAGCATAAGACGCGGTCCAATATATTCCTTGCAGAATGCTCGCATCTCCGTATATACTTTGCCAATATCAATCGGGACTTCCCTGAACGGTCCGTCGTAATAAAAGAACTTGCTGGATCCAATCTTTGGTGTGTCACCAAACTTCTGACTGAAGGTGGGGATGATCTCGTGCCCTAAAGGTTGAACGAACTCGGTGCTGTATGCCTGAGCACACATCAAACCAACAGCACATTGCTGGATGTTGTTACCGAGTCTGCCGTACCAATGAGATAGTTTCATACAAAAATGGTTCTTGCCTCTTCGTCAACACACTCAAAGGGTTTCCATACTGACTCCTTCACCACAGCAGGATCAACCCACCAATCCTCGTAAGGATTACCACCATTGCAGACGCTGGCACACACCAGTTGATACCCAAGACCTTCCAGGAACTGACGTGAGTGGTCACGGATGGTGTCTCCATCCTTGTATGAGTCATGCTCAAAAGTGATGACGCTGGCACGGAAATCCTTGTGGGGGAATGCTTTGAGTGCCTTGAACGTCACATCAGGAGGTTCACAGTCAACAGAGAGGTAGTCAACACGACCCTGCCACTTCTCCTTAGCAATTGCATCGGCGTAATCAAACGTAGTGGCGTCCGCTTCATAGCAGTGGTTCTGACGTGCCATGTCTCCATTGAAGACCTCACACATTGATCGCTCAATCTCTACCGAGAACCCACGCCAACCAAACACAGTCTCCAGGAGGAAGGTATTGCTCATGGTCTGGGGGTGGTTGGCACCCACCTCCACATACTTACCATTCTTCTTTCCTTTCAGCATGGTCAGGACAAACAGATCCTGGTATGCCTGGGAGAAGTTTTCAAAGACTTTGGTGTGTCCAGAGAAAGGACTCTTCAGGGAGTCTCGTTCATAGTTATAGGTAGTGTTCATGTGCCCTCAAGGTTCTTGCCGATTTGTTGGATGATCCAATTGTAAGTTCGAGAGATACCTTCTTCAAGGGTTTGTGAATAATCCCAACCTAATTTCTCTCGGATTAGATCGTTGTTGGAGTTACGTCCCCGTACACCTGTGTGAGGAACGTCAACATAAATCTTCTGCACGTCTTTACGTGCGACCTTTGCTGCAACGTCAACCAGTTGGTTGATGGTGACCATCTCCTCGGACCCGATGTTGACAGGACCCATGAAGTCGGAGTCCATCAACCGTCGAGTCGCTTCAATGCATTCGTCAATGAACAGGAAGGAACGAGTCTGTAAGCCATCTCCCCACACCTCGATTGCTCCACCCTGGAGCGGGAGGTAAGCGACCTTACGGCAGATCGCAGCTGGTGCCTTCTCTTTTCCACCGTCCCAGGTCCCCTCGGGACCAAAGATGTTATGGTAACGAGCGACACGAACAGGAATACCATAGTTCCTGTTGTAAGCAAAGTAGAGACGTTCAGAGAATAGTTTCTCCCACCCGTACTCTGAGTCTGGTGCTGCTGGGTATGCTGATTCTTCACGGCAGTCAGGATTATCAGGATCGAGCTGGTTGTGCTCGGGGTACATACATGCCGAAGAACTGTAGAAGATCTTCGTAGGTTGTTCTTTCTTAGGACGGTTTGCTTCTGTCCACTCTTTCAGGCGACCATCAAAGGTCTCATTGAATTTGTGAACTGACTCCAGCAGATTCAGGTTGATGCTGGCAGAGTTGTGCATAATGTCAGCGTCATGCTCACCAGTAAAGATGTAACCAGCACCACCCATGTCGGCGGCAAACTGATAGATCTCATCAAAGGTATCGATGTACTGGTAGGGAACAGTTTCGTAGAAGTTACCCTGTTCTCCCTTGAACTGAATTACACGTTCGACAAAAGAGTAATCCCGGAGATCACCACGGATGAATTCATCTGCTTTTGAGTCAGAGAAGTCGGGGATCTTGATGTCTACACCACGAACCCAATATCCTTCGGACTTGAGTCGCTTGACCATATGACTGCCGATGAATCCACCAGCACCCAGAACCAACGCTCGCTTTTGTCTATCCATTAGTAATTTTCTTTGACGTAATTAGAAACAACTTCACCTATGTATTCTAACATAGGTTCAGTAATAACCGGACTACACCCAACAAAAAATACATTGTCTAAGACTTTGCATGCGTTGGGGTAGTTAGATGCAGGTTCAATGTGCCTATATGCAGGGTGCATAAGGATATTTCCTGCAAAATAATTTCTAGTTTGGACCTTATGGTCCTCTAAATATTTTACAAGACGGTGTTTGTGATCATCACATACGATAGGAACACCGAACCAGCTTGTCTCTGCATGCTCTTTCTCTTCAATAACCCGAGCACCAGGAATTTGACTGAAGATCTCGTGAAGTCGAGCTTTGTTGCCACGACGGATGCGATGTATCTCGTCTTGCTTAGTCAGTTGTACCAACCCAATAGACCCCTGCAGGTCGGCAGGCTTGAGGTTGTATCCCTGAACGCCAAAGACATACTTATGATCGACATCTTGGTCGTACCCTTCCAACCATCGATCGAAACGGGCACCACAGACACCGTTGGCCAGTTTGTTCTGGGATCCTACACAATAACAACCTCGCCCCCACCAGGCAAAAGACCTCGCAATCTGGACAATCTCCTCGATGTTGGAGGAGACCATCCCGCCTTCAATCGTGCTGATATGGTGCGCTGGATAGAAAGAACAAGACGCTGCGACGGCATGTTTGGTAAGCAACTCTCCTCGCCACTTGGAACCGAGCGAGTCACAGTTGTCAGCGATATACCTCAGGTTATTCCTATTGACAATCTCGATGAACTTATCGAAGTCATAGGGATTTCCCAGAACAGGAGACGAAAAAAGCGCCACAGTCCTGGGACTGATCTTGTCTTCTAGTTGATCAAGATCCCAGTTGAGATCGTCGTAGTTGATGTCAACGAAGACTGGTTTCAGTCCGTTCTGAATGATGGGATTGATAGTGGTAGGGAAACCACAGGTGCAGACGATGATCTCGTCACCATCATGCCAATCAAAATACTTCTTGAGTGCAGCGATCATCACCAGGTTGGCAGATGATCCACTGTTCACCATCACAGAGTGGTCAAAACCAAACTGCTTAGAGAAGGCACGCTCGAACTTGTTTACTTCTTCACCTGCAGGCAACCATTTGCCTTGCAGCATGGTGGTGATAGCAGCAACAGGTTCTTGGTTATCCCAGTAAGGACCAGAGTAGTAAACATTATCACCACGCTCCCACCCTTTGTTTGCCATGAAGGGGAACAGTTTCTCACCATCTGCCTCTAGAGAGGAGATGAAATCTTCAACTTTATTTTTCACAGACATAGGGACTCTACGATTTCAACGTAATCCATGCTTGGTTTGAATCCTAACTTTTGTAGTTTAGTAGTGTCAAGATAGAAGTCCTGTGTCTGCACATCCTTATGAAACTTGGGAGGATCGATCGTATCTATGTTGGAACGACTGCTCAAGACAGGCACTGCTGTGTCAATGATCTCAGCAACAGACGTGGGTCTGCCTGACCCAATGTTGTATGTGGTATTCAGATCACCATCATCAATGACAGTTTTGATTGCACGACACACATCATCAACGTGCATCACATCACGACGATGACTACCACCATCATACAGAGCAATTGGTTTGTGCTCTCTCAGTTGATTGATCATCCACATGATCGCATTCTTCTGACGAGATGCCTTGGGATCATGACCCATGACATTACAAAGACGAAGGATGCGGTACTTCATCCCGTAAACATCACAGAATGATTTGATTAGATCCTCAGCACACTTCTTGGTGATGCTGTAGAAACCCGTGGGGTCACAGGGATCATCTTCATGAGCAGGGATTTCACACCCCTTGCCATATACGAACCAAGAGGAGATGAAATTGAATTCAATATCTTCTCCACGGCAATGCTCTAGAACATCGCACAGGAGACGAAGATTAGTATCAACATCGACGTTGAGATCTTTGTGGACGTTGTAGTTGTCCACCGTAGAGATCATAAACAAGATCTTTTTAGAACGAGGTTTATACTCATCCCGTTGTTGAACCAGAGTGTCAGGGTAGATCTCTACATACCTGCCACCAACAAATCCAGGACCATACAGAGTGACTGGACTGTTGTAGGACTTCAGATCACTCCCCATTTTTCTAAGTACCATGAAACAGTTGCACGTAAACCAGAATCGAAATCAGTGAAAGGTTTCCAACCAGTATGTTTAGTCAGTTTATCATAGTTTATACCGTAACGCTTGTCCTGACCGGGTCTATCATTACCTATACCAATAAGATCATAGGGTTTATCCAGAAGATCTAGGACTTTCTTAGTCACATCGATGTTCCTCATCTCACAACCACCACCAATGTTGAAGTGGTCGTTGATGATACCTGTTGTTTCCAACCACCAGATTGCTTCGCAGTGATCTTTGACATACAACCAGTCACGGATCTGGTGACCACCTCCATACATGTATGTGACCTCATCCCTTAGAGCACGAGCGATAACTTTTGGAATCAGTTTCTCTTCGTGCTGATGCCGACCGTAGTTATTACTACAGTTTGTGATTAGATAAGGGATGCCGTATGTGTTGTGCCACGTTTTGACGTAGTGATCTGATGCTGCCTTGCTTGCAGAGTATGGATTCCTAGGATCATATGGTGTCTCTTCAGTGAAGAGTTCTGTGTCCTCATACTCCAGAGATCCATAAACCTCATCCGTGGAGATGTGATGGAACTTCTCAACATCTACATTTAGTGAAGCATTGAGGAGATTGATAGTACCTGTAACGTTCGCCTCTAAGAAAGGACGGTAGTTAGCGATACTATTATCTACATGACTCTCTGCTGCAAAGTGCCAGATTTTACTGGGTCTATGCTTCTCAAACAGGAACAGGACATGATCTTCATTCGAGATGTCACACCACTCGAAATGCACCTCTTTAGGAAGGTACCGAAGATCACCTGCATAGGTCAGATTATCTAGTACGACAATGGGTTCTGACGTTTTCTGGGTAAGAAAATGACAAAAGTTACTGCCGATGAATCCGGCACCGCCGGTCACCATGTATGTCATATCAAATAATCTAGAATCGAATTGTTAGAACGTCCGTAGTCATCTTCCAGGCGAACGATGTCACGTTCACTGCACTGACCACGCTGCACTTCGATAAGAGTGAGTCCATCATCACCTGCTTGAGCACGATGACGTTGCTCAATGCCAATGGTAAAACTGCTTCCAGGTTTGCATGGGATATCATCATGACCCAGGGTGACGGTGCCATCACCATGGATCACAACCCAATGCTCTGATCTTTTTCTGTGAAATTGGAGGGAGAAACGCTGCCCTGGATTTAGATGGATCTTTTTCAATCTGTAGTCTGTCCCATCTTCAATAGTTTCATACCAACCCCAAGGGCGCTCTTCTCTCATCCCATCATGCCTGAATTCAAGAGGTCATACTCTAACTTATCAATCACTACGTTGTAATTTTTGTCCCGATCATCATAGAAATAAACTTCTTGATCCTTATAGTGTGTGATCAAGTTCTCGTAAAGAGAAGGATGATCATATTCAAGGTCTGTTCGATCCTCTACTGCATCAACCAAGATCTTTGTGTAGTTCTTGAACTTGGAAAGGAATACTCCTCGGGACATTTTAGTAATAGATTTGTCAATAGTATAAACGGACCACTATGGTCCTGTCAATATTTATCGTACGTCATATGACAATCTTTTTACCTTACGCTTCTTGCGATCTTCCTGGAACGTCATGTCCTCAGGACTCAGGTAACTACTGGGTTTATGGAGTTTTGTCTCTTGCTTATAGATCGGAACTTCTACCACAAGATCTAGATCGATGGCAGTGATCTTACCGTTATGAAACGACAACCCATTAGGACACCCGCAGGTATGGAACTTGCCGATGTCTTCTACCTCAGTATTACATTGCAAACATTTTACTTTGAAGTCCATTATATCGTTCTACCCCCTCCACTTCTCTGTGGACGATACGCTGCTTCTTTAGTACAGAATAATTGAACTGACATTCTTAGTCCTGCATCTTTTTCATTGACCACAATAGGAGACACGGCATGCCGTTCTTCTCCCTCATTGATCACCATCGTATTTCTCTTTGGATATGTGGAGTGAAGGATATCAGTTCCATTCTCCTTCCACATAAAAATACCACCGTGCTCAGGTGGCCAGTCCTTCAGGTGAAGGGTGGCACCATAAACATAGTCGCCATCGTTATGCCAGTTGATCCCAGAACCAGGCAACCACACGTGGTAGTTGATGGCAGTGGGAACAAAGGGCAACCAAGGAGAGGTCTCGTTACGAATCCTCTTATAGATATCAGTACAGGGTTTTGCAGACAGACAAAAACTCTTCATAGAAGAGGTCTGTAGTTGGACACCCCACTTCCACTTACTAATACCCCAGCAGTCATGTTTCTTCTTGCTCTCAATCTCTGATATACAGAGGTCAATGAGTTCTTCAGAAACAGGGTAGTCAATGATTCGCATTACGAATTTCTTCCAAATTTTGATCGAAAATTTCCAGACCCTTATCAGTCAAGACGTGGTTGAACATCTTTTCAAACACAGTCGGGGGCATGGTCACTACGTTTGCACCGTTATAGAAGCAACGGGAAACTTTGTACACATCACGCAAAGATGCTGCCAACACTTGAGTGCGAACACCCTGGCGACCATAGATCTCAGCGATAGAACGAACAAGTTCTAGACCACTGACACTGTTGTCGTCATAGCGACCCACGAATGGAGACACGTAATAAGCACCTGCTTTAGCGGCAAGAATTGCCTGAGCAGCAGAGAAGATCAACGTAACGTTGACCCTAATTAGATCACGGGATAGTTCTTTACATACATAAAGACCTTCAGGTGTGCACGGTACTTTGATAGTAGCACACTTTCCGAACTTTTTATATAACCTCTTGCCTTCTGCCAGCATCTCCATGGCGTTACCGCCAACTTCCATGCTGATGTCATCAAGACCCATGTCCACTAGTTCCTGATACACATCATCAGGACACTTACCACTCTTCAGCATCAGTGTCGGGTTAGTGGTGACCCCGTCGATCATGCCAGTGGGAAGATACCGATTGATGATCTCAGTGTCAGCGGTATCCAGAAAAATTTTCATGGTAATGAATATCACCTCTTATATATCATATATAAATTACGGACATTTTCTAGGGGTATGCAATGAAAAGATTACTTTTTGTTGTGGCATTGCTCAGTTTAGGCGGTGCAGCTAGAGCAGACCTGACACATCGTATTACTTCTTCTGTACAGCTGACTGTGGACGCAGCTGCAACGAACGTACAAAGAATTGGGAACTCACTGAGCATCTCTGGTAACGGAGTATCGACTTCAGACGGAACCACTAATGGTGTAGTCGGCACACTCGGAACCATCGGTTCTAACGGTGTTGCTGCTCCTTCAACTATTACTGCAACGCAGGCAACTTCAGGTAATGCCTTCTCCTTCAGTTCTTCTTACACTGCCGGGGATGCCATTACTACATCATCTCCTGCTGTTGGTGCCGTGAGTCCTTACAGCAACCAGACCAGCACGGCAGCTGGATCTGCAGGTGACCTAGCTGGTTCTATTACTAGTGCAGGTTCTATTTCTCTGACGGCTGGCGGAGCTGGTACAAGTGCTACAGGACAGGTAGTTACCGAAATTACTGTGCGATAAAAATGAAAAAAATACTGGCAGCATTGGCGTTGCTTAGTATTTCTTCGCCCGCGTATTCCGTGCCAGTTGTGCCAAATTTTACACAGGGCTCAATGACGAGCCACACGGAAACGACCTCTAAGGTGACTGAAACGATCAACTCTATAGATTATTCAACAGGATGGGAATACTCAGTAACTGGCACAAACGTGGACAACGGAAACAATTCCCTCGCTCCACCAGCCAACACATCAACAGTGACAGTGACTCCATTAGGAGGAGTCGAAGGACAAGTGACATCAAGCCAGTCGGCTTTGGACTTCTCCGGAGCACCGAACTTCAAAATAACAAATCCCGGAGAGGCGTTCCAGTTCACTCAAACGTATCGAGGTCCGGGCATCTCGAATCAGACTATTATCCAAAGAGTCACCGAGGTGACAAGCGTCACAGACACCACAAGTATCTTTACCCAGTAGTCCTATGTCTAACTCAACTTGCGACTGCCCCTGCCACACTGGCGGAAGGTGTCGGGGGTGTAAGTGCAACAGCAAACCCAATCGCAAATAGCTCTGGCTCGGTGACGAACCAAGCTATTCAGGTATTACAAGGTCCATACGTCACCAATACATACGGGAACGGCATCAGTTGTCAAGGTCCTACCTTGAACATGACACCGTATGTAACACATGCACAATCCAAAAAGGATCCGTTCGAGTCAATGTACTTTGAACCTCAATATGACATGACCGACTTTGAAGGTCGTCTGGTTGAGGTTCAAAAAAATGTCAAGAACTATCCTTGGGAATCATGGTACGACACACGTACTAAAGCAGACGGCACCCGTTGGTTTGAAGACGGTGCTGACATGACTATCACTGTCATGGAGATGCAAGGGGACGGAATCCCAGACAATCCTGGGAGTGAGATCTGGAGGAAACCAGTTCGCACAGGACAGAAGGATAACTACAGCACCAGCATTGGTCTCTCTGCAACACTGTCTATACCTCTGGACGGTGGACTGCAGAACCGTTGTAAGGAAGCAGCAGATACACAGATCGGATTACAACAACAATTGACTGCCAACAAAAGGCTTGACTTTGAGATCGCGAGACTAAAAAATTGTGGCGAGCTAAAGAAGGCTGGAATCTACTTCCGACCTGGAACAAAGTATGCTGCTATTTGTGCAGACGTTATGGTAGATGGTATTGATGCCATCAGACCACACCGTCATGCCATCCCACAACCTATCTCCTCCGCTGGCGGAGGGCAGACTTCAACGTCCGGATCGCTCGGTTCCGTTCCCGCTGCTCGTCCCGCCGAGCAGACAACGATAGTACCGGGATCTTCTTCTTCCGTATTGCAGCAATCTTCTTCACAATCTTCTTCGTTACAGGTTTCACCACTTTCAACAGAAGATCAGCGAGAGGTTTTGCGAGCAGTGCAGAAGTCGTCGCAACTACAGCGATTGAAGCGGTAGTAGTCACTGCTGCAGGTGACGGCAGATACTTTTGTGTCCAAGGTACCTCTGGTTCAGCAGGTACCTCAATGATTACCTTCTCACAAACTCTCTTCGCTTCATTATATTTTTCACCCTCTTTACATGAGGGAGGTTGTGGTACACCTGGAGTCTCTGGTGTCTCTGCTTCTGGTGTCTTAGACGGAGGTACAACAGGTGGTATAGGTGCACTCTGTTTGATGTCTAACTTACTATCGTCGTAGTCAATCGGTGTGAATGAGGGTGTACCAGCATCACAGTACGTGACTGTGCCTTCTTCATCTTCATTTCTTAGATTCTGATTTTCATTACTGTCTTTGTGTGCCTCTACGCAACCAGGAACATTGACAATTGGTGTTCCCACCACTGATGTGACTGGTGGATTGATGGGTATTGCCTGTGGTGCTGTCTGTGCCCACTCAGGCATCCTCTGAATCTGAGGACTACGGATATCAAGTTGTCCAATCTGTAGGCGTCCGATTCCTACAAAATTGATATTAGGAATCTCCACCTTCTCGCTCATCCATACCCAATATATAGACGACAATATAGAAAACCCCTACAAGGAGAATCATAATCGCAATGATTACACTCCAAGTGGGGTCGTTTAGTGGGTGTGGTCTAAGAACTAAGTTCATTTTTGTACTCGGTCCACCAGTCTGGGTCTCTCTTCTGTCTCCACTGAGGAACAGGTTTGCCTTGACTCTCGTAGTATTCAGTAATCGCTTTATGAATTGTGGTGCTAATCTCAATCAGCATCTTCCTCTTCGTCAACGTCTGCATATGCATCTGCCAGATAGGGTCCGTGGGGTTTTCTTGATTCTGATTCGACATACTTTTCTTCCTCCCAAGTAGAACTAACCCAAACAAATAATTTCAATACTATAAGAATAATTATAAGTGGAAGAAAGCATGCTAGAAGGACGAAATTCATTTGAGCGTTCTCCATACTTCATCGGACATTGTGACCTCCGAACATGTATCTCATCCCGTTCAATACCCGGTTCGCGTAAGCGCCCAAGCGACGAGACCCAAAACGCTCAAACAACGCCGTACTAATAACAGGAGCGGGAACACCCAGATCGACAGCGGCATGCACAGTCCAGCGACCCTCACCGCTATCGGATACCCCTCCATCGAACTTACTAAGCTCTGGATCGCTCCGATATACATCCGCAGTAAGATCAAGTAACCAACTGCCAACCACGCTACCGCGACGCCATAACTCAGCGACTTCAGCACAGTCGATATCATATTGATAATCGGCAGGGTTTGCCATCGGGGCAACCTCTGCATCACCTTCTTTGACATACGTACTACCATCATTTGCTGCACGAAGGATGTTGAATCCCTCTGCATATGCCTGCATGATGCCGTACTCAACACCATTGTGGACCATCTTTACAAAGTGACCTGCACCTGGTGGACCACAGTGGAGCCAACCATACTCAGCAGAGGTTGCCCTGCTTGTAGAATCTGTTCTTGGTGCTGCACCAATCCCTGGAGCGAGTGCCCTAAAGATTGGACTGCAGACGGATACTGCAGTATCTGCACCGCCAACCATAAGACAATATCCACGGTCCAGACCATAAACACCACCACTAGTGCCACAGTCAATATATTGGATGCCCAATTTAGAAAGACGCTCTGCCCTTTTCCGACTGTCCGTAAAATTGGAATTGCCATGATCAATAATAATATCGCCTTCGTTACAAAACCGTAATAACTCATCGAGGGTTCCATCTACTGTCTCCGCAGGGACCACCATCATATAGACACCTGGTCCCCTTTCACCTACTACTTGAACAAGAGCTTGAATAGAAGTGGTATATCCACTGATATAACCCGCTTCGTATTGTGCTTCAGCTTTCTGAACGTTGTTGCGATACCCATGAACCTCATGTCCTGCTTTGATGAGACGGCGGGACATGCCTTCGCCCATCCGTCCAAGACCAATCATTCCGATCTTCATTGAATCCTCTCAATAACTCTGAGCATCCCATCGGCATAACCAATGAGACAAATTGAACCTAGTATAATGCTGATAGTAGAAGCATTACGATTGTGTTTTGCCATTGCGGCATCAATCATTGTCTGAACTTCTTGCTTCGACGGGTGAGTCATGTTTAGTGAATGGTTCCCAATGTTGCCAACCGTATTTGTGCACTGCCCACATGCCGAGGACAGGTACAAACACTAATGCCAGACATAGAAGTGACAAAGTGTATGGGTTATTTAGAACGAATGCAGAAAATTGACCTGCTTCGTGTGTCAAGCCGGATAATCCCATTTAGTTATGAAGTCCGTTTTGTGTTGTGGACCCCACTGCCCATCATGGTAGATGTAAGGTGCAGTACGTACAGGACAAGTATCGCCAGTACATAATAAGTTGTCAACAATTCTCCAGGATTCCAACACTTCGTCCGCATGAACAAAGTGTGATTGGTCACCATTTATAGAATCGTACAGCAACTTCTCGTATCCATCGACACCTAACCAGTCAGGATAACGATGAGTAAGTGTTGCAAGTTCAACGTTCTCGCTCATGCCAGGAGACTTCACGTCAATCTGGATGTCGAGGTGGGAGTGAGGTTGTAAACGCATGACGATACGACCGGGAGTCTCACCTTCAAACAGTCCGATAGGAGGTGCTTTCAGTTTGACTACGACCTCAACACATTGGAAAGGCATCTTCTTACCAGTCATGAAGTAGAAGGGAACACCCTCCCACCTCCAGTTATCAATGTAGATGTCACCAGCAACATACGTTTGAGTGCTGCTGAGAGAATCCACACCTTCTTCTTTCCTGTACGATTCGTACTGACCGGTAACAAATTTAGTACCAAGTCTGGTCGCAGCAAGAACCTTTGTTTTTTCTCTACGAATCTCCCGTGCATTCATGCGAGTGGGTGACTCCATCGCAACGAGAGATAGGACTTGCAGCATGTGGTTCTGCAGCATGTCACGTACGACACCTGCACCCTCATAGTATTGGGAACGACCTTCACAACCAATGGTCTCAGTGGCAAAGATCTGAACCTCTTCTATATACTGCCTGTTCCAAAGTGGTTCAAGAAGTACATTCCCAAAGCGAGTAGCAAGAATGTTGTTGACAGTATCTTTACCAAGATAATGGTCAATGCGATAAACTTGTTTCTCGCGTAGATGTCGCTCCACCACTGACTGTAGATGATCAGCAGATTTATAATCGTGCCCAAAGGGTTTTTCGATAACCAATCGGGACCTTTCAGGGTCATCTAATAGTCCTGCTTGTTTGAGATTGATGATTGCCCCCTCGTATCTTTCCGGGGGGACAGATAAGAAATAAGTTGTGTCATTACTATTCGGGAGGTTCTTCAGACTCTCCGGATTGTCTAGGTCACAACAAACATAGTCAAGAAGGTCAATGAATTCTTGAGGGTAGTCACCCAGGGTCTCTACCCAACGTTGCCGACCAGGATCTCTCCTAGCAGCACCAGTGATAACAAAATTTGCAGGGAGAAGTTTCTTCTCCCACAACTTATAAAGGGCAGGGATCAGTTTCCTTTTACACAGATCTCCGGTTGCTCCGAAGATGACGATGCCACTAGTGAGCGGTGCCGTTTCCATCATATTTGTCTGATTCATAATAGTTATTTTCACCTTTTCGTACCCCGAAATAGATGGTGGTACATACAAAGGGTATTGCTGCCCAAAGAAGGACATCAGCGAAGATCACGATTTCTTGGGGGGAACAACTGGAGGAGCACCGTCATCAACAGAAGGAGGTTGAGTTCCAATGGTCAGGGGTGCTTGTTCGATTCTAATCGTTTGTGCAGGTGCTGTCTGTGCAGCTGCAGCAATTAGTTTCTCAAGGTCAGCCTTACTTATACCACCACCTCCATTAGCCATGGCACCTTTTTTAGCCGTTTGAACCCCGAACGTAGCTAAAACCCCAGTAAACACGCTGGCTATGAAGGTCGGATCGAGATCCTGTTTAGGGATCTTCAATGCTTCAGGTAATTCTACATATGCCAGGGTAAGAATACCACCTGACCAGATAAGAATACCAAGACGAACAAGTGTAGACAGTGCTGCCAGTCGTTCGTCTTGATCTTCCTTCTCTTCCTTCTTATCTTTCTTTGGTTGCCCTAACCAATTTTTCTTTACCTTCTTCTCTTCAGTCGCCTTAGGTTGTTCTTCCATATGCCAGTAAGACACTGGTGATATTTAGAACGGGACCACTCCACCGGTCACTTTAGGCAGTGCAGGGACATCCATTTGTTTGACAATGGCGTCCTGAACTCCCTTGGTAACCCGTTCTTTGATGTTCGCTTGGATTTTGTCTTTGTTTACATACACATAACCAGCAGTGCCGACAACGCCGACGCTAGTTACGAATGAAAAGATCGACATCAAACTAATGATTTTCTGCATGTTCCTCCATGGGGGTCAATGTGTACAAGGTTTCTGCTCTATAACGAAGATAGGTCTGAAAACTCTGCTCTACACCGATGGTAGTTTTGTTTCCTTGACTCACCCAGTCATGGCAGAACTCATAGACGAGTCTGCAATGATCATTTAGGTGATGAGACAAGGCACGAAAAACAGCAGCACGTAGTTGCATGCGTTCTTCAGAGTATCTCCAGTCATTCATGTTTCTGGGATCCAATAAAGCTTTCCGCATCGAGGACAACGAGGGGTTTCCTTCCATTCTTTTTTATAAAGAGAATCGGTTCATAGTCACCAGAGTTTGCACATGCTTGGTCATATGCATCCCAAACATTTAGTTTCTCTGTGTTCTTACATTCTACTGAGAAAGGAAACTTTTGTCTAGCAGCACGTGCCATAATGATATCTTCTCCACCAGCACCCATAGATCTAGACTCAACATCCTCAGGATGTACCTCTAGCATTTCTATAAGTTTAGTTCTAACCCACTGTTGGAGTCTTCTACCTTTAGCCTTAGCAGACTGAACCCTCATTACTTAGTTGTTCACGTACTATAGTTAGAGTTGGAATCCACTGAACGAATCCTTCTGAACATCCTGCTTGATACCACCAACAACATAGGACTCCACTTCCGTCTCCTGTGGGGCGACTTGAAGACCTTTAGAGGAGATCCAGTGCTCGGTCCAGGGAAGAGGATTAGAATGGATTGGAGCGTCGTACAGAGGTTTCAAACCGATCGCACGCATACGTTTGTTAGCAATCCATTCCACGTACTTGACGAGGAGTTTGTCGTTTAGACCAATCATGCTGCCATCCTTGAACAGATACTGTGCCCACTCTTTCTCTTCGGACACTGCGTTAGCAAACATATCGATAACAGTTTGCTCTTCTTCCTTGATGATCTCCACCATCTCAGGGTCATCACCCTTCTGCCATGCCTTGATGATCTGTTGAGTCAGCACAGTGTGCTGGTTCTCATCACGTGCAATCAAAGAGATGATCTTGGCAGATCCTTCCATCAGTTTCAGTTCACCAAAGGCAAACGAACAAGCAAAGGACACATAGAAACGAATACCCTCAAGGATATTGACGTTTGATACTGCCAGATACAGGCGACGCTTCAGTTCCTTACGGGTGTACTCAGCAGTGGGGGAATCAGAGAACTCTGAATGCCACATGTTGCCGGTACCCCACTCCTGTGCTACATGCAAGAAGTCATCGTATGCCCTAGTCACACTCTTGGCACGTGCCAAAATGCGGTCATCATCCAGGATGGTGTCAAAGACTTCAGCAGGATCCGGATAGACGTTCTTGATGATATATGTGTAAGAACGTGAGTGGATCATCTCCATGAACTGCCATACGTTCATGGCACCTTCCAGTTCAGGGAGTGCACAGTATGGAGAGAATGCCATACCAGGACCACGACCCTGCACAGAGTCCAGGAGAATCTGATACTTCAAGTTGGAGGTGAAGATGTGCTTCTGCTCCGGACGTAGCGTCTTGTAGTCACCACGATCTTTCTGAAGAGACACCTCTTCAGGACGCCAGAAGTATCCCAGCATCTGGTTGGTCAGTTTCTCAAAGACCGGATATTTGTACGAGTCGTACCGTTGGACACCCAGGGGTGCCCCAAAGAACATCGGTTGTGTCTTTGTATCAACGTGGGAATCGTTGAATACAGTCATGCCTTTGACAGACATACTCTTATCGAAGGAGGTTTTTCTAAATTGCACAGGACTCACAGGTTTCTTCGTCTTCGGTTTGGATCTTGTCAAGTAAACTTGCTAGATCGACTGCCGGTTCTTCCATCTCGTCCGACTTGAGGTCATTTGTATTTTGGTAATAAGAAGTCTTCCAACCATATTTGTATGTGGTTAGAAGATCTTTTGCCATGACAGACACCGGGACTTCGTTGTTGTCATAGTCAGTAGGATTGTACGACCAGTTACCAGAGATTGCCTGATCAAAGAATTTCTGCATAACAGAAACTACATTGATGTAACCTCGGTTACCTTTCATCTCCCAGAGGAGAGTGTACTGGTTCTTCAAACGTTGGTACTGGGGAACGACCTGTTTCAGTGGTCCCTTCTTTGACTTTTTGATGGACAAGCAGTCACGGGGCGGTTCAATTCCGTTAGTGGCATTTGACACAACGGAACTGCTCTCCGAAGGCATTTGTGCGGACAATGTTGAGTGCCGTAATCCTGTTTCGGATATAAGTACCCGTAAAGAATCCCAATCATGTTGCAGTGCTACGTTTGAGATCTCATCAACATCCCTCTTGTAGTGATCAATAGGGAGTTGACCCAAAGCATATTTAGTACGGGGGAAGTATTCGCATGCACCCTTCTCTTGTGCCAGTTTGTTCGATGCTTTGAGCAGATAATACTGGAAGGACTCGGTCAGTTGGTGGACTGCATCCCATGCCTCTTGAGTGTCATAGTTGAACCCAAGTTTGGCAAGGTAATGTGCCAGACCAATGAACCCAATGCCCAGTGAGCGACGTGCTTTTGTGCTGATTTCTGCTGCCTTGACAGGGTACTCCTGATACTCAATCAGTTCATCCAGACCACGGACAGACAGTTCACACAGGTCCTCTAGTTCGTCGTCAGAACGGACCTTACCCACGTTGATAGCAGACAGGATACACAGAGCAATTTCACCGCCTCCATCGATGTGCTGGATGGGGTCTGTAGGCAGTGTGATCTCCTGACACAGGTTGCTCATCGACACCTTGTCAGTGAACGAGGAGTGACTGTTGCAGTGGTCGATATTCATGATGTAAATACGACCTGTCTCTGCCCGTTCCTTCAGGATGGAGAGGATGAGTTCTTGTGCACCGATGGTGGTGCGGGGGATGGACTCGTCTTGCTCGTACTGGCAATAAAGACTGTCAAAAGAATCAGTGCCGAAAGCGTCAAAGAGCCCAGGCACAGCATGCGGAGAGAACAATGAAATGTTTCCGTTCTGGATGAAACGCTCGTAGAAAAGTTTGCTGAACTGGATTGAATAATCGAGTTTCCGGACACGGTTGTCTTCAGTGCCTTTATTATTCTTCAGGACAATGATGTCCTCTATTTCCTGGTGCCAGATTGGAAAGTGGACAGTCGCTGACCCACCTCGGACACCGTTTTGTGTACAGCATCGCACAGTTGACTCAAACTTTTTGAGGAAGGGTACAACACCTGTGTGTTGAACCTCTCCGCCTCGGATTCTACTGTTGATGCCACGGATTGCACCAGCATTGATGCCGATACCTGCCCTCTGAGCAACATACTTACCAATAGCCATGTCACTGCTAAAGATGCTATCGAGGGTGTCATCAACATCAACAAGAACACAACTAGCAAATTGTCTAAGTGGCGTTCTGACCCCTGCCATGATTGGCGTTGGGATGTTGATTCGGTGTCGGGAGATTGCGTCGTAGTACCGTTTGACATATGACAAGCGAGTCTCTTGTGGATAATTAGCAAACAAAGTTGCCGCAATCATCATGTACATCTGTTGCGGAGTCTCATAGACCATGCCGTTGCTACGGTCCTGCACCAGATACTTATCAACTACTTGACGAAGACCAGCAAAGGTGAACAAATAGTCACGGGTGTGGTCAATATACGTGTCAAGAGTGGCGATTTCTTTGTCACTATACTTATCTAGGATGCCCTTATCGTAGACACCAAGGTCGATACACTTAGAAATATGGTCACGCAGAGCAGGGATCTCCTCAAGCAGACCATACAGTTGCTTACGTACAGAGAACAGCAGCAGACGTGCAGCAACGAATTGGTAGTTAGGAACTTCCAGAGAAATCAAATCAGAAGCAGACTTGATCAGAATTTCTTGGATCTCAGCAGTGCTGATACCATCAAAAAATTGAATACCAGATTGGATTTCGACCTGTGAAGCAGATACGCCAGCGAGTCCCTCGCATGCCTTATCCACCATCAAATGCATCTTGTCTAGGTCAAGAGGTTCAATAGAACCGTCGCGTTTGATTACCTTTGTACCGTTGGTCATACCCGCTTCCAAGTTTGAAGTTTCAAGTTTGCTTCTAATCCTTTATAAGTATTAGATTCTATCAGAGTTTGGACATCATGTCCAGCAAGATGCATGTCATTCAAGTCCTTTTCATGAATGGATGATGGGAAAATGACTACCGGGTAAGACTGTGCGATGGTCTTAGTAATTTTAGAGACGATCTCCCTAGACCTGGGCTCGTTGTCGTATACGAATACAAATTTATAATCGAAAGTGCCAAGGTCAGCATCGCTACCACACATAGCAATAGCATTCCTAAGGAAGGTGGAGTCGAAGGGTCCTTCGGTGACATAAACTGTCTCCTCTTTGTCAATTTTGTCTAATCCAAAAATCTTTGGATGGTCCTCATCAAGCATCATGGTGAGATATTTAGGTTGTACATAGTTGTCCAACGCCCTCCCCTGAAACCCGATAAGTTTCTT
>Ga0163111_10000400_pt1 | contig 25917 bp, 15 predicted proteins | sample CRUFie1St18metaG_FD_109645 | JGI IMG/M metagenome (GOLD analysis project Ga0163111, IMG submission 109645) | Marine microbial communities from the Costa Rica Dome - CRUD Field 142mm St18 metaG | ecosystem: Environmental > Aquatic > Marine > Oceanic > Photic zone | place: Costa Rica: the Eastern... | reverse complement strand
TTCTTGTACAGCTTCCCAGTTAATTCCATCTTGAGAACGCTCTATAGTAAAGTAAGCATTATTCGTTTCAGAAGCTGTTGCAAAATCCAATTGTACCCATCTATTTTCTGTCGCTGTCGCTTCAAATTGGAGTAACTCAACAGGTAGGGTTACATCGCCTTTGACCCATAACTGCAAAGATGCGGTATTGCCTATATTGTTATCACTAAAACGCTCTCTTTGTTGCCCTGAATTAGGAATCCAGTGAAATCCTCCCGTGTTTCCACAAAGATGACCAATATTTTGATGCAATGCAGAACCATTAGAAGTTGCACAACTGGCATCTGTTGTAATGAAAACAGCATTGGTACCAGTCCAGTCATTATTAATTGTATTATCTGCTGTTCCTTGATGCAAAGTAGTATTATTGAGCACTCTATTAATAATAGTTGCATTCATGGTCGTTACATCAAAATTGCCTGTACTAGACGAAATACGAACCTCTTCGGTTTCTGTCAACGCAGCTAAAATAGTTGGATTCAAAATTCCTCTACTTGAGGTGCTCAAAGCAGTTTGTTGTGGTAAGTTACCTGTATTATTACCAAAATCAATAGCGATCTGTACATAGCCATTGGCATCTACAAAAGTACTAAAAGCATTGCCACCAATTTCAAAACAATAAACCCCAGGATTGGTTATTCCTGCTGCTTGATGAAGAGAAGTAATTGGAGCGTTGCAAGATTTTGTTCCTCTTACCCACAGTTGTAAAAATGCAGTATTGCCAATCTCTCCATTGCTGAAACGTTCTCTTTGTGTATTTCCACTAGGAATCCAGTGAAATCCTCCTCCGTTTCCACAAAGGTGACCGATATTTTGATGCAATGCAGTACCTCCCGAAGTCGCACAACTCGCATCTACGGTAATAAAAGCAGCATTGGTGCCGATCCAATTATCATTAATCGCATTATCTGCCGTTCCTTGGTGCAAGGTAATGTTGTTTTGAACCCTACTAATAATTGTTGGATTGCTAGTCCTTACATCAAAAGTACCTGTACTAGAAGAAATACGAACTTCTTGAACGCCCGATAGAGCTGCTAATAGTGCAGGCGTTAATATTCCTCTTGTCGTTGTGTTTAAACTCGTTTGTTGCGGTAAGTTTCCAGTACCATTGCCAAAATCAATAGCAATTTGTACATAACCATTGGCATCTATATGGGTATCAAATGTATTGCCTCCTAAGTTAAAAAAGTAAGTGCCGGCTACAGTAACATCTGCTGCTTGGTTCAAGGATGTAAATGGAGAACCAACCGTTCCTGTTTGGGCAATAGACTGAAATGCCCATGTTAATAGGACTACTAAGTGTATAAGTTTTTTCATTTGTATAAAAATAATTGTGAATATATATTTTGAATGAAAGTGTGGAGGTTCTTATAAAGGACACAAAAGTAAGCACTAAAATTTGAATTAACTAACATCTTCTTAATCCATATATCTAATAGATGTGTTAAAGGTAGTTGTAGAATGTTTAAAAACAAAATGTTTTAAAAAGATTTCTTTATTTGAAACATTTTGTTTTATATTTGTAATAACGAAGAGAGAGAAGAACTAGAGGTTGTTAAGAAAACTTATTGCGCACAAGTTTTAGAGAATGTTTTTTTGCCATTACAATTGCCAATATTGCAGTTGAAAAATAGGATTATTATGAATCGTCAGAACCTTATATTAATAAAAAGAAGAACACAATCTTATTGGTATAATCTAAAACCAAAACTTAAAGTTGCAGGGATTAAATTTGCATTTATGTGCCTGTTGTTTATTTTGATTAGCAATCAAGAAATATCATTTCATATACACATTGGCACTCCCAGTACCATTATTCACACGGAAGATAATAGCAATCTCGAAGTAATGAATGCTAGTATACTTGATGCACCACAAAAATGGTGGCAATCCATTCGTTCGGAATCTGCAACTATTGAAGATGATCTAAATTTGGCCAATGCGGCTACTGCGGTAGGTGCTGCACTAACGGATAGTGAAAAAGCTGCTGCTGCAAAATTTTCAAATCTAGGTTTTGTATTGAATCCTGATTTTGCACAAAAACGAGGAATAGATCCTAAAATCGTAGCGTTTAAAAATCAAAAATGTTTTGCTTATATAAAGCAGTATGCTCCAACAGCACAAGAGGAACGCACTTTGTATGGAATTCCTGTTGCAATTACTTTAGCGCAAGGTTTGTTAGAAAGCAATGCAGGAGATAGCAAATTGGCCAAAAATGATAACAATCATTTTGGAATCAAATGCAAATCAAAATGTATTGGTTGCCGTTGTGCTAATTATACAGATGACAGCAAGTACGATATGTTTCGAGTGTTTGATTCTGCATGGTACAGCTTTAGAGAACACAGTAATTTGCTCATGGGTTCACGGTATAAGCACCTGACTCAATTAAAGAAAACAGATTATAAAAACTGGGCACATGGCTTGGAAGCTGCGGGCTATGCAACAGATAAGCAATATGCTGAAAAACTCATTAAAATCATAGAGCGTCTTAACTTACAGCGCTTTGATTTAGAAGCTTAGAAGGTCTTTTCCATAACTTCTTTAGCAAACTGCGTATTTTTTTTGGAGCCTTTTCCTATTTTTTTCGATAAAATGCTACATTTGTAGGTGAATAAAAGCGTTAATTTACAAAACTAAAAACATATATAAAATGGGAAATACAGAGTACCAAAAAGGGTCTAGCTCATTTTTACTCAAGTTCATTATGGCTATTGTTATTTTTATTTCTTTAGTTAGTTATGTTGTTAGACAAAATGGTGAAGCATTGCTTCCATAAGAAACAACAGTCTTGATAAAAGATATTGGGAGCCAATTGTAATAGTTGGCTCCTTTTTTATTTAATGAACATATACCATGGCAAAGAAAAAGCATATTGTATTTACTGGGGGAGGAACATTGGGGCACGTAATGCCCAATTTACCATTAATCGAACATTACCAACAAGAAGGTTGGGATGTCTCCTATATTGGTTCTAAGAAAGGAGAGGAGCGCGAAAAAATTGAAGCTTTGGGCATTCGCTATTATGCTATTCGTACAGGAAAATTACGTCGTTATTTTGATTGGCAAAACTTCTTGGACATTTTTAATGTAGTGATGGCTATTGTTCAATCGTTTTTCATTCTGCTCAAGATTCGCCCCAATGTGGTGTTTTCCAAAGGAGGCTATGTTGCTTTGCCCCCTGTCGTTGGCGCTTGGTTAATGCGTGTACCAATTGTTATCCATGAATCGGATATGACACCAGGCTTGACAACTAAATTGTCTAAGCGCTTTGCTAAAAAAGTTTGTGTATCGTTTCAAAATGCAGCAAAATATTTTGAAAAAAGTAAGGTAACTTGGACAGGGTTGCCAGTGCGAAACTTGGTGTTCGAAGCCAATCGTGCTAGAGGACTTGAAGTAAGTGGTTTTGATGGAACGCGACCTATTTTATTAACTTTTGGAGGAAGTTTAGGAGCAGAATTTTTGAATACAATGGTTCGTGAACAAGTCAAAAATGGCAAGCTATCAGCTTATGATGTAATTAATATCTGTGGTCGAGAAAAGCTAGATCAAAGCATGAAATTTGACAACTATGTTCAATTTGAATCTTTAGCAGACGATTTCTTGCACATTATGCAGGCAGCTGATCTTGTTATTACAAGAGGAGGAGCAACCTCCTTATTTGAACTATTGGCTATGCAAAAAATACATGTTATAGTGCCGTTGTCAAAACGAGCAAGTCGAGGCGATCAAATCCATAATGCACGCTATTTTTCAGAATTAGGAGTATCTTCTTTTATCGAAGAGGAAGAATATACTTGGGAAGCAATGGAGCAACTAATGACAACAACATTAGCCAATAAAAACAATATTTTGGATAAGATAGAACAACTTGAATTTGCCAATGCAACGCAGAAGGTCATTAATGTTATTCAACAAGCAGCGAAGTAAGTCGCTGCTTGGCACACTTATGATCTTAACAGTATTGCAAACAAAAATACGAGTATCATTAGGAAGGCAAAGCCTAACATAATCAACCCAATCATCCACCCAAAAGGCCAAGCAATGGCTAATCCCCAAATAAAAAAGCCAAGCCCAATGATGATGTTAATAAAGAGATAACTAACAAATAACAGCGTTGTAAAGGTCATGGTCGTCATATTAGACGTTCCTAGAAGCAACAGAAAAGGAATCCCAAATCCTAATATTTCTGCTCCCAACATGCCATAGGCAATTAGGCTCCATATCGTGATTCCAAAGCCGATTAAGAAGGCTCCTAAGATGAGGAATGTCAAGGCAATGATTGCTATGACAATAGCCGCTGTTTTTATACTCTTTTTAGCTTTTTTTGTTAATTTAAACCGCTTCTTTCGTTGTTTTTTTACTCGTTTTTTTGTCTTTTTCTTTTCAACAGGGGGAGGTGTAGAGGACTTTACAGCATTTCCATAACCTAATGGAATACTGCAAAATGTCAGCAGACAAACAAAAAAATAAATAAGAATGGTTGTAGGTCGGTTACTCAGCATCTTCCTCGGTATTAGAATTTCTTAAATCTTTATTTTGATGGTGAACAATTAATGCCCAAATTAAAAAGCCAATAGCAAGGAGCGCCATACCGATAGCCATTCCCAACATCAGATAAAATCCAGTAAAAATGGTTAAGAACAAACTCAAAAATACAATAGCACCGGCTAGATTGATTCCAAAGAAAAACCAAAGGGCAAAGCTGAGTATTTGTGTACTATAGGTTTTGGTGGCGCCTGCCACGCGTCCAGCAATAATGGCAGCAACATTGCCCAATAAAACAAAACCTAATCCGAATAATATATGCAACAAGAAAGGAAAGCCAATGGCAGACCAAATAATTCCACCCATAACCAAGAGTGGTAATAGCCCCATAACGGTAAACGTCATGTATAAACTAGGCACAATATCCTGTTCTTGTTGAGGAGCTTTACGCCAATTCTTATGGCGTTTTTTAATCCGTTTTTTGCGTTGCTTTTTCTTTTTTTTCTCAACAGGAGGAGGGGCATCAACGATTTCAGAACCATAAATAACTTTTGCTTGTCCTGTGGGAACGGCTATAAATAACCCTACGAGAATGAGAAAACTGCTAATCAAAAAGGAGTAATAGTGCATATGGTTGGCTTTCATTGCAATAAATAAAATAATGACAATTAATTAAAGAGTATTAGCGACCTTTCATTTCTTCAGAAATTGCAGAACGCAATTCCATTAGTCGTTTAGCATATTGTTCCAATTCCTTATCTTCCATTGTCTGTGCTAGCCAAGAAGGAGTCGGCTTGGGATTTCCATGCTCGTCAACCGCAACAAAGATGATAACACAATGGGTTGTTTTTATCAAATCTTCATCTTTAGGGTCTTTTGCCCAAACATCAATACTAATGTGCATACTTGTACGACCAGTATAAATGACCTTGGCTTGAACTTCGACCAAACTGCCAATGTGGATAGGTTTTAAAAATTGAATTCCTCCAACATAAACCGTTACACAGTAAGATCCCGACCAGTGTGTAGCACAGGCGTACCCCGCTTGGTCAATCCATTTCATTACAATGCCACCGTGTACTTTTCCACCAAAATTGACATCCGTAGGTTCTGCCAAAAAACGCAGGGTTAATCCTCTTTTTGTTTGTTCCATCTATTCAGTGCTTTTGTTTTGTGGGAAAACTCTTAGAGGTAAGGTAGAAAAAAAAATGGAATTGGTAAAATTTTGTGTTTTTGGGAAAAAGAGGAGAAAAATTTAAATGGTTATTTGGGGCATGAGGCAAGTTGCAGCAATAGAACGTTTATTGCCATAAAATAGCGTTTTATGTCAAAATAAGGGGCTTTTTGAAGAAAAGTAGAAAAGATTGGAACTATTTTAAAATTATATCCATTAATCACTGATCGTACTTGTAAATTTGCGGCTTGTAATATGTTGATTACTTATAATTTATAAAAATAAAAATGCAAATAAAATATCAAACAAGCCTTGCATTTATAAAAATGATGGCATAGCTTTGTAATAGCTTAAAAGATAATACCCCAATAGTTATTCCCAGAAAACTATTAAAAAAGAAAACTGATTAAATGCTAAAGAAAACTGTCCTAAGTTGCCTAATGGCAATGCTATGTCTTGGTCTATCCTATGGTCAAGACAGCCTAGAAATCTTGGATGCCCAACTAGTGTTGGAATCCGATAACCTTACCGATTTAGATAATCTTACCGAAGACGAATTAGAAGATTTAGACCAAGCGGTTCTAGATAGTATTTTTGCTATGCGTGATTTTTTTGTCACGGCAGCAATTCATGTTTCTGATACAGGAAATGTGCAAACTATTCACGTCCGAGTAGGGCGTACGCAAGGCGGATCAGACCTAGCCAATGTAAGTGTTCCTTATGATGGTAGCCTACCAAACGGCGTAGTCGCTTTGTTGAAAGACGATGAAGAAATAGAGATAGAGTTTGGTAAACACAGCAACACAAGTACCCTATATCTTGAAGTTTGGATAGATGATAAGCAAGGGCACACGACCCCCGTATTTCAATCATCAACATTATAAATCCTGATTATAATCATGAAACAAATTCTATTAATAGTGGCTTTCTGTCTGACAGGAAGTCTAGGCTATGCACAGTCTAATTTATCGATTGTAGATGTTATACCAGTATTGACTTTGGAACAATTTACAGGAGCGGATCCTATGACAAGTGGCATCTCAACTACACCTGCGACTATAGATGTCAATACACAATCCTTTAATTTAGCAACACACATAGAGCTATCGGACAGCAGCAATGTGCAGAATATCCATATCAAGATTGGCCGTCAAGTCGATTCATCGGATGTAATTGATGTGAGCATTCCATATGCTTATACGAGCCTACCTACAGGAATTATTGCTGTTCAGAAAGTAGGAAATACCTTCAGTGTAGATTTTGGCGCACATACTAATATTTACACTCTACACTTGGAAGTGTGGGCAGAAGATCAGAATGGTAATAGTACTCCGATATTTAACAAGCGATTAAATTAAAACTAAACTCTAAAATCATAATCAATGAAAACAAGTGTTTTGTTGACCTTACTATTGGCATTGTTTTCCACTGCTTATAGTCAAACGACAAATGGTCTAATATCCTCTTATTTATTTGAAAATGGAAGTTTGAATGATGGGACAGGAACTAATCATGCCACTGCCTCTATGAGTGGTGTGGTATCTTCTGATGACCGTTTTGGCAATGAAGATGGTGCCAAATTGTTTGATGGAAAGACGACCAGTTATATCAACTTGGGTAATTCCTCTACTCTAAAGAGCTCTACAGGAACGATCAGCTTGTGGGTAAGAGTTGATGGTATTTCATCTGATGGCTTTGGGCACACACTCAATCCAATATTTACTTCTAAGAATGGTTGTACGGTAAATTGGTGGCGTTGGCCAGCAGTCAGCCTATGGGTGAATATGGATAAGAGTCAATACTTAGGATGGGGTAGACCGAATGATTGTAGTGATCCACACTTTCCTGCACCATCCAATGAAGCCCCTGCTTTTGGCAATTGGCAGCATTTGGTACTGAGTTATAATGATACAGAAGTACGTTTTTATGTAGATGGACAATTGAATGTAGTATCGCCCAAAGTTTTTCCAACGGTCTTTTCAGCAGATGATGATTTTGTTTTGGGGAATACACAATACCCCACGAGTCAACGAGGATTTCAAGGAAGTATAGATGATGTATTAATTTATAATCGAGTGCTCAATGATGCAGAAGTATTAGAATTATATAATGCTCCTAATCCCAATCTGACTCCTGTCAATGCACCTATTCAGGGGGAGTCCCCTTGTGCAGCTAAGTGGTATTTGAGCAATCCAAGCAGTTCTTCTTTGCAAATTTTGGGTGAAGGGATTAGAAAAGTAAGTTACACAGGGAACTCAGAGGTTGTTTCTAATGAATTAGTAGCCAATGAAAATGGCTGGATGAGGTTTAGAGTAGAAGATTTTGGAGATAAAAAGCCTAAAGTGCGTGCAGATGGAACCATCAAAGAACGTAGTGGACGAATTAAAGTAGGTGTAAAAACAGGAGGAGACACTTACCAATTTAATCTAGCAGGCGATAAGACCAAACACTGGATTTTTAAAAATGGTCAGCAAATGCAAAGCTTTCAAGCCACCTTTAAAGAAGGAGCAGACATTAGAATTAAACGCACAGCGAATAGAATTGTGCTCAAGCAAAAAGTAAATGGGAAGAAAGAAACAGTAGCACGTATCAAGAATGTACCAGCAGCCAACACACAGTTTTTTGTAAAAATGAATGGTTTAGGTGCCTCCATTGTCAATCCTAAAATGTCATTTACATTAGGTTGTCCTCCTTATGCAGTATTAAAAGAGAAAAAAGATGGTGGTTATATCCAACAAACTGATGATGTACTTCGCGTAAAGTATACCCAAGAGTATGCTGTTGACCCAGTAAATGAGTACTTGGATTTACCTTACAAAATATATGACTGGCAGCGCTCAGTAGTAAAGTCAGGTAACATTCGCGTGCGTTATGGCACCAATTGGAAAAACATCAATATTAGTACATTAGCTCCAGATACTTACTTCACCTTAGAGTTTGAAGGAAATAAAGAGGAGCAGTATACCTTACGTTTTAAAACCAAATAAGCAGATCCATGAAACATGTATTAGTATTGATTTTATCAGTAGGAATAAGTGCTTTGATTGGAGGTATTGTTTACAATGCTATTCCTAAGACTGCTTTTGTTGATAATCAACGCCTCTTTCAAGAGTTTGGCGGCAAAAAAGAGTTGGAACAGCGCCTAGAGCAAGCTGCCCATGCTCAGCAAGCAGCATTAGATTCTTTGGGCTTACAAATTAAAAGTTTGCAGGTAGCTGCTCAACAAGATGAGCAAGCCGCTAAACGCATGTTTTTATTGCAACGAAATTATCAGCAACAAGAACAAGAGCAGCAAATGGATTATCAGCAAAAAAGCCAAGAATATACTGAAGCTATTTGGAAGCAAATTTCACAATATACTATAGAGTATGGAGAAAGCCAAGGTTATGATTATGTCTTTGGTATTGCAGGGCAAGGCACCTTGATGTATGGCAAAGAAGGCTATGATATTACAGAGGAAGTGTTAACCTATATAAATGCTAAGTATGAAGGGAACTAATGTGTTACTACTACTAATTAGCTTTTTACTCATAGGATGTGGTAAAGAGCAGATGCCTCCATCAGAATATGTGCAGTGGATTAACAACCCTGAAAATGGCATTGTAAAAGAAAAAACGATTCATCCTCTAACAGTAGAGCTTTTATACAAAACCATTGATTATGTAATTGCCAATGAGTTTCGCAGTGATGCTATTCCAGTAGATGCTTATAACCAAAAAGCCGCTGAATTAGAAGGAATGCAGTATTACACCTTAAAGCTAGGTATTGTAGATGAACGATTTGATGTGACCAACTATGAAGTAGAGGATGAAGCTCAGCAACAAGATAGATTGAGTTACCTATCTTTTGCCATGCAAAAGGCAATCAAATTGGTAGAAGGAAAAGATACACTAGCCTGTAAGTTGTATCACTTTGAGCGTTCTTATGATCTATCGCCCAAGCGCACTTTTGTGCTAGGCTTTGATGCTAAAGAAGCGAATAAAACAAAGGATAAGACCTTTATTCTGGACTTACCTTTTTTTAGAACAGGACCCATCAAGATAAACTATAAACAAACGGATTTAGAACAAATTCCAGACCTAAAACTGTAAGAAAAATAACTATGAGCAATTTAACTTCCACAAGAAAGACCATCCATAGACTAGCATGGTTTTTTATCGTGCTGATGATCAACCAAATTGTATTTCCAGCAGCAGCAGTAGCCTTAACGTCAGGAGCATCACAGCCTGAGTTTCAGACCTTTTCTCCTGCAGGTTCTACAGAAATGGTAAATATGTTTTCAGGCGATTTTAATTATAACATTCCTCTTTTAGAGGTGCCTGGACCTAATGGTGGTTACCCTATCAACTTATTTTACAACTCAGTAACCAATCCAGATGCAGAGGCAAGCTGGACAGGACTAGGGTGGAACATCAATATAGGGGCAATGGGACGTGCCATGCGCGGGTTGCCTGATGATTTTGATGGAGAGGAAATTAGACGCCGCCTAGATAGCCGAGTGAATGAAACCACTCGTGTAGGGGGAGAATTGGGTGTGGAATTAGCAGGGATTAATGCTGCTAGAAGTATAGCGATGAGTTTAGGTCTATCCTTACAAATGAGCTATGTCTATAACAGCTATGCAGGACCAGGTATTAGCATCGATCCAATGTTGAGTCTTGGTTTGAATACAGGTGGTGGTGGATTTAATTACAGTCCTAATTTAAGTTTGGGAATGAGTGTGAGCACCATTGACCAAGCCTCTGCAAATGTTGGTTTTGGTTTGGGAGATGCCATTAGTGGTCAGTTGAATTTCAATGCAGTAGATGGCTTTTCTTCTATGAGCCTTTCAAGTAATTATATCAATGGTTTATTGAGTAAATTAACCAATGGCTTAATGAGAGGAGGAAGAGGAACCATTTCATTTGCTAAACGCACTTACACCCCTCCTGTGCAGCGCAAAATGTTGGGTACTAGTTTTTTATGGGATTTGAGTTTTATGGGAGGAGGAACAGTTGCCTATGGAAAGTTTGGAATTACAGGTTCTTATGGAGAAGAAAAATATGAAGCAGCAGGAGATTGGCTAGGAAATAAAGCTTATGGTTACAACTATTTGCAAAATGCAAATGTGGACAATTTATTGGATTTTAACAGAGAAAAAGATGGTCCAGTTCATATTTATAACCGCTATTTAGCCAATCCAGTGATGACCTATGATGTATACAATGTTTCAGGGCAAGGAATGCTTGGGGCATTTCGCTCTCATCGCTCAGATTATGGCTTTTTAAATGATCCTTCAATTGGTTATCATATCCCTGGAGGAAGTTTTGGAGGAGAAGGTGGATTGTTTTATGAGTTTGGATTGAATGGAGCTTATAACTGGAGAGATACTCATTTAAGCAACTGGCCTTACATCAGCTGGGTATCATTCAAAGATCAAGAAGCTAACAGTGTTTTTGAACCTTTCTACTATAAAATGGCAGGAGATGTCAGTGCAGAAGATGAATCTACTTATGATTATCTAGGTAATGGTGATGCCAAAAATTTACCCCTTCGTTTAAAACGCAAGGGCTTTCATTATGATCAAGAACAGGGAGGAGAATTACTAGCAGAGAGAAATGATGGTTCAGGTAATCCATGGTACAATGATGGTGGTTATGAAACCAAGGTACAGTGGAATGTAGATAAAAATCACAGAGAAAATCGCAAGCCAAGAAACATCTCTGTTCAGCCAGCTACCAACTCAGAATTATGGACTCAAAATGGAGAGGAAGTACTACCAGAATATAACATTAAGTACTATGATCAGACAGCTAGTTCTGGTAAAAAAGATATTAGTACTTATGCTAATGGACCAAGCACAGATTTAGCGCGTCCACTGAATAATCAAAATGGAGGATTCTCTGTTTTAGGGCAAGATGGAGTACGCTGGACTTATGGTTTACCTGTAATGAATACAGATCAAAAAGATGCTAAATTTAGTTATGAACCACAGTATACTTGTACTAAGGGGGTAGAGGTAATTCCAGATGGTGATCGTAATACTATTTTTTACAAACTTAGTGATGATGATTTGCGTTCTAATGACTACATTGATGAGCAGCAAATTCCTGCCTATGCTCATACTTATTTATTGACTTCTGTACTAGGTAATGATTATGCTGATATTGATGGACTACCGGGACCTACAGATGGAGATGAAGGCTACTGGATGAAGACGAACTATGTTAAATTATCCAATGGTTATCAGTGGCGTGCACCATTTTTAGGTGCCAACTATATGGAAGGTTATAAAAATGAGGTAGCAGATGACATAGCAGGATTTATGTGGGGAAGTAGAGAGGTTTACTTGCCAGCTTCTATTGAGACGAAAACACATATTGCTTACTTTGAAGTATCTCGTCGCTATGATGGGAGAGGAGCTAAACATTACATCCAAAATAAGGGAGATGGAATCAATGATAAAGTAGGTGCTTATTCTTATAAGTTGGATAAAATTAAGTTGTATTCTAAAAAAGAAATTGCGGCTAACAATGGGCAAGTCTTGAATAGCAAACCACTTAAGACTGTTCACTTTACTTATGATTATTCACTTTGTAAAGATGTTCCTAATAATGATCCTAATGCACCTATTGCTTCAGATGAAAATGCCAATATTCTTGATATTGCCAATACAGGAACTAGTGGTAAATTGACCTTAAAAGAGGTGTACTTTACTTATGAAGGAAGTACTAGAGGGCGTTTATCTCCTTACAAATTTGATTACAATAGCTTGAATCCTGATTATAATGATGAGCTGGTGGATAGATGGGGTGTTTATCGTTCCAAGTACTTACAAGATAATTATGATGTTTGTGATAACACACAACTACCTTATACAAGGCAAAGTCCAAGTGATAAGACAAAACTGGATGAAGATGTAGCGGCATGGCACTTAGAAAAGGTCACCTTGCCTTCAGGAGCACAGCTTTCTGTTAATGTGGAGCGCGATGATTATGGTTATGTGCAAGATGCAGTAGCCACACGAATGTTTAGAATTACCTCTACAGCCAAAAATGGAGACAGTGACTTATTGGTTTCGCACAATCCATCAGATGATGATCGCTATTTACAGTTTGAATTGGAGCAGCCTATTGCAACAGGTCTATCTAACAAACAAGAATTGTTACAGCAGTATATTGATGATTTACCTCTAGCTAGTAGACAAGGAGTAGATTACAAACAGCTCTACTATAAGGTGTTTATGAACCTTAGAAATAGCAGCAATACGACCTTTGAATATGTACCTGGTTATGCTGAAATTGATAAAAATGCAGATGGCTCAGATGCTATTGAGTTCATTCCTAGCAATACAGGGCAGCATACTCATGCAAGGCTGCGTCTAAAACGTTCAAGAATCCATTCCAATGGACAGCAACATCATCCTATTTCAGTGCGCGCCTTGAAGTTTTTGAAGGATAAACTACCTAGGCAGATGCTTTCTGTAGACTTGGGAGGACCACCAAATGCCATCACTTCTTTGGATCAAATTGGAGAGAATATAGAAGCTTTATTCTCTGGTTATTATAACTATGGTTTGGTTAGTGAAGGATTTGCTAAGAATGTAAACCTAGAGAAATCTTATATCAAACTGAACAGCCCAGATAAGATCCAATATGGAGAGGGACTACGTGTAAAAAGTATAGTTTTAGAAGACAACTGGAACAGCAGTGAAGTTTCCACTTTAGGAACAGTCTATGATTATACTACAGAAGATGAGAATGGTAACATAATTAGTAGTGGTGTGTTAGAAAACGAGTCACAACTAGGTTATGATGAGTGTGCCCTTCGCTGGGCAGTAGTACAGGAAGAGCGCAGAGAAGGACTTGTAAAGGATGTACATGATTATGAGTATCCAATGAATGAAGCCTATTATCCAGGTGCCAGTGTAGGGTATAGCAAGGTAACCATGAGAAGTTTGGCATCCAACTATGCTTTAGAAGCCTCTAAGGCTGTTGATCCAGCAGCTTATTTGAGTAATTTGAACTTGCCTCAAGGCTTTGGTACGACAGGGGAGACTGTGTATGAATACTATACTGCCAAAGAGTTTCCAGTCATTACGAGTAGAACAAGTTTAGATGATACAGAAACAAATCCATGGGTATCTATGGTTGTAGAAGCCTTGACTATGGTACGCTATGATCATTATACAGGCACACAAGGGTATAGTATTGAGCTGAATGACATGCATGGAAAGACCAAAAAGGTAACTTCTTATGGTCAAAAGCCAGATGGAACGCGCAAAAGTAGTCCATTGACTATGGTGGAGTATCAATACAAGACCCAAGATAAAGTTGATTTTAAGCGTGGCAAAACCAATCAGATGATTAAAACCTTGGATAATACTGCCTCTGTATTGTTGTCAGATAATCCAGAAGGAACAGCTGATACAGATGATCAACTCATAGGAGTAGATTATGAGTTCTTTATTGATGGGAGAGAAATGCTACAAACTGGAGGTATGGCAGGTTTAGCTTTTAATGTGGATGCTATTGTTTGGTGGCCCTTCCCTTTCCCACAACCACAATATAGTTATAATGAAAATAGAGCTAGAACCTCTGTTGCCAACAAAATTATACAGCGCAGTGGTATTTTGGAAAAAGTAATAGCCTTTGATGGACAAGCAACTTTAATTACTGAAAACAAAGTCTTTGATAAGCAAACTGGAGCCCCATTATTAGCAACCGTAAATAATCAATTAGGCGGTGAGATTTACAACTATAGTGTACCTGCCTATATGGCACACGAACGCATGGGCTCAGCAGCAGAAAACTGGGGAATCTTATATGCTAATATTCCTTTTGAACCTATAAAAGTAGCGGCAACAGACTACTATGAAGTGCAAGTAGGACATAACCATCCTAATAGTGCCCTTTGGTATGAAGGGGATGAGTTTATTGTAGCAGATCAGGCAAATAATCGTACAAAAGCTATCTACATGGGTGAGTTGTATAATGATAATGCAACGCCAACGAAGACACATCAATTTGACTTGATGGATGATGGTTTCATGACAGGAAATACACCAATTCTATTAACCATGAAGAATGTACGCTCAGGAAATAGAAACTTGGTAGGGGCAACTGTTGCTCAATATAGTACTTTGGATATTAATGGTAATAATGCTAATCCATTACTAGATGCCAATAGGGTAATTACTAATCAAACAAGCCCTGATGTAGTGAATATTGCTATTAGCAATGGTAGTGCAAGCTTAACTGCTGCAACATCTACAGCAGTGACTAAGAGTAGTATCAGTAATGTACTATCAGCGTCAGGAGCAGACTTTTCTGATGATTGGTCTTTAGAGAATTACAACTATTGTAGTGATTTAGAAGGAATTAATCCTTACATCAAAGGAACCAAAGGAATCTGGAGAGCAAGAAGTAGTTATGCTTACATTGATGATCGTAACCAAAATATGCGTGCAAATTTACAACATACTAATGAGGTAGATATTGCCACATCAGGAACAGTGGACAATGTAGCCCTGTATAACTGGAAAAATCCATTTGCAGAGTATTGTAGTGATAACAAATGGATTCGTACACAAGATGTGACCAAGTATCAAATTGGAGGTGCAGCAGTAGAAGCTAGAGATGTTATTGGAACTTACCAGTCCTCTATTTATGGTTATGATAATAACCTAGTGATTGCACAAGGTGTGAATACACAATACCATGAAATGGCTTATGAAGGCTTTGAAGAGCCTAACAAAACAGACTTGTTGTCGTCAATAGCTAACACAGCAATCAATAGTGGACACTTTGATATCATTCCTGCTGGAGCAAATTGTAACACTTCAAGAGCAGAGCAGCATGAAAACTATCGCCTAACCTATCCAATGGCTAAGCCAGTAAATAACAAGGCTTATGTGCTTGTTCGCAAAGCATACAACAGCAATAACCCAACAAGTATTCCTGTGAGTTTATACCTGAGAAATGAAACTACAGCGACGACAGTAGAAGGAGTAGCTACTGCACAATATCCACTGAATATGACCACCAACCAACGCTTTAAAGCACCAGGATTAGCACATTTAATCAACAGTGGTACACAGCATGAATTTACCGTTTATGAAGTGGATTTCTCAGGCGTAAAACATGATTTGTTAGCAAGTGATTGGTGGGCAGGTGATTTAATTTTAAGACACCCATTGGTAGTTAGTCCATTGCACGGAACCAATCTAAATTCAGGTATTAGCGATGCTTATGCTCATACTGGAAAGTATAGTTTGAAGCTTAATAATAGATTAAAAACACTCTTCCCATTAAATACCCTGCGCCTACAAGAAGGCAAAGACTATGTATTTAGCGCATGGATTCGCGTAGTGGGTGTTGATGGAGAGCCTCAACCAACTTATGCCTTAGGTAATTCAAGAGGGGTTGATATTGGTAATCAATTTATAGCGCCAAGTGGACCTATCATTGAAGGCTGGCAGCGTATTGAAGGAACCTTTACTGCTGATACTAGAGGAACCTTTGAAATATTGACCAATATAGGAAGTATCAATGATCTAAAAGGACCAGGGATGTATATTGATGATATGAGAATATTCCCTGCTGATGGAAATATGGTCAGTTATGTTTATGATCCAGTTGATTATAAAATACGTGCTACTTTGGATGATAACAACTATGCTACTTTCTATCTATATGATAAAGCAGGAAGTCTGATATCTTCTAAACGAGAAACAGAGCGTGGTGTAATAACGCTACAGGAATCAAGAAGTTATGTTCAACCTACTAACTAAACAATCAAGTCATGAAAATAATAGCAATAATCATAAGTATCGCGTGGAGTATCAGTCTTTATGGACAATCCTTTAAGAGCGATTTGGATAGAATGTATCAGCAGTATGAAGGGAAAGAAAACCTTTATGTTGAAATGCAGAATAGTGTCTTTGAAAATGGTACACAAAAGCATAATGCTAAAACAAAAATCTATAAAAAAGGAGGCTCTTTTCATTATAAAATGGGTGACCAGTCCATGCTCATCAATGACAAGTACCTAGTGGTAGTAGACCACAAAAGAAAGAACATGTCTTATGATATCTGGTCTGCTCATCAGGCAAAGCAACTGGCAAATATGTCTGTGCCTTTGACTGATGCCATTTTAGCTAAGTATCCTGTTATAGAATACAAAGGAGAAAAAAATGGTCTGCGCCATTACAGTTTACAAAATGAAAAATTGCAGATGAGCCATGTGGATGTCTTTTTTAATACGAAAACAGGCTTTATGGATAAGATGATTCAGCGATACAATCCTAAACTAGTCAAGGGAGATATTTATATGGAGATGGTCTTTAAAAAGGTATCCACTAATCCATCATTTGATGCCAATGCTTTTTCAGAAAAGCAGTACTTGACCATTGATGGTAAAACAGCAACAGCTGCCAGTGCTTACAAAAAGTATGCACTTAGAGCATCAACCAACTTAAGATAACTAAATAGCAACCTAAAAAACAAGATAAATAACGATTATGAAAGCAACTCACATAATCTTTAGTCTTGCTCTCTTTTTGTGGAGTGGACTAGCAAATGTCTGGGCTCATAATGTAGAAACGGTCGTAAAACGATCGAAAGTAAACTTGAGTACCACGACCTCTTTAGCCATTAGTGATCCCAATAGAAATGATCCAGGGATAGGAACAGACTATGTTGTCAGCTACACAGCTGTAGTAGCTTTGATCTATGGGCGTGAAGAACGTTCTGATATAGCTGGACAGGTTTGGGATTATGATATTAATTATAACCTAGTAGATATTGACAACAGTGTAGTCAGTACAGGAACCCTTCATCTAGAGCATAGAAATGAAGAAGGGGTCTATGAAAGCCTTGTTGCCCACAAGCAGGTATCAGGCAATCTTAGACTGCAAATTACTAGCATTACTGGACCTTCTAATGTGCCTAATGACATTAGATTAGAATTGCGTTTACAAACAGAACGTTATAACTACTTGGATGCCTTGGTTGTCCCAACGTTTGCAGTAGCCAACCAACCAACAGCAAAGGTACAATCAGAGCTGCACTGGCAGTATATAGAAGGAGCAGAGTATTATGAATTGGAATGGGTGTATTGGGATCATGAAAATGAGGATGATCCTACTTTAATCCCAGAAGAGGAGTTGTTTACAGAGGCTATTCGAGTACAAACGCCTGATAATTACTATACTCTGGATATGGTGTATCCAGATGGTGATGTATACTTTAGATTACGCCCAGTAGGTCGTTTTATTAGAAATGTAGGGACAGATTACAGCATTGAAAAGCGTGGAAAATGGTCTTTATCTCAAAAAGTAGAGTTGCAAGATGCTTTTGAGAAGGATCGCAATTGGTCTTTTGCACGATCTTATGCAGAAGAAGGAAAATACAAGCAAGCTATTAGTTATTTTGATGATGGAATGAAGGGACGACAGGCATTGACGACCCTGAGCAGTGAAGATTTAACCATTATTTCTGAATCAGTTTATGATGTAGAGAATAGATCTACTTTAGCCATCATGCCTGTGCCTGTAAATAATGAGGACATTACCAATGGTTCTTATTTAGCTTTTGGTGCAGGGACAAGTCCTAACAATGGGCTGATTAGTACAGGAGATGTGGCTTATTCTAGAAAAGACTTTGATGTGCACAATGTAAATGGTAGCACTAGTAAAATACCACAATTACCTGCCAACCACATTGCCAATCAGTATTATTCTAGTGCCAATCCTTTTAACAATAAAATACATAGAGATTATGTGCCAGATGCAGAAGGTTACCCTATTGCACAAGTACATTATGACAATGATACAAGAGGGTATGCAAAATCTCAATCAGGGGTTGGTTCCTTCTACCAAATAGAACATAATGGTAGAGCTAATCGCTACTTTTATGTCAAACCAACTAATACAGAATTGATTAGTTTGTTTGGTGATAATGTAGGAGATGCCAAATATTATCGTAAAAACTATGCTATTGATGCCAATGGTCAAGCTGCTGTATCTATTGTAGATCAAGCAGGAATGATAGTCATGACAGCATTGGCTGGGCAGATTCCTGCTAATGTACATGGCTTGGATGGTAGTGTAAAACAGCGCAGCGAAAGCATTATAGGAAGTAATGATGTGCTAGAAGTAGAGCAAAAAAGTGTGCTTACCCATCCATTATTCTGTGATCATGATGGGGCAAATTATGATTTTACCTATGATTTAGAAGAGGCTGTAAACATTACCAATAGCAAGCACAATGTTTGTATTGGCTGTACTTATGAGCTAGAAATCAAGGTGGAAGATGAGCATGGAAACATTATTCCTTGTGTATTGACTACCTCTAATCCAGATGTGACGGTTACAGGTGGTGTGATTTCTGCTGCTTATGTGAGTGGTCAAAATCCATGTACAGGGGATAATTATATTCCTACTATTGCACCTATTGACTTTTCAGTAACCTTTCCACTGCTAGGGTCTTATACAGTATACAAAACCCTAACAGCAACAGGACCTAATGCAGATGATATTCTAGAGCAGTTACAAGCCAATGGTTCTATTGTAGATAAGCAGACTTTTATTGATAACTATGTCTTAGCCAATTTTGATTCTACACAGTGTAGTGGTTGTAGTGATGCACAGCGCCAAGAATTGTGTGAGCGCATTATTCTAGCCAACAATCCTAATCTAGATTTAAACAATCCTGCTGATTTAGCTACCTACATAGCCTTGGTAGAGGACTGTGTGGATGATACCATCACATATATGTGTGATGATATGTTACTAACAGACGCCACCAATCAGATTATTGGCAACTATGACTGTCAAACTATTTTAGACCAGATGAAACAGCAACTATCCCCAGGTGGATGTTTGTATGCTGCTTATTTTTATTCTGATGCCTTAAATGACAGTGATCCATATTTTAACATTCCTACCATTCAGGATGCTGCTGGCAATGATATTACAGATGATGCTACTGCTGTAGCCATGATTGAAGATCCTAATTTGTGGCAAAGTAGTTGGATTAATGATTTGGTGGTATTACACCCAGAATATTGTCGTTATTTGGATTGTATTAATAATCCTGTAATCACTGCCAGTAAGATATATGATTTAGATTTAGCCAATTATGAAAACTGGCATGAAGCAGCAACAGATTTAGGAATGGTGGTTGCCAATCCAACAACAGATGCTGCCAAGCGAGCAATTATCTTTACCATTATTGCTGCCGATCCATACATTAGTACTATTTTAAATAGTTCTGGACAAAATGAGATGCAAGTATTTATGGATAATTACTGTACTATGCAGTGTGGTAATACAACCAATCCATGTTCTTGTGATCCCAATACACCAGATATTATAGACTTTCTATCTGCAACAGGAGGACTAGGAGCGAATGCCCCCGCAACAGAAGAAATGCACTGGGATTTGTTTAGAGGAGCTTATGCCAATGAGAAGTTGAACATTTGGTATGAAAATCAATGTCCTTTAATGAAACCTGCTGATTTAGGCAGTGAATATCCAAGTCCTAGTTGTAAAGAAATCACTGGAGAGCCTTTATTTAATGTGACCACTAGTGGAGGAACCTCTACCACTATTGGATTAACAGGTGGAGTAAACAGCCTTGATGACTTAATTGATTTGGTTAACTCTAATGTATATGGAACGGCTAGTTCTAGTACGACTTCCACACCTTCTTTATGTGCTCAGTTATGTGAGGCAAGAGTACAGAGCTGGATAGAACAGCTTTGTCCAGGACTAAATACTTTAGCAGTTGATCCTAATGCAGATCCAGGATTGGTAGGATTATACAATGCTATGAAGTCTCAATTAGAAACCTACTGTACAACTGGATGTGGTCTAACAACAGCACCAACTGTTCCTACAGGCAATCCATATGTGGCTAACCCTCTAGGTTACTTAATTGCTGAGGATTTAACCAAGGCACCATTTACAGGAACAACAGGAGTTTTGGCAATCATTGATGCCTTGCAAGCTTCTCCATATCTTGAATGTAATCCTGGAACTTCATCATCGACTTTATTGGGGAATATAGCTGTTAACCATAACACAGTTTATCAATTAAACATTACTTATAATAATGTTTATGCTAACTTACCTGTTCAGAATCCTAAGTGTGCTTTAATTAATGACATTTTCACAGTTCTAGATAATGATTTGTTCCCTGTACGTTTTAGTAATCCTGCAGGTACAGTACCTTACAACCAATCAATGGTGCATGTAAATGCACCATCTACTACCAATATTGTAGGTATTCCATCACAGCAAGAGTTTAGAAATACTACAGCAGCTTCTTTGTTTAATGCTTCAACAGGCTTAAACAGTATTCTTTACTTTACTGGAGTAGGTGGAGCAGCAACACGTGTTTATTTGAATAATGAATTGGATGGTAGTTTAAATCCTGTTAATCGATTTATTCAGATAAAAGGAGAGGGGTTTGATGATCCATGTAATGAAGATTTAGGAATAGAATTATTAGTAACAGGAACCATGGAGCCTATCAATCCTTTAGAAATTGTTTCTATTGGAGCTTATGACTGTACTACCAATACTGTAATGGTAGAAATCATGGATCAAAGCTGTGCTCATGCCAATAATAATCCAAGTTTAAGTGTAACAGCTTGTACTTCTACAGCAACCCAAACAGTGAATGCTTTTGTACGTATTAATATTGATCCATGTGCACCCTCATGGGAGCAGCAAGCACAAGAGTCATGGGTACCTATTACCAATACCGTTTCTATAGATTTTGATCAAGCTATTCAAGATTGTTATGATGCTCAATCAGCAGCATTAACACTAGAGGCTGAGTATGCTTATCAATCCTATGTGAATAGTGTAGTGAATGATGTGTTGCAAGATGTAGAGTGTATGCCAGTAGTGGAGAAAATGGACATGTCTTATGAATCTACAGAGCAGCATTATACCCTATACTACTATGACCAAGCGGGGGATTTAGTACATACTCTGCCTCCATCAGCAGTAGTGCCAATGGATATGAATACTTACCAAGCAGGTGATAATCCAGCACACAACTATGATTTATTAACCACTTATACCTATAATACTTTAGGGCAAATTATTGCTCAGGAGTCACCAGATGGAGGATTAACGCATTTCTATTATGATTATGCACAGCGCCTTCGCCTATCACAAAATGCTAGACAAGCGCCAACAGGCAATGATGCATCCACTTATGGAACAGGAGGAGACTATGCTTATACCAAATTTGACCGCCAAGGTAGACTAGTAGAGGTAGGAAGACTGGAAAATTATAATGCTTTAGCCAATCTAGAGCAGTTAAACAACATCAATTTCCCTGATAATACCCATACCTTAAGTGAGCAGACGATTACTGTTTATGATAATGCTGTTGGTACAGGAAGTTTAACACAAGAAAATCTAAGAAGTCGTGTAACTACCACTTATAATGATGAAATTGCTACCCATTATACCTATGATGTTCATGGTAATGTAAAATCTATGCAGCACCAAATCAAACAATTTGGAGTAGCACAAATAGATTATGACTATGATTTGATTACAGGGAATGTAAATGAAGTAGCCTTCCAAAAAGGTACAAAAGATCAGTTTTTCCATCGTTACAGTTATGATGCAGATAATCGTTTGACCAAAGCTAAAACCAGTAAAAATGGTTATAGTTGGGATACAGATGCTCGTTATTTCTACTATGCCCATGGACCACTAGCTCGTGTGGAAGTTGGAAATGATAAGGTACAGGGAATGGATTATTATTATAATCTACAAGGTTGGATTAAAGGAGTGAACAATACTGGCCCTTCTTCTGATATGGGGCTAGATGCTTACATTAGAACTAGCCAAAATGACAACCAATGGTTTGGGAAAGATGAGCATGCTTACCACTTAGGTTACCACAGAGAAGATTACAAACCTATTGGTGGGAATATTATGGGAACGATGGAGCAATCTGCTACTACAGCTTTTGATAATGAATTACTCCCAGCAGCAGCGAATGGAAATGGTACAAAAGGCTTATACAATGGCAATATTGCCTTTATGATTACTCATATTCCAGAGCTAGAAGACTTGGCGAACAACAAACACGCAACCAATGCTATGGTTTATCAATATGATGCCCTACATCGCATTAAGAAGTCCAAATCCTTCCATTTTGATCGTCAAGTGACAGGATTATGGACACGTGACCAAAGTACAGAATGGTATGATACAGATTATACTTATGATGCCAATGGTAATATCCAAGATTTGATTCGTTATAATAAAGGCACACTAATTGATGATTTAGATTATAAATACAATACGACTGATGATCGCTACATCAATCGCTTACAATATGTAGAAGATCAAGTAACAACTGTTACTGTAGGAGATTTTGAAAATCAAGGACAGAATAACTATGAGTATGACTTGACTGGTAACCTAGTCAAAGATGCTTCACAGGATATTGAAACTGGTGGTATCCAGTGGAACTTGATGAATAAAATTGATAAGGTTACTTATTCTGCTGCCAGTGGAAAAACTCCTTTAGAGTTTACCTATGATGCAGGCGGAAGTCGCTTGACCAAAACAAGTATTGTCAATGGTACAAGAGTAACCACTGTATACATAAAAGATGCTGCAAGTAACATCATTGCTACTTATGAAATGGTGGATGAGCAGCGCGATAATCCAAGTCAACCTGGTCAAAATCCTACACTATTCCCTCCTGGAGCATCAGTGTATGCGAAAAAGATGACAGAGGTGATGTTATATGGAGCCTCTAGATTAGGTGTGCGCAAGATTGACCCAGATTGGACAAGTTACTTAGAAATTACACAGACACCTATTGATATGTCCCGTAGATTAGTTACCTTAGCAGGAAACATCCAAGTAGATGTATCAACTCGTGGAGACAAGCTCTATGAGGCTGCTAATCACTTAGGGAATGTGCTAGTCACCTTCTCTGATAAAAAACTAGGGCAAATTGACAATTTATTACTGACTAAAGCTTCTCGTTATGAAGCTATAGTGACTACTGCAAGCGATTATTATCCTTTTGGGTGGCAGATGCCTAATCGTAAGTTAAATAGTCAAAATTATAGTTTTGGTTTTAATGGGCAAATCACTGACCAAGAATGGATGGGTGGACAGTCCGTTGCCTTTGAGTTTAGAACGCAAGATACTAGGCTTGGACGTTTTCTTTCTACTGATCCATTAGCAGCTATGAGAGCTAACCAATCTCCTTATGTCTTTGCTGCTAATAATCCTATTGCCTATATTGATCATCTTGGGCTTATTGACTCTAGTGGTACGGGTAAAAATGGACCATTAAATATGGATAAGCCAGAGTCAGATTTTCCAAGTTCATTGACAGGGGGACAAGAAGCAGTAGTAATTAATGCTAGAAAATATGCAGATATGGAAAGTGAAGAAGGAGAAGCCCAACCTTTAACACTAAAACAATACCAAGAAAAATATCCACAATTTGCAGGGATGACTCAAGAAGAAACAGAATTTCAGTGGGCTCATACATATGGAGCTACTTATGTGGCTCCAGTAGAAAAAAAACATGTACCGTATACAAGTCAGTTAGGTTATATAGCTAAAGAGTCAGGGATAAGATTAGCAAAATTAACAGTAAAAGGAACTGCAGTAGCTGGTGTAGTAGCTCTTGACGTAACATTTACCCAAGGTTATTTTACAAGAAAAATTTTGACAGATGTGGCTATACAAGCAGGAGGAAATCTTGTAGTATTTGGTTTCGTGGCAGGTACTGATAGAGTATTAGGATTAGGTGCTGCAACTAATGACGAATACGGGGCTATTTTTGGAAATATTGACATAGGAGATGCTATTTTAAGCTCATTCTCTCCATGGGAGAGGATAAAAAAATATCAAATAGCGCAAAAAATAACTACAAAAATCTTATTACCTACAGCTGTTGATATTAATGTTGGATATAGTGGTTTTGGATATAGTATTGTCGGAGTAGACAAGCCTTTATTTAACACATTAGTAGATATAACAGGACATAGTTTATCAAGTGCTATAGGTCCTTTATCAAGATTTATAGGTTCTGACGGTATAAAAGGTTCGGTAGATATAAGTGTGCAAAAATTTACAGAATATAGTTTTAAAAGCATACTTAGTGCTAATGGAGGTTTTTCTAATGGTATAAAAAGTGAATTATTTTGGAAATGATGATAGTCAAATTTATTAATGAATCTAAGTATGCTGGTTTTATTTTGGGAAGTTTGTTTTTGCTTGTGTTATATTTTCCCATAAAAAATTATATGGAATTATATAATTTATCAAAAGAGTTAAAAAAATGTGGTAGTTGTGTAGTTGGTAAGAAAACAGGCGGGATGAAAGGGATAAATTCATATATTTATAAAGTAGGGAATACCACTTTTAATAGCAAGAATGGAGGAGGAGCTAAAGGAAATAGCAGTAATTTATATCCTGTCATCTATTTGTCTACGGATCCGAAGAAGTCACATATGATTTTTGATAATTCTATTTCATTAGAAATGAAAAAATATGGAGATTCTCTTTCCTTAGAAGAGTGTAAAGTGATGAGAGAGAAGGTAGCTTTTCTAAAAATGTCAAGAGGTTATTGATTAAATAAGGTACGCTTCCTCGGGAGTAGCTGTCTAGTACAGTGCCAGTGTGTAAAGCACATCAGTTGTTAGTCACGCCTTCTGTCACAGTACTAGGTTTACATGCTCGTCATCGTGGCGGTTCTCATGCTTATATTTTCTTTCAAATGAAAATGAAAACTACAAGCATTACACGCGCCCTAGTGTGTGTACCTTTTAGGAGCTGTCAGGCTGCGTATTTGCAGTTGAATTAAGAAAGTTACAGCAAAATACTTGTACGAAAAAAGTCTCTTGGTCAGATCGACCAGGAGACTTTTTTCATATAGCTACCCATCGTAGCGAATTACTACTTACGCTCATTCCTTTGTGCCATAGGCACAAGCAGCGCAGTTCGCTACGTCTCCTGTGTAGCACCGTGCCACTCCCTACACTTACGGTACATTCAGCCTCAAGGGACTTTCGTCCACGTTTATTTTATTCGCTGTGCTCATGAGGTAGTTCACAGCCTTGTTGACTGTGAGCTTTAATTGTTTGTCCTTCGCTGCCACCGCTGCAAGCAGCCGCGCGAATGCCAAAAATTAAAGGATATAAAAAAGCAGCGGTTAGGCTGCTTATTAATT
>Ga0163111_10000397_pt1 | contig 26038 bp, 27 predicted proteins | sample CRUFie1St18metaG_FD_109645 | JGI IMG/M metagenome (GOLD analysis project Ga0163111, IMG submission 109645) | Marine microbial communities from the Costa Rica Dome - CRUD Field 142mm St18 metaG | ecosystem: Environmental > Aquatic > Marine > Oceanic > Photic zone | place: Costa Rica: the Eastern... | reverse complement strand
CCTACAAGCCAACATATTCGAACATTGACTTCTGCGAGACTTGCTGCCGATACTCTTGGTGTTCCACTTGTAATCATTGCAAGAACTGATGCTTTAGGTGCAAATTTACTTACTAGTGATATCGATGAGATTGATGCAGAGTTTGTTACTGGAGAAAGAACAGCAGAAGGATTTTATAGAGTGGATAATGGACCAGATGCAGCTATTTCAAGAGCACTTTCCTATGCTCCATATTCAGATCTGGTATGGTGTGAAACTGCGAAGCCTGATCTCGGTTTTGCTAAAGACTTCGCAGATGCAATTCATGAAAAATATCCTAATAAGTTGATGGCATATAATTGTTCTCCATCATTTAATTGGAAAGCATCTTTAAATGAAAATGAAATACAAACATTTCAAGAGCAATTAAATTCATTTGGGTACAAATTTCAGTTCATTACATTGGCTGGATTTCATGCCTTAAACACATCAATGTTTGAATTAGCTTCAAATTACAAAGGTGGAAATATGTCTTCTTATGTTGAGCTTCAAGAGAAAGAGTTCTCACTTGAAGAAAAAGGGTTTACGTCTGTTAAGCACCAGAGAGAAGTTGGAGCTGGTTATTTTGATAAAGTATCAACAATAATTTCTGGAGGAGATGCCTCAACGTTAGCATTAGAGGGGTCAACCGAAGAAGAACAGTTTTAATGATTGATATTAAATCTGAGAAAAAAAGTCAGTATCAACACATATTGACTGATGATGCACTTAGTTTTCTAGAAAAAATCTGCACAACTTTTGAAAATACTCGTCAAGAAATTTTAAAAAATAGAGAAAAAATGCAAAATGAAATTTCAGCTGGGAAAAAACTTTCTTTTCCTAATGATAAAACTATAAGAGAGAATGATTGGAAAGTTACACCTCCACCAGCAGATGTTTCAAACAGAAATGTAGAAATTACTGGTCCAGTTGATAGAAAAATGATAATAAATGCATTAAATTCTGGTGCTGATGTATTCATGGCTGATTTTGAAGATTCAACTTCACCAACATGGAGTAACATAATGGATGGACAAGTCAATTTGCTTGATGCTAACCTTAGGAACCTAGAATTTATAGATCCAAAAAGTGAAAAAACATACTCTCTAAATCCAGATAGTAATACAAGTCTTTTTGTAAGACCAAGAGGACTGCACCTTGATGACAAAAATATGTTAATGAATGATGTCCCTGTATCAGGTGCATTTTTAGATTTTGCTTTATATACATTTCACAATGCACAATTGAGATTAGATAATGGTATTGGTACATACTTTTACATACCTAAGCTTGAAAACAGTTTAGAGTCACAACTTTGGGATGATATATTTACTTTTTCTGAAGATGAACTTAGTTTACCTAGAGGAACAATAAGGGCCACTGTCCTACTAGAGACAATATCAGCATCTTTTGAAATTGAAGAGATGCTTTACACTTTAAAAGAGCATTCTCTAGGAATGAATGCAGGCCGATGGGATTATATTTTTAGTGCGATTAAAAAACATAGAGACTTGCCTGATGTAAATTTTCCAGATAGGTCACAAATTACAATGACTGTTCCATTTATGAAAGCATACACTGAATTGCTTGTACAAAGTTGTCACAAAAGGGGAGCTCATGCAATAGGTGGTATGTCTGCTTTTATTCCAAACAGAAGAGATCCTGAGATTACAGAAAAGGCTATTGATCAAGTCAAAAAAGATAAAGAACGTGAGGTAATGATGGGTTTTGATGGCTCCTGGGTAGCTCATCCAGATTTAGTGCAAATTTGTAAAGATGTATTTAAAGACTCTTTAGGTTCAAAGGAAAACCAAATTGATTTTGTACCTGATGAACCTGTTGTTACTGAGGATATGCTTCAAGATTTTAATATCCCTGGATCATCAATTACCGAAGAAGGTATTAGAACTAATATACGTGTTGGCATCTTGTATGTTCAGTCATGGCTTACTGGACAGGGCGCCGCTGCATTATTTAATCTGATGGAGGATGCTGCAACAGCTGAAATCTCTCGATCTCAATTATGGCAGTGGCTTAAAAATCAAGCAAAAACAGATTCGAACAAAAGTATTGATAAAAATTTTGTAAATGAACTAATCGACGATGAAGTAAATAAAATAAAAGAAATTCAAGAAAATTCAGAAATGCTCAGTGAAGCAGTTAAATTATTTAGTGATCTTATTTTTGATGAAAATTTTGAAGAATTTTTAACATTACCAGCTTATAATTTGATAGATTAGATTATGTCATTTTTTAAAGATAAAACAATAATTATGAGTGGTGGATCAAGGGGAGTTGGTCTTGAAATAGCAAAAGTGCTAGGTAAAGATGGTGCAAACATTGCTATACTCGCAAAAACAACCGAGCCTCACCCTACGCTTCCAGGAACAATTTATACAGCTGCAGAGGAGATTGAATCAGTTGGCGGAAACGCTTTGCCTATTGTTTGTGATATTAGATTTGAAGAACAAGTAGAAAGTGCCGTTGATGAGGCTGTTAAGAAGTTTGGTGGGATAGATATTTGTGTAAATAATGCAAGTGCCATTCACCTTACTGATACAGTAAATACTCCAATGAAAAGATATGATTTAATGCATGGAATTAATGTAAGAGGGACTTTCTTATTGAGTCAAAAAACAATTCCACATTTAAAAAATGGAAATAACCCACACATCCTTACACTTTCCCCTCCTTTGAACTTCGATAGAAAATGGTTTGGAATGACATTGGCTTATACAACTGCAAAATATGGCATGACATTGATAGCGCATGGTTTAGCAGAGGAGCTTGGTAAGTTTGGAATCGCATCAAATTGTCTATGGCCAAGAACTTCATTAGATACAGCAGCAGTAAGGAATGTAATCGGCGCAGAGCTTGTAAAAGGTTCAAGAAAGCCATCCATATATGCGGATGCTGCCTACGCCGTTTTAAAAAGAGATTCCTCAACATGCACTGGGAACTTCTTTTTGGACCAAGATGTTCTTGAAGATGAAGGTGTTACAGATTTTGATCATTATGCAGTTGATCCAGAAGCAACTTTAGTTTCAGATTTTTTTGTTGACGATAACCCTGAAGACTGGTTACAAGCTTAGTTACCAAAAAAGTCTATAACTTTTTCCCATCCCTTAACTTCAGTTTTATAAAATTCTGTATATGTACATTTATCACAAGTAATTGTAAGAAACCGTTTATTTTGAACATTCAAAAACCGAGATAAATTACCACTGGTAGTGGTAATTTTATCTTCGGTAAATGTTAGATTTTGACACTTAGGGCAAAACCAAGATTTTTGCATTAAAGTGAGATGACCTGATCAGGCATATTACCTGATAATGCAGTATATAGATCTGGAAAGCATCCAACTGCTACTCCCTCTACTGTACCTTCAGGTGAGTAACCACCTTCACTTTTTTCAGAAGCTAAACCTCTTTGATTTGCACATTGGTCACACATCATTAGGAGCATTCCTTTTTCTTTAGCAATTTTTGCAAGCCTTTCGCCTTTAGGGTTTCCTTTTTGAAGAAGCATTGTATTATCATCAAAAAAGAAAATTCCTACGACATCAACACCATGACTATCACTTTCAAGTTGAGGAAGTATCATTTCTCCAACTTTGTAATTTGCAGCATTAGGTGTATTTAAAACATAGGCTACTTTCATTGTTACCTTTCTTATTTATGTATTTAATACAGAGTATTCAGTAATTTGATTAACTCAAACTCAAAAGATAGAGAGTTCGGCTATTAACTTCTGATATTTCTTCTAGAATATTTTCAATATCATCAAACTGATTTGTTTCATTTAGTTGAGAAACAAATCCAGAAATAATAGTTACCTGTTCCTTAAACTCAACAATTTTATTTTTAGTTTCTTCTTTAGAAAAATAATTCTCAAGTGAATATGGTCCCTCACTAAACCTAAGTCTGGTATTTTGGTTTCCTTGCCAAGACTCGACTAGCTTATCGTTTAATTGAGTAAGGCTTTCATAGTATTCTCCCAATGCTTCATGTTCTGAATATGATTGCGTTTGCCAATGAAAAACTTGAATATTGTTCAAGAAACTCATTGTGTTTGAAACAAATTCATCTATTTTTGTATTTAAAGTTTTAACATTCATAAATTATATTTAAACAAAATTCAGCTTATATGATAAATTTTTAAAGCATAGAATAGTATGTATGTCTTATAACAATATTTTAAGTTTTGGCACTATAAATCCTGATTTTATATATTTTATCGATGAACTCCCAAATTTAGGCGGAGATATAAGGAGTAATAAATACATAATTAGAGCGGGTGGAACTGCAACGAATTGTGCGGAAAACATAGCTAACTGGGGTCAAAGTGTTGGAGTTGCAGGAAATAGTATTGGGAACGATGAATTTGGTAAATACATGATCAAAAATTTTGAAAATTCAAACATTAATTACGAAAATATAATTTTTGAAAATCATGATACTCCAACTTGTTCGATTTATGTAGATAAAAATGGTGAAAGAACAATTATTTCCTCTGGTTATGACTTTTGTAAGTGGAATAATTTGAAAGAAGTTAAAAACTTTGACTCGTTAATTGTAGATAGATACTCTATTCCGTTTATAAGACAAGATTTAGAAAAAATAAGCAATGATGTTTTTATTACTCAGGCAGGTTACCAAGAAGAAATCACTTACAAAATTAATTTTTTAGTTGTAAGTAAAGATGAAATTGATGTAATTGAAGCAAATAGATTAATTAATGAAGAATATGTTGATTGGATACTTTTAACATCATCTAACCTTCCCGCAAGATTGATCAGTAAAGATGGGGTTTTAGAAATTACACCACCAGATTTCAAAAATATTAATTCAACCGGGGCTGGGGATGCAACTGCAGCTTACATTGGTGCATATGGTGTAGATAACTTAATTGAAAATGTGAAAGGTGCTTGTGCATCAGGAGCAATTGTTGCTGGAACTAACAAACTTCCTACTTTGGAGAAAATAAAGGAAGTCTCAGAATTAATTGAAATAAAACCGCGCTGAGAATTTTATAATTTTAATGCTTTAGGTTTAAAATAGAGTATGGCTGTCGCATACAAGGCCCCAATTAAAGATATAGTGTTTGGATACGAAGTAGTAGACACTTATGACGTTATTGGTAAAATACCTGCATTTAGTGACTTCACTGAAGATATTGTCATCCCAACTATGGAGGAATGCGCAAAGTTTGCGGAAGAAGTTTTAGCTCCAATAAATGCAATAGGTGACCAACAAGGGGCAACTATTGAGAACGGAAAAGTATCGATGCCAGCTGAATTTGTCGATGCTTATAAAAGATTTGCCGAAGCTGGATGGGCTTCAATCTCGTTACCATCAGAAATTGGTGGAGGGGGAATGCCAATTGCACTCTCAGGAGGAACTCTTGAAATTTTAAGTAGTGCAAATCTTGCTTTTGGACTGGCACCAGGTTTAAGTGCCGGAGCAATTTCAGCAATCAATTTTCATGGAAGTGAAGAACAAAAAGAAAAGTTTTTACCTAAATTAGTTTCAGGTGAGTGGACAGGAACTATGAACCTCAGTGAGCCACAATCAGGATCTGATCTTGGAACGATCACTACAAAAGCAGAGCCTCAAGATGATGGAACTTATAAAATAACTGGAACAAAAGTTTGGATTACTTTTGGAGAACATGATATGACTGATAATATTATTCATTTAGTTCTCGCAAAAGTACCTGGCTCACCTGATGGAACAAAGGGTATTTCTATGTTTATAGTTCCAAAAATGATGGTCAATGAAGATGGTTCTTCTGGAGAAAGCAACAATGTCACCTGTATATCTATCGAAGAAAAATTAGGTATTCATGCAAGTCCAACTTGTGTTATGGAATATAACGAATCAGTTGGCTACTTAGTTGGAGAAGAAAACAGAGGTCTTAACTACATGTTCACAATGATGAATGAAGCGAGAGTATGGGTTGGAGGACAAGGACTTGCTTGTGCGTCAGGATCTCTTCAAGGTGCTGCCCAATATGCGAGAGACAGAGTCCAAGGTCGACCAGTTGGAATGTCGAAAGAAGATGCGAAAAATTCAACAATTATTGATCATGCTGATGTAAGAAGAATGCTCATGACAATTAAATCATATGTCGACGCTATGAGATACATGATGTATGACAATCAATTAATGCTAGATGTAGAGTATTTTGCTGAAGATGAAGAAATGAAAGCATTTGGTGAAGAAAGATGTGGAATATTGACTCCAATAACAAAGGCATGGATATCAGATCTAGGAGTTGAGCTCTCCTCTATGGCAATACAAGTTTATGGAGGAATGGGTTATGTTGAGGAAACTGGAGTAGCTCAATACTTAAGAGACTCAAGAATTGCACCAATTTATGAAGGAACAAACGGAATTCAAGCCTTAGATTTAATGTTCAGAAAACTTCCATTAGATAATGGTCAAGCAATGCAAAGATTATTGGGTGATGTCAACAAAATGATTGAGGAAATGAAAAAAGATGATGAAGTTATTGCCTCAATGGCTGAAAAACTTGAAAAAGAAGTTTCTACCCTGTCTGAAGTCACATTATGGCTCGGTGGAAGAATGTTAGAAGGTGAATTAGTTGACGCCAGTGCTGCTGCTACACCTTACCTAAAAATGTTTGGACAAGTGCTTGGCGGATACTACATGGGTAAAGCTGCAATGTTAGCAAACAAAAAATTCAAAGAAACAAAAGACGATTTTTATAACGACAAGTTGACTCTTTCGAAATTTTATATTGAACAACTTCTTCCTTTAACCTCTGGTTATGCTTCAGCGGTTACAGCAGGAAAAGAAGATCTTTATGCCATGAAGGCTGACAATTTCTAATTGATAGAATCATTAAAAAATAAAAATAACTCAATTGCTTTAGTCGGAGCATCAAATAATCCAAGAAAATATGGTAATAAAATACTTTTAGATTTAATTTCAAAAGGCCATAATGTTTATCCTGTAAACAATAAAGAAAAAAATATTGAGGGTATTAAGTCATATAAAAGTGTTGACGCAATCCCAGAAATCCCATCAATTATAAATTTTGTAATTCCTCCAAACGAAGGAATGGCTGTCACTAGAGATTTGGTTGAAAAAGGATATGATAATTTTTGGTATCAACCAGGAGCAGAGAGTAATAAAATTTCAAAATTCCTTGAGGTTGAGAAAAAAAATTTTATAGATGATATGTGTATTATGGTTGTAACTAGATTATCTTCAAACTACTAGTTATCAAGACTCTTGTTTACCTCATCAAGTTCCTCAAACGATTTCTCAAGTTTATTAACTCTTGTAGTTTTTAAAGCTTCAAAAGATTGTACTGTTTGATCTAGTCTCTTTGTTACATCATCAAATGAATCAATAAATTTTCTAATTTCACTTTTTATTTTTTCATGAGTTGCAAGAATATTTTTAGTATCAGTTTGTAAACTAAATAGTTTCATAGAATGCCTAATCGTTTCAAGATAGGCCATTAAAGTTTGTGGACTTACTAAAATTACTTTTTTTGAAAAAGCATACTCAATAACGGGAGTTTTTGAAGAACCAATAACTGAAGTAAGAAGGAAGTGATATAGGTTCTCTAAAGGAATATACATTAAAACAAAATCTACGGTATCTTCATCTGGTGCAATGTAGCCTTCTCTTGAAGCAGTGTCGTCAATTTTTGTTTTAATTGCCTTGTCTAAAAATTCTTTGTTTTTAGCCTTGATAGAATCGGTTATTTCTCGTCTTGCAATTTCGTCTAGAGTTTCATTCTCTAAGTCTCTATTTAGCTTTGAGATTTCCATATATATCGTAAGTGGGAATTTTGAATCCATATTGATGGATTTATTATCTGGAAGATAAAAAGTAAAGTCAGGTTTTGTACCACTCTTCATTATTTTCTGCGTTTCGAAATGTATCCCTTCTTTATAATCCATAATTCCAAGAAGATCTTCAACTTGAAATTCTGCCCACTGCCCCCTGCTTTGATTGTTGTTTAAAACTGATATTAAATTGCGAGTCTGTTGATCAACACCTGAAATAGAACTTTTTATTTCACCAGTCTTTTCAAGGAATTCTTTAACAGTTTGATCGGATTTATTTAATAATTTATAAATTTGAGATTCTTCATTTTCAATGATCTCACTGACAATTCCTTTTATCAAATATTCATCTTTATTTTGTTCTTCAGAATTATCTTTTTTGGTAACAAAATATAAGATTGCTACTAAAAGTGCAGATACTATACCTAAAAATAAAATTTCCATGTTACAAGAATAGCAAGTTGCGTAGACAGTTTTAAAGTTAAACTGTATCAAATAGTTTTTTAAAACTAAATTTAAAATTGTCTTCTGAAAAATTAGACAAAATAAATTCCTTTGCATTCTTAGCAACTAGAGAGGCCTCTTCATAATTATTTTTTATGTAAACAATCTTCGCTATAAGACTGTCAATGTTATTACTTTCAAATACATAGCCTGTCTGACCATCAATAACGATATCACCCATCCCTGGAGCATCCGTAACAAGTACTGGGCACGATGCTACTTGCGATTCAAAAATCACACGTGCTAGCCCTTCTGATATGGATGGAAGAATCATCAAATTTGAAGTCGAATAATATTCTTTGACACTTTCCCTATCAACAGCTCCTGTAAATGAAACTTGGTTTTGTAGACCAGATTTATCTATCACATCTTTAAGTTCTAAAAAATATTTATCATTAGGGGTTGGTCCAACAATTGATAAATGATAGCTTTCGTCATTTATTATTTGAATTGCTTCAATAATCATATGGGGTTTTTTTCTATCAGTTACGCTCCCAATAAATAAAATATTAAACTTATCCTTAGAAAATGATCCAGGTTCAACATTCTGAAAATCTTTAAAGTCAACCCATGCAGGAAATCTAACAATACTTTTTGAAGAATCAATATCTAAAACTTGCTTTTCAGTTGAGGAAGAAACTGCCCTTATAATATTTGATTTTCCTATTGAATATCTGGCCATAATGTAAAATAATTTTTTATACAACCTTGGTAAAAGTAAATTTTTCTCTAAACTCAATGTTTCAATAAAATCACCATGAGTCTCGACAATTATTTTTACGTCAACTCCTCTTGCTTTCAAAAATAAAATAGAAAAAAATGAAGAAACAGGATCTTGAAAACAAACAATATCTATCTTTTCTTTTTTAACAATTTTGTAGGTAGTGAAGATTGAAATTTGAATAATTCTAAAATAATTTATAAAACGATTTGATATTTTTTTATTTAAATAAAAATTTCCATACGTTTCGTTTAAAACAGTTTTATTGTTTGCAAATGCAAGAACCGAAACATTACAAACCTCACTTAATGTAATGAACTTTTTTTTTAAGTTTTCAGATAAAGGAAGCTGATATGTTGTAGGTGCAATAAATAGAACATTTTTCATATATTTAAAAATTTAATGAGCTCTTCGACAAGTTCTTCATCATGTGTCCATGGTATTCCATGAAGTGCATTAGTAAATGTTATAGTTGTAATATTTTGCATTTTTGTTGTCACTTCTTGTGAAGCTTTTTGAGGTACAAGACTATCTTTACCACCAATTAGCGCTAAGGTTTCAGTTTCAATATCAGCTAACCAATCTCTTGAATCAAAAGCTACTACGTGTCTACCACCATCTCCATAAATAAAATCATCTTTGGAACGATGAAGATTGTTCCAAGCCCAATCCGTAAACTCGTTTTTTAGAGCATTAGATTTTTTAAGAAACGAATATTTAGATTGGGGATTTTTATTGGGAAAAAGTCTTTCTCTAATTCTTACACCACCAACAAGTAACTTGAAAAGAAAGTTGTCTTTATACCTCTCTCCCTCTATCCAGCTAAATGGTGTAACCAAAACCATTTTGCTTATCCTTTCTGAAATTTTTTTAGAAATAGTAAGTGCTACTGCGCTTCCCATGGACCAACCAACTAGATGACACTTTGATATGTTTAGTTCATCTAAAATGCTGATTACTATATCCGCATTCTCGTCAACACTCCATCTTTCCCAGCTTGCATCAGATCTTCCATGATTTTTAAAATCAATAGTTATAAATGAATTAATATTTTTAATTTTAGGAAGAACATTAAACCAACTACCAAGTGAATCTGTACCCCAACTATGTAGAAAAACTATTGGTATTGTACCTTCTACAATGTTTTCTCTAATAAAATATTCTTTTTCTCTGACAAAGAGAGTTCTTCCAGGAATCTTTATTGGATGTAGTTGAGTTATTCCTTCTGTTTTACTCTTTTGGGTTAAAACCAAATTTTTAAATATAGATGTGAAAGCGAAAACTTTAGCAATTGTTTTTATCATCTTTTAAATAATATTTATCTTTTCATTATATTTTGAATTAATTTCACCTATTTCCCAAATATTTTTGTTTAGCTCCATATCATTTTGAAAATTAATGTTTTGATTTTTTGGTATTGAAATGAGAAAACCACCATTAGTTTGTGCATCACATAATATCTTCAAAGATTGCTCATCCAGATCTGAAATAAATTTATCTGATAAATAATCATAATTTCTTGAACTTCCAGAAGGAAATATTTTTTTATCCAAATAATCATAAATGTTTTCAATCAAAGGAACTGAATCAAACTTAATTGTTGCCGATAAATTAGAGTTATTAATCATTTCATAAAGATGCCCCAGTAAGCCAAAACCAGTTATATCTGTGACTGCATTTGCATTATTGTCCAGAGAAAAATCTAAAGATTTTTTGTTAAGTTCAGTCATAATCTCGGTTACAATTTTTATGCTTTCGTTACTAGCAACTCCTCTTTTTATTGCGGTTGTAATAATCCCAGTTCCTATTGGTTTTGTTAAAAAAAGTCTATCTCCATCTTTAATTTCATTATTTTTAAATATTTTATCTTTAATCACACCGGTGACTGAGAATCCATATTTTGGTTCTTTGTCATCGATACTGTGGCCTCCAATAACAGTACAATTTGCTTTTTCCAACGTGTCAAGACCACCTTTGATCACTTCGGATAATATATCAAAGCTTATTTCATTACGAGGCCAACAAACCAACTGTAAAGCTGAAATAGGCTCTCCTCCCATTGCATAAACATCTGACAGGGCATTTGCGGCTGCCACCCTTCCCCAATCGTAAGGGTTATCAAGGATGGGAGTAAAAAAATCAACAGTTTGAATTATCTTTTGATCACCCACTTGAATAACTCCCCCATCATCAGGATTATTTAGTCCAATTAATAAATTTGGAGATTCAGTAGCTTTATGATTTTTAAATTGCGTCAAAACTTGAGCAAGCTCACCAGGTGAGAGTTTACAAGCTCAACCAGCACCATGAGAGTATTCAGTTAATCTCAATTGAACCTCCTTTAATTACTTGTTTAATTGTCTTTCTTTATCAATAAATTCAGTAAATGATTTCCTGATCTTTTCTAAAAGAGGAGATTGAGTATAAACTTGGTCATCAATTTTACTTACAAAAATTGCATGTTTGGCTGTTGATAGAGCAAATACTGTATCAACATTATAAATATCGTTGATATGAATTCTAGAAATTTCTAAGTCTAAATTTTCCTCATTTGCTATTTCGATGAGAGATCGGCGAGTAATGGAATCTAATATTCCAAGTTCTAAATCAGGTACATAAATTTTGTTATCAATTGTCCAACCTACACAAAATGTTGGACCCTCGAGTACGATTCCATCTTTGTTCAATAACAACGAATCAGTGTACCCATTTTTTTCTGCTAATCTCGTTTGATTAAGATTCATTGCGTAAGAAATTGATTTTGAACCAATATTTTTCACTTCATTTAAATCAAAATCACCTCCAGCATGCCAGTGTGCCAAATGAGATTGTAATGTGAAACTTTCAGGGAAATTTATTAGTTCTTGATAAAAAATATAGACATCACTTTTATTTTTATCGGAACCTCTTCCAATAATTACCCTCATATAACCGTCATCATAATTTGAAGCGATTGAAGTAAGATTATCTTTTATCTCTTGAAAATTAATATCATTAAAAAACATTTTTTCTGCAGATTGTGCGAATCTTTCTATGTGTTTATCAATTCCAAATAAATAGCCTTTATGTATAGCTATTGCTTCGAAAATTCCATCACCTCTCCAGATAGCTAAGTTTTCTACTGGTATATTAAATTCTTCTCTTGATACCTCAGCCCCATTAATAAAGTACATCTAGCTTCTTTCTCGTTTATATGTGTTTGTAATTGGCATTCTTCTATCTTTCCCAAAAGCTCTGTTTGTCAATTTTACACCAGGAGCAACTTGATTTCTCTTATATTCATTTCTATCAATTTTTTCAAGAACATCGTAAACTACATCTTTATCAATTCCAGAATTTATGATTTTCTCGGAGGAATAGTCTTCTTCAATATAAAGTTTAATTATTTTGTCTAAAGTATCGTAATTTGGAAGAGAGTCTGAATCAAACTGATTTTCACTTAACTCTGCACTGGGTTCTTTATCAATAGTATTTTGGGGGATGACCTCTGATATTGAATTTCTATACTTTGCTAGATTATATACATCCGCTTTGTAAACATCTTTGAGGAGTGCAAACCCACCAACTAAATCACCATACAGAGTGGCATAACCTACAGCCATTTCAGATTTGTTACCTGTAGATACGACCATAGCGTTTAATTGATTTGATAGCGCCATGAGAAGGTTGCCCCTTACTCTTGATTGAATATTTTCATCTACGACACTTTTTAATTGTTGTTCAATATTTTCAGAAATTAATGTTCTAATGTCTTCGACAGTGTTTTCAATACTAATTTCCTTGATTTTTATGCCTAAATTTTTAGCAAGTTGTTTTGCATCATCTAAAGATGAATCAGGATTATATTTTGATGGCATTGCAACACCTATGACTTGTTCTGGAGTTAATGCATCACAAGCAATTGTCGCTGTTAAAGCAGAATCAATCCCACCAGATAGTCCAACAAGTACTTTATTAAATTTATTTTTTGTCACATAGTCAGACAGCCCCAATTTCAAAGCAGCATACATTGACTGGATTTTATCAAGTTCTTTTGTGCTAACTAATGGTTCTAGTTCGACATTCTTGTCATTCAAATATAAATTCGATTCGGAGATAATATCTTTTACATCGAGTTCAATATCTATAGTGAAAAAGTCTTCTTCAAATTGTCGAGCCATATATATGATTTCGCCATTCTTATCAACAACAAATGAACCTCCATCAAAAACAAGTTCATCTTGTCCACCGACCATGTTCAGATAAATAATTGGTACACCCAATTTTTTGGCTTTGTTTTTAACTTTTTCTTTTCTTTGGTTAATTTTGTTTAAATCAAATGGTGAGGCATTAATATTTAATATGATTGAAGCACCTTTTTTTACCTGTTCTTCAGCTGGACCATCTTCAATCCAAATATCTTCACATATATTTATCCCTACTGCAATATCTTCGTACCAAAACAAAGTTGAAGGATCTGTGCCTTTGTCAAAATATCTTGCTTCATCAAAAACAGAATAATTTGGTAAAAAACATTTATGATAAATTCCTTTTACATCTCCGTTCTGTACGATCGCAGCTGCATTGGCAATATCTCTATCAACATTGTCATTTTTTTGTTTCTTTAAGCTTCGATCAACAAACCCAATGACACCGCTTGTTTTACCAGAAAACTCTGCAATTTCCTCCATGACTGCAAAATTCTTTCCTACGAAACTTTCTCTTAGTAATAAATCTTCAGGAGGATAACCTGTTAGGGCAAGTTCTGGAAATAATACAATATCAGAATGTACTTTTTCTGCTTCTTTTAATGTGTTGATTATTTTGTCTTTATTTTCTTGTATTGCACCAACAGGAAAAGATAATTGTGCACAAGATATTCTTAAAGTTTTTGTATTCACACAATAATGATAATTTAATGATTAACTAAGAAGATACCGTTATGACAATATCTTTTGAATCATTTATCCAATTAGTTACTCTTTTAAGTGAAGGCATTCTATCAACTATTTTTTTTACCTGATTTACATTTTGCATCATCTCATGAAGGCTCTCAGGATTTCTTCTTTTAAGATCTGCAACACTTTCAACACCAACAGCTTCTAGGAGGTCTGCATAATCTCTACCAAGGTTTTTAATTTTCATCAATTCAGCCCGTTTAGCCCAATGCAAGAGTTTTGGGGATGTTATTCCAGTCTCTTTGGTAAGTAAGGCTCTTCCAGATCGAGTTGATGCAATTTGTAGAAATGTAACTGTAGTTCTAACTCTAGCTCTTCTTAATTTTGTAGCCTCCGTATGCGTCATTCCATTTATTGAGTCGATTGAATTCATGTTTAAAGTTTACAAAATTTTTTTTAGAAACTAAGAAAATTTTTAAGGAGATTTTCCCACTCTTAAAAATCAGACTGTTCATCGAAATCTGTCGGCTTAAGAAAATTAAAATTAAGAATTTTAATTTTTGATTCAGATGTTTCAAAAAAGTCAATTAATTCAAAATTTTTAAAGACTGAATCATCACCATCAATATCATCTTGAGTAATGAGTTCAAGTTTGCTCCAAAAAAATCTAGGTATCAATATTGGATACCCTATTTCATATCGATATTGAGGAGCAACTACTTCATCATCGTCATGTTTAGTGCTAAGTAGTTTTTTGATTACTTCTGAATTGATTGCTGGTTGATCGCCCATGAATATTAATGCTTCTTCGATATTTTTATCTGAACTCAAATAAAACAAACCAGTTCTAATAGAGGAAATAATTCCTTCTTCCCAACTCTCATTTATGAGAATTGTGCTGTCTTTAAAATCTATCTTTTCAGTAAGGGTTTCATTTTCATGACCCAATACAACAATTGTGTTTTCAATATTATTTGAAACAGTTTCTACAACAGTTTCTAAAATTGTTTTTCCTTTATATTCAGCAAGTTGTTTTGGAAATCCCATCCTCGATGAATCACCAGCGGCTAATATGATTGCAGCTTTCATTTATATTACTTGTGAAAAAAGTGAACTACCGAAGCCAGAAACAATGACTAATAAAAAAACTTCAATGTTTCTTAGAATATATACCTGTTTTAAACCTGACCCTAAACAAACTAAAGTAAAAATTGCTGTTCCAATAATTAAAAATATTTGAAGAGGAATTGAATTAGTAAAGAAAATTATTCCATTTAAAAAAACAGGAATGTTTGAAAAACCATAAATTATTCCTACTTGTCTAAAGTTTGTCTCTTTTCTGAAAAAGCGAGTCAACAATAAATAAATGAGGCCAACAGTGATAAATCCAGATAAAAAACTTGTTATTAAATAACTTATAAGCAATCCAAATAATTGTTGAGAATCAAAAACATTCTGAAATTCTCTGATTAGGTTATTTAGTTCGTTAACTGTTTGGGCTGGAAGCGTACCAACAATTAATCCAATATTTTGCTCAAGATAAACAAGCGAGTTTCTTAAAAAGCTTAAAGCTGCCAAGCCACTAAATAAAAATCCAGAAACATAGATAGCTATAGCAATTTGAAAATTTGTAATTTCTGATGCAAGTTCGTTGTAAATATTATTATCTAATTTAAATATTTTTAAAATTACTTGTCTGTTGTTTCCCATATACTCTTCATATTCTTTAAAATCTAATGTATGACTATAACAAAAGTAATAGCTTACATGATTACTATAGCTATGGTATCGACAATATTTTGGGCTCAGAACCAAGTCTCTGTATTTGATTCGACAATTCCATCTCTTCCTTGGGGTGTCGTCTCGCTTGTCGATCTGTATGGTGGGTTTATTCTTGTAGGAATTTGGATATTTTATAAAGAAAATACAATACCTGCATTAGTTTGGATTTTTCTCTTAATGACTCTTGGTAATCTAACTACAGCAGTTTATGTGATTTATAGCCTTAATAAATCAAAAGGAAATATCAATAAATTCTTTATGGGTAAAAACAGTTAATCTTTTCTTAAATTATCAAGCAATATAAGAGAAACATCTCTTACTCTGACGTTTTCTCCTTGACCAATCTCCTTCATTCCATCATCCATCATTATGTAACAAAATGGACATGCAACAGCTACCTCATCGGCACCGGTTTCGACAGCTTCTTCTACTCTTTCGATGTTAACTTTTTTACCTGTTGCTTCTTCCATCCACATACGTCCACCACCTGCACCACAGCAAAAACTTTTTGTTCCCTGCCTCTTCATTTCTCGAATTTCAATACCACCAATAGATCCAACTATCTCCCTTGGAGCAGTGTAAATATCATTATGCCTACCTAGGTAACAGGAATCATGATATGTGATGACATGTGGTTTGTCACTTGTCCCAACCTCTATATGTCCTGATTGAACAAGTTCAGTTAACAATTGACTGTGATGGATTACCTCAAAATTTCCGCCTAATTGTGGATACTCATTTTTAATCGTATTGAAACAATGAGGGCACTGAGTAATAACTTTTTTTACATCAAGATTGTTCATTGTTTCAATATTTTGAATTGCTAATTGCTGAAATACAAATTCGTTACCAGTTCTTCTTGCAGAATCACCTGTACAAACTTCTTTTGGACCTAAAACAGCATACGATACATTTGCTCTTCTAAGTAGTGTTGCCACAGCTCTTGTTACAGGAACATTTCTATCATCAAAAGCTCCTGCACAACCTATCCAATATAAATAATCTATTTCCTCTTTATTATTTTCATCTAATACAGGAACCTCAAATTCTAGGTCTTCTGACCACTTCATCCTATCCTCCTGTGACGCACCCCAAGGATTTGAAGAGTTTTCCATAGCAACATATGCCTTACCAAGCTCTGTGGGAAAATCCGATGCCATAAGTGCTAAATATCTTCGCATATCTAAAATCTTGTCAAGGATTTCAATATTTACTGGACAAATTTCATCACATGCTTTGCAAGAAGTACAGGCCCAAAGCTCCTCTGATGTAATACGTTCAAACACACTTGATGATTGAACTTTTAAATCTACAGGTGTGGAAACGGTTGTTGGAACGGGAGGATTTCCACTTTCAGACATGACTTGCCCAACTTTCAAAATTATTTCTCTAGGATCTAGAGGTTTTCCTGTAAGGTTTGCAGGACAAACAGATGTGCAACGACCACATATTGTGCATGCATCAAGATCTAAAAGCTGTTTCCACGTAAAGTTTTCAATTAATTCTGCTCCTACCGTTTCAATATCTTCAGCTTCCATTAAATTACCAATATCTCTCATTGCTCCTTTTGGTCTGTCTTTAGGGCTTAAAAACATATTTGTCGGAGAGGTAATAATATGTCTTAATTTTGATTGAGGTAAAACAATTAGAAATACAAAGAAACTAACTGTGTGAAGAATCCATGAGATACGATGAAAAAGAATACCGCTATCAAATGGCAGCAAGGTGGCAATGAAATAGCCAACAAAACTCCATTTTTCATATTCAGGAAATCCTTCTACTAAAATTCTGCCTGCTTCAGTAGTGAGACCTGAAACACCCATAAATGCTAGTAAAGACAGGGTGAGATAATCATCCATTTTTGTTTTAGTTTTAATCCTGTCCTCAGTGCCAAAAATTCTTCTATAAAAAGCCCATACCAATCCTCCAAGGTAAAGTAGTGAAGCAAGCTCTAATAAAAATGAATAAACAATGTATGTCGTACCTTGTAAAAATTTTAAAGATGGCGGCATAAGATGATGAATCTCCAATGTAATTGTTCCAGCAAACAGTCCAAGAAATCCAAGATAGATCATAGAATGCATTAAACCTGCGGCCTTAAATCTTAAAGTTGTCCTCATGAGGATTCCATCAAAGAAACTGAATATTCTTTCAGAAATTTTCACTTTTCTTTTTTCTTCAGAACCTCTTGACCAATTTTTTGCACGCAGAGAAAATAAATATCCACATATGAATATTGAGGATGCACTAAGAATATAAAATATATATTGGATTGATTTTGGTATATTTTCAAAAACTCTGCGACCACCAATTATTTCACCTTCAGGAAAAATATAACTAGCAAGCCATAAAAATATTACCGAGAATGCTGCTCCAGCTGAAAATAATAAAACATAATCATTTACTTGTTTTTTTGGCTTAATATCATCCATTGTCCATCTCTTTGGAAATTGCTATTGATCGCGTTACGGCTGATTCAATTGCGTCAAATATAATTTTATCAAACGAATTTTCTTTCAGCGAATTTATACCTGCTTCTGTAGTTCCATTTGGTGATTTGATATCATTTACAATCTTATCAAAGTCATTTTCACCAGTTAGAGAAGGTAAAGATAGAATTAATTGTTCAATGAGTAATTTTGCCTCTTTTTTTTCCATTCCTAGTTTTTCTGCTGCGTCTGCGATCTTTGAAGACAACTCAAAATACCAAGCTGGGCCACTACCAAATATTGCAGTTATGATATGAAATAAATCCTCTGGATATTCATTTGTTTTACCTAAGTGATTTAGCTTTTCAATAAAATCTAAATAATCACCATCATAATTTTTTGAAAATGGGATAAAGCCAGAGTTATTTTTTATAGCAAGATTTGGCATTAATCGTAATATCTTATTTTTAAAATGATTTTCAAAGTGACTTATACTCACACCTGCCAGAGGTGTAGCGATCAATACTTTATCTGATATTTTCGATTTATTATCCTGAATAAATTGATTTAAGTTATTTGGTTTTATACAAAGTAATAAAACACCTTTATCAATCTCATCAAGGGATGTTTGAACATTAAATGATTCATTTAAATTTTCAACAATTTCATTATTGCTCTCATACAAATTTAGAGTTAAACCCTCTTTTACATTGTTGAAACCCTTTAGGAAAGACATGCCCAAATTACCAATTCCAACAATATGAATAGTAATGTCAGTCATCATACAATGATATCAAGCATAGAAACAATCTAAAAGTACCAAAATGATTAGAAATATTAAAAAAAACTTTGCATAAAATATCCACTATATTATATTAGTTATAAATCTAAGTATTTATACTTAGATTATATAAGTATTCAAGGTAAGATTGGAAGGATATTATGAGCGGAACATTAACAGCCTCAACAGTTAAACCTGGGGTTAGGCGATCAAAAAAATATACATCAGGAAGAGTGTGTGAATTTAATTCATGTGAAACAGTTATAAGTGTTTACAACAAAAAAAAGTACTGCTTTTTGCACGCCCCGATCTCCTATCCAAGGGTTCGTGGACATCTGCCTAGAGAGCAAGAACCTCAAATTTAATTTAGAAAGGAATAATTTATGGGTAAAGCTGTAGGAATCGATCTTGGAACTACAAACAGTGTTGTAGCCGTATTAGAAGGTGGTGAACCAACTGTGATTACAAATGCAGAAGGAAACAGAACAACACCATCAATTGTTGCATTCAAAAATAATGAAGTTTTAGTCGGTGAGTTAGCAAAAAGACAGGCAATTACTAATCCAGATAATACAGTTAGATCAATTAAGAGAGAAATAGGAACAAATTGGAAACAAACATTTGAAGAAAAGGAATACACACCTCAAGAAGTATCAGCAAGAATTTTACAAAAATTAAAAAGGGATGCTGAAAGCTATATTGGTGAAGATGTTACAGAAGCAGTTATAACAGTTCCAGCATATTTTAATGATGCAGAAAGACAGGCTACAAAAGAGGCAGGACAGATTGCAGGCCTAAATGTTTTAAGGATAATCAATGAACCAACGGCTGCATCTTTAGCTTATGGTCTAGAAAATAATGAAGATCAAAAAATATTAGTTTATGACTTAGGTGGTGGAACTTTTGATGTCTCTGTTTTAGAGATTTCTGAAGGGGTTTTTGAGGTAAAGTCAACATCTGGTGATTCAAAGCTTGGTGGTGATGACTGGGATGAACGAGTTATGAATTGGTTAGTAGATAAATTTAAATCATCTACCGGAATTGATATATCATCTGACAAAATGGCAATGCAAAGAATAAAAGAAGGTGCTGAAAAAGCAAAAATAGAACTATCCTCAACAAGCGAAACAGAGATAAATTTGCCATTTATAACTGCGGATGATTCTGGACCTCAACATTTATTAGAAAAATTAACTAGAAGTGAATTTGAAAAAATCACTGATGATCTTGTCGAAAGGACTAAAGATCCAGTAACGAATGCAATTAAAGATGCAGGTTTATCTATTTCTGAAATAGAGCATGTTATTTTGGTTGGTGGTTCTACAAGAATGCCGTCCATACAAGCAATGGTCAAGACTTTGACTGGTAAAGATCCTCATAAAGGAGTAAATCCTGACGAAGTTGTTGCTTCTGGAGCAGCCATTCAAGCTGGTGTTCTTAAAGGTGATGTAAAAGACGTTTTGCTCTTAGATGTTACCCCCCTAACACTTGGTGTTGAAACCAAAGGTGGAATTATGACAAAAATGATTGAAAGAAACACAACCATTCCAACCAAGAGATCTGAGACTTTCACAACTGCAGAAGATGGCCAAACCCAAGTAGAAATACATGTTTTACAAGGTGAAAGGGAAATGGCTTCAGGCAATAAGTCTCTTGGAAAATTTACACTAACTGACATCCCTTCAGCAAAACAAGGCATACCTCAGATTGAAGTAACTTTTGATATTGATGCAAATGGAATTGTAAATGTTAATGCCAAAGATTTAGGAACAGGCAAAGAACAAGCAATTACTATTACTGGGGGTACTGCTCTTGAGGAAGATGAAATTGAAAGAATGATCAAAGATGCTGAAACACATGCCAATGAGGATGCAAAAAAGAAAGAGCAAGTTGAAACAAGAAATTTAGGTGAAGGATTAATTACTTCTACAGAAAAAATGCTTGAAGAAAATAAAGATAAGGCAACAGAAGAAGAAATTCAATCCATAAATGATAGTAAGGAAAAACTCTCAAAGATTCTTGAGAATGAAGAAGCCTCAACTGAAGAAATGCGTAATGGTATTGATGAACTTACAAAGTCCAGTCAATCGTTTGCTGAAAAACTATATGCTGAAACTCAACAACAAAAGAGTCAAGATGAAAATGATGAAGATGTAGTTGAGGGTGAAGTTGTAGAAGAAGATGAGTAATAAAGACGAAGCATCTTCGTCTGAAGAATTAAAACAAAATCAAGACACTCCTACTGTAACCCTTACTGAATATGAAAAAATCAAGGATGACTACCTAAGACTTGCTGCTGATTTTGAAAACTTTAAAAAAAGGAACGAAAAAGAAAAAGAATCTGCTTCGTTTAATTTTATTGCTTTATTTGTAAATAGTTTATTTCCATTAATTGATAATTTTGAAATTGCCATAAAACAAAATAACAACGCAAAAGAGATTGAATCATTATACAAAATTCTTCAAGAATTCATGGGGAACCTTAATATAGTTGAAGTCCCTGGAGTCGGAGAAGAATTTGATCCAAATTACCATGAGGCCGTCGAGCATTCAGGCGATGGAGATACTCAAACCATTGAGGAAGTTTTACGAAAAGGTTATACCTTGGAAGACAAGCTACTAAGACCAGCAATGGTAAGAGTTAAAAGTGAATAGAGACTGGTTAGAAAAAGATTTTTATGCCGTTCTTGGTGTAAGCCAAGATGCAAAAATCGAAGAAATAAAAAAAGCTTATAAAAAACTAGCTAGAGAAAATCACCCTGATCTAAATCCTGATGACAAGGAAGCAGAAAAAAAATTCAAGGATATTTCTGAAGCAAGCTCCGTGCTTACAGATCCTAAAAAAAGACAGGAGTACGATCAAGTTCGAGCAATGGGTGCTTCTGGCTTTTCAGGCTTTGGTGGTGGTGGCAACTTTAATGTGGAAGATATTGGAGATATATTTGGAAACTTTAGTGATATTTTTGGGTTTGGTGGTACAGCTAGAAGAAAAGGGCAAAGCTATCAAACAAATATAAATGTTTCTTTTAACGATGCTGCATCTGGGTTAGATACAAATGTTCCTTTAAGGAAAGAAGTTGTATGTGAAGATTGTAGAGGTAACGGATCAGAAAATGGAAACTCTTATCATGTCTGTAATATATGTAAAGGATCTGGTCAAACAGCTTCTAATCAAGGATTTTTTTCATTCTCTCAACCTTGTCAGGCATGTCGAGGACAAGGAAATGTTATCGACAAGCAGTGTAAACGTTGTAGAGCAAATGGATTTGTCATCAAAAATGAAACAATAAAAGTCAAAGTACCAGCGGGTGTTGATAATGGTACAGTCATAAGGCTTAGAGGTTACGGAGGTCCTGGAAGCTCAGGTGGTCCTGATGGTGATCTTCTCGTTCAAATCAATGTTGAGCCACATAGGTTTTTTAAGAGAAATGGAAGCGATTTAATACTAGAAATACCTCTTTTGTTTACAGAAGCTGCCCTTGGTACATCAATAAAAATTCCTACACTCGATAGTTCAGTAACATTAAAAGTTCCATCGGGAACTGCAAGTGGTAAAACATTCAAAATTAGAGGTGAGGGAATAAAGCCTCAAGGAAGAAGAGCGGGTGATTTATACGTTAAAGCAACAATTGTTGCCCCAACAAATCTCTCAAGGTCAGCAAAAAAACATTTAGAAAAATATAAAGAACAATTTGAATCAGGAGACTCACCAAGGGATTATCTCTATGAGTAGCGAAAGTTCTAAAGCAATATATTTTATTTCTGTAGCGTCAACGCTGTCTGGGATTCACCCACAAACTATAAGAACATATGAAGAAAAAGGTTTGATTAAGCCATATCGTACAGGTGGTGGAACAAGACGCTACTCACAAGAAGACATAGACAAACTTATCCAGATACAAAATCTATCACAGAGAGGAATTAATTTAGATGGTATAAAAATAATTTATGAAATGAGAGACAGGATTTCAGACTTACAAATGGAAATTGAATCACTTAAGGAAGATATTAAATTAGAAAAAAACCAGAGAAGCCAATCTGAAAAAGAAATTCACAAAAGTTATAAAAATGAAATTGTTAAGAAGTCAAATAAAGATCTAAGAAAAAATTAAAATTATTTACTTTTATACCTTTCAATAAAATCATTAATTTTATTTTCAAGAATAGGTAGAGTTATACCTCCGTCACAAAGAACTTCATCATGAAAATATCTTATATCAAATTTTTTGCCTAGTTCGTTTTCAGCTTTACTTCTTAATTCCTCAATTTTAAGCTGTCCCATCTTATACGAACAAGCTTGTCCTGGCCAGGCAATGTATCGATCAGTTTCAATATTTGCATTTATTTCCTCTATTGGGGAATTTGCTCTAAAAAATTCAATGGCTTCGTCCCTAGACCATCCCATGCCATGCATTCCAGTGTCAAGTACAAGACGACACGCTCTCCACGCATCATTTCCTAATCTACCAAGTTGCTGTACGTCATTAGAATATAAACCCATTTCATTTGCTAACTGCTCAGAATATAGCCCCCATCCTTCCACAAATGCAGTAGAAGCTACATATTTTTGAAAATCAGGAACATCTTTTAGCTCTACAGCAATTGTCCTATCAAGATGATGTCCCGGTATTGCCTCATGAAAAGCAACGGATTCAGCTTCAAAAATACTTTTTGTTTCTGGTTTATATGTGTTTAAAAAATAAGTTCCATCTCTTGAACCGTCCGGCAAAGGTGAATAATAGTAAGCCGGTGGAGCATGTTTTTCAGACTCTTCAGGGACTGGTAAAACATTACATGGAGCTTTTGGAAATACTGTAAACCAGTCAGCAAGAGGTTCATATGCCCTTTTGATAATATCTTCTGCCATTTGAAGCATCTGTTCTTTACTTTCAAAACGCATTGATGGTTCAGTTTGCATTTTATATATAACTTCCTCTGGAGTTTCGGTATCTTTGAACACATTTTTCCCAATATCAATAAATTCTTTTTTGAGTCTTTCAATCTCAGATAAACCTGTTTCATGTACTTCTTTAACAGTTATATTTTTATTTCCTGTAAATTTTCTTAGACTTCTTAAATAAATATCTTCGCCACCCTCAATCCACATTATTCCTGGATTTATATCAGATCTACCTTTGGGTAAATGCTCTAATTTAAGTTGTTCAAGATATGAATTAACACTGGGCCTTACATAATTCTCAATGATTAATTTTGCTTTATCTTTCCAGTTACTTACATCTTCTTCTGAGACTTCGGGAGAAAAATTTACTAACAAAAGAGGGTCGGCTTCTAATGAAGTCTTTAGATAGCTTTCGATTTGATCGATTGTTCTTAATAAATTTCTTTCAGTTGCTACTCTATTTTGATCTAAACCTTTTTTTTGAACTGAAGATACTTCATTAAAGAATTGATTATAAAGTTCTAATCTCTTCAATAAAAGATCAGATGATTCTAAATCAGGAATAAACATTTGCTGGTTGTAATCAATTAAATAGCCTGTGAATCCAGAAACTCCAGCTCCAAACTCCCAGCTTTTATCAAGTAATGAATCTTTGTTTGATCCAAAAGCATACTCCAACATTCCATGAGTGACTTTTTCCTTATTCGACAAATTATTGAAATCTATCTCGTCTAATCTTTTTTCAAACTTTTCTAAATCTCTTAAGTCTTGATCAAATTTGGTTTCAGTTAGTTCTTCGATTTGGTCAAAGTATTCTTTATATCCTCTCATAATTGCAGATGTTGGCGATGAGTTTAAAGAATTTTTAAAGAAATCATCTGCCAACTGGCTAAGTGCTTCATTCATTTTTATCATCCTTTATCTTCTCGATTTCGTCTTCAATTTTTTCTAACTTTACGAGAACATCATCAAGAGTAGTTTGTTTTTCTCCAAAATTTGATAAGAAATAAGCAGAAACAGTTGCTGTTATTGTTGCTATAAATCCAATACCTAAAATCATTAACGAGCTCGCAACAATTCTTCCAAGCGTTGTATATGGCGTTATGTCTCCGTATCCAACAGTTGTTATAGTAACCAAAGCCCACCATATTCCATCACTAAATGTTTCAACCTCAGGTTCAGAAACAAAGAAAAGAAATCCAAAGAAAATTATTAAAAATATAGTTGCATAAACGATTGACCTTAGTCCCCTGCTATTGAAAATAGCTTTTATATCAGATCCAAATTTTGCAACTACAACTGCAAGCCTAAATAACTGCAATACTCTTAGGAGTCTTGGTAATCTTACAAAACGTAGAAATCTGGATGATTCTAATCCTTGGGGAACAAATGGTATTGAGCCGATTACAATAAAAAGTTCCAATTTGTGACTAAGAACATAGTCTTTTTTGTTTTCAGAAAGAATTAGTAAATGGACATACTCCAATAAAAATACAACCCAAATACCCCAATTGAGATAGTTTGCAAATTCCTTTAGTCCTGAACTTCTATATTCAATGATTATTACAGGTATTAGTAAAACAACTGCAATAAAAACAGGGACTTCATAAAACTTTTCAACTTTTTGATATTTTGAATTCTGCATATAGATATTATAAAACTAGCTTTGAAAGAAATTAATAAGTATTCTTAAAATAAGAAGATGAACAGGGTAACAAATTTTTTTCTTGTGTTTGTATTGGCATTTGCCATTACAAATTTTTTTTCAAGAGATATCAACAGTGAAATATCGAACAATCAAACTGTCACGAACACAACCGTATACAAAAGAGATGTTGCTGTAGAGATATCAAAAACTATTAATAGTATTGATACAAATAAGATCGATGCAGACATAGATAGTAAAGAACAAAGTTTTAGTTCAAAACTAATCTCAGATTTGAATGAAGAGCTAGTTGTTCTCAATCAAGAAATTGCTTTTTTAATACAACAACAAAAATTTTCTCAATTTAGAGAAAAGCATGGAGGAGTCAGAGGAATTTACCTTAATGGTTACCACATGACCAATAATTCAAAGTTAGAAATAATCAACAACATCTTAGATAATACAAATGTCAATAGCCTTGTCATTGATGTAAAAACTGATAATGGACATATTTTATTTGATTCTGTAAATGAACTTGCTGTAGAAATGTCAAATG
>Ga0163111_10000396_pt1 | contig 26067 bp, 32 predicted proteins | sample CRUFie1St18metaG_FD_109645 | JGI IMG/M metagenome (GOLD analysis project Ga0163111, IMG submission 109645) | Marine microbial communities from the Costa Rica Dome - CRUD Field 142mm St18 metaG | ecosystem: Environmental > Aquatic > Marine > Oceanic > Photic zone | place: Costa Rica: the Eastern... | reverse complement strand
GAGGAGCTGAGAGACACAAAAGATGCCGAATGGGGCCGCTGGCTGCAAATGGTGATCGCTTATCAAGAAGGCTTTGCGGCATTCTCATCCTGGCGGAATCAGATCAATGCCGCACCCACATCTCCTGCAATGCCCGCGCACCTGAGCCGCTGGACGGGCAGCAACGATATCGGACAAATCTCGCTCTTGCTCCCACTTGAGGGAAGCCTAGCCCCCGCAGGCCAGGCTGTTTTGCTCGGTGCGATTGAGAAGCTGTACACCCTCTACCCCGACCCGGAGCAACGCCCCGCTCTTATCACCACGGATTCCTCGCGCGCGAGTGATATTCGGGACGCGTATCGACAAGCCGCCCAGACTGGTGCCGACCTCATTATTGGGCCACTCACCAAAGCGAACGTGGCCAGTTTGAGACAACTCAACCAGAGATCGGTCCCCGTGATCGCGCTGAATGATGTTGATGAAAAGACCCAACGAGACCAGAGAGACTGGACCAGTCTCAGCTTGCAACCTGAGGACGAGGCGCGGCAGATCGCTGACATCGCCTTCGGCCGTGCCTGCCGACATGCCATCGTTGTTGCTACCGAAAAGGGGCGAGGCACCCGACTCCTGTCCGCCTTCACAGCGCGCTGGACCGAATTAGGTGGCAAAACACGAGGCCAGCTGCTGGTCGACGATCCGGCCAAAACCAATGAAGCAATGGGCGTGCTGCTCGGATCGGGGTCCAGTGACAGCCGGATTCGCACCGTTGAACGCGCATTTGATCTCCCGGTTGATGCGCGGGGGAGAGGACGAAGTGATTTCGAATGTATCTTTATGCTGGCGCCAGACCCAGCCACCGCGCGAACTTGGCGGCCGTTACTGGTCTTTCATATGACCGGTGACATCCCTGTTTATGCGACCTCAGCCATTAATGATGGTCTGATCGACACACGCAATCGGGACCTTAATGGCGTCCTCTTTGTCGAGACACCCGCGATGCTGCCGCCAAATACCACTGACCGACTCAGTCGGCTACGAGCGCTCGGAAAGGATGCATTAACGCTGGCGCAACACTGGCGTCAGGCCTCCACCACAGACAGCTGGATCATTCGGGGCGAGACGGGTCTTTTGCGTCGCAAAACAAATGGCTCAATAGAGAGAGCACTGAATTTAGCCACTTTTGATGGCCCACAGGTAAGGCGTGAGGACCTACGATAGTGATTCTTTCTTTTGGAAACACACCGTGTCAGTCGAAGGAAAGATCTGGGAGAGCCGCGCAGAACAGTTCCTGCTAAGCCGAGGACTCGTCCTGATCACCAGAAATTTTTCGACCAGGTCTGGCGAGATCGACCTGATCATGCGCGATGACACCCATATCGCGTTCATAGAAGTTCGTTTTCGCACCACCATTCGCTTCGGCGGGGCAGTCGGCAGCGTTACGAGGGCAAAGCAAAAAAAACTGATCAAGTGCGCCCGAGCGTTTCCTGTGAGAAATCCGATATGGGCAACTCACCCTTGCCGCTTCGATGTTATGGCTTATGATGCAAAGGGTGGCGGCCAACCGCAGTGGTTTCAGGCTGCCTTTGACTAACGCCATTTGGTGAACCCAGACAATCCAACCTTGAACTTCTACCCGCTCATTGCCGAGTTTTTTCAACGCCACTTGGAGACAAGCAGTTTGGCGGTAGACGGTATCGCCGAGGAGACCGGGGCGGCCGTTGAGCTGGCAGCAGAGGCGATCCTGAGCGACCAAAAGCTCTTCAGTGTTGGGCTAGGAGCCGACTGTTCGGCGGCGGTCGCGCTCGCCAGCCTGTTACACAATGGGGTGCTCAGGGAGCGGCCGAGTCTCCCTGTTGTAGAGCTGGCTGAACATCATCTTGAATCCGTAGAGGCGAGCGTCGGCTGGGTTTGCCAGCAAATTCAAGCGCTGGGGCAGCAGGGCGATGTTGGCTTCGTATTTTCTGCGCTACTCAATGAGCAAGATATGCAGCGGATTGCCGCGTCCGCCGAGCATCGTCAAATGACCCTCGTCTGGATTGGCAACCGAGGGCCGGGGTTAAGCATTGGCTTCAACGATGCGCATGCTGAGACACTGATCACGCTGAATACGACTCTCGCTGTGTGTCTTGCTAGATTGATTGATACACATACTTTTGGGCCACTGGAGGGCTGAATCATGCTGGCACTTTGCAGACTACTGATAATCATCCTGCTGACAGGTGCACTTGGGGGTTGCGGCTCTATTATGTCGAGCGCGGGTGCGGGGCCGATAGAGGAGGACCCAGGGGAGCGCACTTTTGGTCAGCAAATGACCGACGAGAGTATCGAAACGAAAGCGAAGGTCAATATCCATGCTGCCGACGAAGGGTATGACGATGCGCATATAAGCGTAGTCTCTTTCAACGGCTTTGTCCTGATCGCGGGCCAAGTGCCGTCCGAAGAGCTCAAGCAGGTGGCGACCGATACGGTTCGTGAGATTGAAGATGTGCGCAGGATTTATAACGAACTCGAGGTGGGGCCTGCGACGAGTGCCGGCACACGGACCCATGACACATGGATCACGACTCAGGTGAAATCCAAGCTACTCGCAAGCTCAGACACGCCGGGGACCCGGGTAAAGGTCGTGACAGAGAATAGTGTTGTGTATCTCATGGGCCTGATGACCGCCGAAGAAGCAGATCGCGTCGCTCTCGAGGCTGCAGAGGTGGGCAGTGTTGAGCGGGTGGTTCAATTATTCGAGATTGTGAACGCCCCCGCTATTTAACGACCTTCAAGCTGGGTCTGCCCCGACCCGAGGGCGGATCCGGCGGTTCTTCCGGGTCCTCCGAGGCGTCGAACACCATCCCCTGCCCGTTCTCCCGAGCATAAATCCCGAGAATCGCCTTGATCGGTACCACGATGTCAGTGGCGACACCGCCGAAGCGGCCGTTAAATAGAATCAGATCATTCCCCATTTCGAGGCCCACCACAGCGCTCGGCGAGATATTCAGGACAATTTGACCGTCGGTAACATACGCCTGCGGGACATCGACCCCTTCGACGTCGACATCAACCAGTAGATGTGGCGTGCAGTCGTTGTCTACGATCCACTCGTAGATCGCGCGGATAATATAGGGGCGGCTCGAATTCAATCAGGACAGGACGGCCTTAGGGGCGCATCTCTCGCTCTTGTATTGAAAGGCTCTCCTGAAAGGCTTCACGGTTAAACAAACGATCCATGTAATCAAGTAGCGGCTTGGATTGTTTGCTCGCCCGGATATCCACACCCAGTGAGGGCAAGCGCCAAAGGATCGGTGCTACGCAGCAATCGACCAAGGAAAACTCTTCGCTCATGAAGAAAGGTCTCTCCGCAAAAATGGGAGCGACCGCGACCAGACTTTCCTTCAATTCCTTCACTGATTTCTTGACCACGTTGTCACTGCGCGAGGACTGAATCGCGTCGACCAGCGCGGCCCAGTCTTTCTCGATACGGTAGACAAAGAGGCGGCTTTCAGCGCGTGCAACCGGATAAACCGGCAGCAACGGTGGGTGAGGGAATCGCTCGTCCAGATACTCCATCATGACTTTCGACTCATAAAGCACCAGCTCTCGGTCGACCAGAGTGGGCATCGTATTGTAGGGATTGAGGTCCCCTAGCTCGGAGGGTATCGCTCCCGTCTCAGACTCCACCAGCTCAACGGTCACGCCCTTCTCGGCAAGCACCAAACGAACGCGATGACTGTAATGGCTGGTGTTATCGGAAAATAAGGTCATGGAGGATCGCTTCGATACGATCCCGGAAGCATCATCTGACATACAAATTCAACTGGTCAAAAATGGGGGGGCGAAGTGTACCACTCAAACGGGGGCAGAGGTTGCCCCCAATTCGCCAGGACCTGTTTTCAGTGGACGTCTTTCCAGTACTCGCGGTTCAGCAGCCACGCAAATATGAAGAACACCACGAGGAATAGCAGAACGTAGGTGCCAATGCGCAGCCGGTCTGACTTGTAGGGCTCGGCGGTATAGGCCAGAAAATTGACGAGATCGTACATCGCACCATCGAACTGCTCAGCAGACATCACGCCGGCCGATGCCACATCCATCGTCACACACTGCTCCGCTTTCGCAGCGGCTGCACCCGACTCGTCGGTGCAGGCTGCCAAGCCCTGCAATTCCATCAATACATGCGGCATACCCACATTGGGATAAACGCGGTTATTGACGCCATATGGACGCAGGTCATCTTCATAAAACGCGCGCAGGTAGGTGTAGAGCCACTCTGGCTGCCTCGCCCTGGAAATGAGCGTCAGATCTGGTGGGGTCGCACCAAACCAGACCTTGGCATCGACTTTGTCCATGCTGTTAGACATGAGCGAGCCGAGTTTGATTTCAGGATCAAAGACGAGGTTGGCTTTGTACAGATCTTCCGGAATACCGAGATCGCGAGCTACGCGGTTATGACGGGAATACTGCAGCGAGTGGCAACCCATGCAGTAGCTGGCGTAGAGCGCCGCGCCGCGCTGCAGAGACGGCTGATCAGACGGATCAGCTTCAAACGCGTCGCACGGGATCGTACCGCAGTCATACGCCGACTCGGCCCCAACCACCTTCAGCGGCAAAAATGTCATGGCCCCGATGATGGCCAGAGTGGCTAGGCTCTTCCAAATAGGCATGCCGCCATCCATCGTGACCCGCTCGGGGACTGGCTTGGTCCGGTCTAGACGAGACCACCAGGGCATCGCGAGGAAGAAAAAGAAATAGAAGATCGTGCAGATTTGCGCGAGCACCGTGCGCTCAGGAGTCGGTGACTTCACACCCAGCACGCCAAGGATGATGAACGACACCACGAACAACAGCAGCATGACGCGGTTGAGCATGCCGCGGTAACGCCACGACTTCACCGGGTTGCGATCCAACCAGGGGAGCGCAAAAGGAATCACCACCGACGCCGCAAAGAACACGAAGCCCCAGAACTTGTCGGGCACTGCCCGTAGGACAGAATAGTAAGGCGTGAAGTACCACACAGGAGCGATGTGCTCCGGGGTCTTCAAACCATTCGCCTCTTCAAAGTTCGCAAATTCGAGGAAGAAACCACCCATCTCGGGTGCGAAAAACAACACAGCGCAGAAGAAAAACAGGAATACCGCAATGCCCTGCACATCATGCACGGAGTAGTAAGGATGGAACTTGATGCCGTCCAGCGGCACGCCATCCGGGCCCTTGTTCTTCTTGATCTCGACACCGTCCGGGTTGTTCGAGCCTACCTCGTGCAAAGCCAGAATGTGCAGCACGACCAGTGCCAACAGCACAATTGGCAGCGCCACAACGTGTAGCGCAAAGAATCGGTTCAACGTGATCCCTGACAGCAGGTAATCGCCGCGGATCCAGGTCACGATGTCCTCGCCAATCACGGGGATGGCGCCGAACAGCGAGATGATGACCTGAGCGCCCCAATAGGACATTTGTCCCCAAGGCAATACGTAGCCTACGAATGCCTCAGCCATCAGCACGATGAAAATCAGCATGCCGAAGATCCAAATGAGCTCGCGCGGCTTTTTGTAGGAGCCGTAAAGCAGCGCACGCATCATGTGCAGATAGACCACGATAAAAAACGCCGAAGCGCCGGTGGAGTGCATGTAGCGGAGCAGCCAGCCGTAATCCACGTCGCGCATGATGTATTCAACCGAGGCGAAAGCCTCTTCCGCTGACGGCGTATAGCTCATCGTCAGCCAGATCCCTGTCAGCAGCTGGTTGACGAGCACCAACAAGGAAAAGACACCAAAGAAGTACCACAGGTTGAAATTTTTGGGCGCGTAATACTCGCCCATATGCGTGTCCCAGGCCCGCGTCAGCGGCAGCCGCGCGTCAATCCAGGACATCAGACCGGTCAGTGCTTTTTCCATCAGGCTGCCTCCGCGTCAACGCCGATCACAAGGACGCTGCCGCTCTCGTAGGAATAAGGGGGTATTTCGAGGTTGGATGAGGCGGGTACACCTTTGTATACCCGACCCGCCAGGTCAAACTTAGAACCGTGACAGGGACAGAAAAAGCCGCCCAGCCACTCGTCCCCACCCATATCTGCCGCACCGACCTCCGGCCTGAACTTGGGTGCGCACCCCAGATGGGTGCAGAGCCCTACCATCACGAGGAATTCCTCGTTAATCGCTCTGCCATCGCCCTCGATATAGTCGGGCTGTGCCGACGCCTCAGAAGAGGGGTCTTTGAGATCCTCATTAAGAGACGCCAACCCTGCGACTTGCTCGGGTGTTCGTCGCAGCACATACACGGGCTTACCGCGCCACTCAATCACCACCATTTGCCCGGGCTCGAGCTTGCTGATATCCGCACGAACCGGCGCACCTGCAGCTTTCGCCTTTTCTGAAGGGTTCCATGATCCCAGGAAAGGCACAGCGACTCCCGCAACGCCCCCCACGCCAACAGTGGAGGTCGCTGCAGTCAGAAAGCGTCGACGTGTTTGGCCATCGTCAGCCACCGAACCGTGCGCGTCTGTTGTATCCGTCATGTTTGAGACTCTCCCGCTCTACCGTGTCGCCCACCAATATCCACCGTCGCCCGTGTAACGGGAAAAGAAAGTGGGATTGGCCTTGGCGAACAAGATGATTTCTGCGCGCGAAGTGTAATGGTCGCGCGGGCCCCCAGCAAGTTGAAATACGGGTAACGGTTAGGGCGGGATCAGTTACATAGCTGATGCCCCGTTATTTATGCGGGGCAAACGTGTTCACCAGTATCACCCCCGCGACAATCATCAGCAGACCGGCAATGGCCCGCCAGTCCAGCGCCTGTTCAAAAACGAGATAGCCAAAGAGTGTGATCAGGAAAATACCAAGACCAGACCACGTGGCGTAGACCACTGCGATAGGCATCGTGTTCAGCGCAAAAGTCAGGCAGTAAAAAGACGCCGCATAGCAACCGATCAACGACAAAGTGGGAACGAGGCGGGTAAAGTTTTGACTGACCGGCAACAACATGGTGCCAGAAACCTCTAACGCGACCGCAACCAACAAATAGACATATTGCAAGGGGGTCCCCTCCTCTCGGCGACTGATGCGCCCGCCCAAAGCCCAAACAAGCCTAGCCGACATCATAAGCCCTGCCGAGGGCGGCTACCCGATAGCGATAAAAAAAGCGCAAAAAAAAAGCCCGCTGACGCGGGCTTTTCGGGTAATCGAAAGCGAGATTAACGCTTGGAGAACTGCGGGCGACGTCGCGCCTTGCGCAGACCCACTTTTTTCCGCTCTACTTCACGCGCATCGCGGGTTACGTATCCTGCTGCGCGCAGTGCACCGCGCAAGCTCTCATCGTACTCGAGCAATGCCCGTGTCAAACCATGCCGGATGGCCCCAGCCTGACCAAAGCTGCCACCGCCCGCCACGGTTACGTTGGCGTCAAAAGTATCAGTGTTCTCTGTGAGCTCAAGAGGCTGTCGTACGATCATACGTGCCACCTCGCGGCCAAAATACTCATCGATTGGGCGGCCGTTGATAGTGATGTTGCCACTACCCGTGCGCAGAAAGACGCGTGCAGTCGACGTTTTGCGTCTGCCTGTCCCGTAATATTGTGCGGTTGCCATCAGGACCTCCTCAGATCGTCAGTGGCTGCGGCTGCTGAGCAGCGTGGGGATGTGCTGGGCCGGTATAGACCTTCAGCTTCTTCAGCATCGCGCGGCCCAGGGGGCTGCGGGGCATCATCCCCTTCACGGCACGCTGAATCACACGCTCTGGCGCCTTTTCAATCAATTGCTCAAAGCTCGCTGAGCGAATACCGCCGGGAAAGCCCGTGTGGTGGTAATACATTTTGTCGGTCTGCTTTGCGCCGGTCACACGCACCTTTTCGCAGTTGACCACAACCACATAATCACCCATGTCCATATGAGGTGTGTATTCGGCCTTGTGCTTCCCCCTGAGGCGGTGGGCAATTTCAGTGGCGAGACGACCTAGAGTCAGGTTTTCTGCGTCAACGACCAGCCAGTCGTGATGCACGTCTTCCGCCTTGGCGCTGTATGTTTTCATGACCAATGCCCCGAGGGCGATATAAAAGGAGCGCGGATGTTACTGGAGAGCCTTGGGCCTTTCAACCGTTATTTTGCCAGCCTCTCATCAGGGTCGGTGCTCTGCTCTGAGATACTCCTGAGTGCGCATCTCCTGCAGCCGCGAGAGGGTTCGATCAAACTCGAAACGCAGTCTCGCACCATCGTACAACGCCTCCGGCGCCACTTCCGCTGTGGTGATCAGTTTTACGTTGCGATCATAGAACTCGTCGACCAAATTGATAAATCGACGTGCGGCGTCTTCCTGGTCACGGCTCAGCAGCGGAATTCCCTCAATCAGAACCGTGTGGTATTCGCGCGCAATTTCCACATAATCCGCCGCGCTGCGCGCCTCCTCGCACAAGGCACTGAACGTGGCCCACGCCACACCGGGTGCATCGGCAATCAGATGGACCGGCCTCTGATTGATCTCCACCGAGATCGGCTCCCCGGCAGATCGACCTGCGAGCGAAGAGAAATAGTCTGCTAGCGCACTCCGCGCCGCCTCGTCATGGGGAACATGCCATAGATCGGCGCGCTGCAGCGTCCTGAAGCGATAGTCCGTCTCTGAGTCCAATTGCGTGATCGTGAGATGGCGCTCCATCAATGCGATGGCAGGCAGAAACCGCCCTCTTTGCAGTCCGTCCTTATAGAGCTCCTGAGGCGGGATATTCGATGTGGCGACGAGCGAGATGCCGCGGCGAAACAGCGCATCAATGAGTCCAGCGAGAATCATGGCGTCGCCAATATCGCTGACGAAAAACTCGTCAAAACATACTACCAATGCCTCGTCGGCGATGTCCTGCGCGACGACTTCGAGCGGGTTCTTGGCACCACTGTGACGGGTCAGACCCGCGTGGACCCGCTGCATGAAGCGGTGAAAATGCACGCGCAGTTTGCGCTCGAAGGGCAGGCAGTCAAAAAAGGTATCGACCAAATGTGTCTTACCTCGACCTACACCACCCCAGATATAGAGGCCTCGCTCGGGCTCGCTGGGCCGCCCCAGCTTGCGACGCGTCCGTGCCCAAAGCCCCTGATCACCCTCTGCTCTGGCGATCAGTCGCGCGGCGAGATCGTCCAGTTGCAGGATAGCGCGGGCCTGTGCGGCGTCCTCCAGCAACATGCCGGAGTCCACGTCACGCTGGTAGCGCTCAAGCGGTGAGACAAAGTCTGCCATTGAATTGAGAGGTCAAAAACGGAGCCGAGCAGGGTAACACGGTCTGGCCCTGGAGCCGCTCCGCAGGGCTATTGGCCTTTGACATGTCAGCGTATGCAAACCAAAGCAGGTTTTCGCCGGTCAATCCAACTCCGGCGAGACGCTACCCCCGGCTTGCAGTACAATGGCACATCAGACGGCACAGCATGCCGCGGACCACGGGGCCTGGAAACCATGTACTCAATGTCGAATCTAGTCATTGCTCTATTGATCGGCGGCGGCATCGGCGGTGTTGTGGGCTGGTATCTGGCCATGTCATCGCGCGGTGACAACAAGCGAAAAGTCATCATGGATCTTGAGAGTCAGCTCGATCAGGCGAAACAAGACCGAGCTGACTATGAGGCAGAGGTGTCTGACCACTTTTCGCAGACCGCTGACCTACTCCATAAACTGACCGATGATTACCGCGCGGTATATGCTCACCTCGCCGACGGCGCTGAGCAGCTGTGTGGCGATCGAGTCAATATCTCCGACACCGCGCTCACTGCGCCTGCAGATGAAGGCTCAGACAAGCCACATTTGGTGGAGGTCGCTCAGCCACTGGACTACGCGCCCAAGAAACCCGACGAGCAGGGGCAACTGTCAGAGACGTTCGGACTGGACAAGTCCAATAGCTCAGCTGCCTGACCCACTCACACCGGGTTATCGATGTCCACGAATTCGTGGCTAAAACCCAAAGTCTGTGACGCCAGCTCCCCAACTGCCTGAACGCCGTAACGCTCGGTTGCGTGATGACCCGCTGCAATGAATGCGATACCGCGCTCACGCGCAATGTGGACCGTTTGCTCAGAGACCTCGCCCGTCACATAGACATTGGCTCCGGCATCAGCGGCCTGATCAATGTACCCCTGGCCCGCACCCGTGCACCACGCTATTGATTGAACAGGCCCCTCTCCTATCAGCAGCGGTTTTCGTCCCAGCGCCGTCTCCAGGCATTGACCCAGTGCCTGAAGATCAATGGCAGCCGTCAACTGCCCACCGAAAAGGGGGCTGCCCACGTTATCGGCGTCGAGCGGCTCGGGCGTCTCGATACCCATTAATTTTCCAAGTAACACGTTATTGCCGCATTCCGGATGACAATCCAATGGCAGGTGATAGGCGAAGAGGCTCATATCAGCCTGCATTAACGTGCGCAGTCGGGCCGCCTTCATACCCGTGATGCGAGGATCTTCCGAGCGCCAAAAGTAGCCATGATGAACCAGCACAGCATCGGCGTTTCGCTCTCGGGCAGCAACGAGCAAGGCCTCACTGGCCGTCACACCGGTGACCAAGTGCTGTATTTCAGCACGACCCTCGACTTGCAATCCATTTGGACAGTAGTCCTGAAATTGCTCAGGTCTCAGAAGCGTGTCCAAAAAAGCGTTCAGTTGCTCTCTTGTGCAGGCCATACTCTTTCCCATGCCACCGGCGATATAGGGAGAATAACCAGCGCGCCATGATTTACAATGGCGGCAGGAGAGCCACGTGAAACAAGACTTAATCGCTCTAATTTGGCCCGCCCTGGCGGGGGTTCTTGCGGCAGCACTCATTTTGGACAACTGGGTGTTGAGGCGCGAGGACACATCACTCGCCTCCCAAAGCGGTGGATATCGTGAAGCCGTGGCGCTGGCGACGCCTTCTGTCGTCAATATCTATACAGCGAAACTCGTTGATGCGAGAGCCGATCCTCGCCTGAACTCACCGCTACAACGACGTCTCTATGCCAATCGCGGTAACCGCCAGCGTATCGAGAGATCTCTGGGCTCTGGCGTGATACTCAGCGCCGACGGGCACATCGTTACTAACAACCACGTGATTGCTGAGGCTGATGCGATTCAGATTCTGTTGGCCGATGGACGCTCAGCCAGCGCCTCAGTGGTAGGCACTGATCCGGAAACAGACCTCGCCATCTTGCGTATTGATTTACCCAACCTCACCCCGATCGTCGTCGCAGAGGCGGCCGACATTGCGGTGGGTGATGTCGTGCTCGCCATCGGCAACCCCTACGGATTCGGTCACTCCGTCTCGCAGGGCATCGTGTCCGGCGTGGGTCGTTTTGGATTGCAGCTCTCCACCTACGAGGGCTATATCCAGACCGATGCCACCATTCACCTGGGCAGCTCGGGTGGGGCACTGATTGATCATCAAGGTCGGCTGGTAGGTATCAACACACTGATTTATACGGCGGGTTCCGAGCGCGGCGCAGAAACGCCGGGCATCGGCATCAACCTCGCGACACCCAGTGCTCTTGCAGCCTCCGTATTGGATGATATCGTCAAATACGGCCGCGTGATTCGCGGTTGGCTGGGAGTAAGCGTTGACGTGCTGCTGAACGAGAGTCCCTCAGGCATCCCTGTACAGCAGCTGATTGTGACGGACCTCGCAGCGGGCGGACCTGCCGAGCGCGCGGGGATCCAACTGAACGACATTATTGTTGCGATGGATGGCGAGCCAGTTATCGATGGTCGCGCCGCCATGCTTCAGATCGCTCAACTGAGACCGGGTCACTTACTCAGAGTCAATCTCGACCGACAAGGGTCCGCTGTTGAGCTCGAAGCCATCGTCGGCACCCGCGGGAACAGCGGCTGAGACGATCCCTCAGCGCATTCGTTTTTTGGCGCTCAACCCGTGAGCTTCCAGCGACTCCGCTTCCGCCAGCACAGCCGCCACCTCACCTAATGCCTCCGCGCCGGCCTCAGAGACATGAATCACGCTGCTGCGCCGCTGGAAATCATAGACACCGAGCGGAGAAGCGAATCGCGCTGAACCAGCGGTGGGCAGCACGTGATTGGGGCCTGCACAGTAGTCGCCAAGGGCTTCAGATGAATTGGCGCCCATAAAAATCGCACCGGCTGCACGAATACCGTCGATGAGGGCCTCTGGCTTATACACCGCCAATTCCAGGTGCTCCGGCGCAATGCGGTTGCTTAATTCGACCGCTGCATCCATGTCTGGGACTTTGATCAGCGCGCCGCGATTGCTGAGCGAGGCACTGACGATTTCGCGGCGAGACAAGGTGGGCAGCAGCCGCTCGAGTGCATCTGCCACAGCGCTCAGATAGTCAGCATCAGGAGAGATCAGGATTGCCTGTGCAAATTCGTCATGTTCCGACTGCGCGAAAAGGTCCATCGCGACCCATTCCGGATCGACCGAGCCATCACCAATAATCAGGATTTCCGAGGGGCCAGCCACCATATCGATCCCGACTCGGCCAAAAACTTGCCTCTTGGCCTCAGCAACATAGCGATTGCCCGGCCCCACAATCTTGTCCACCCGCGGGAGCGTGCCCGTGCCGTAGGCCAGCGCCGCAACCGCTTGCGCTCCACCCACAGTAAACACATCGTCAACGCCGGCAAGCGATGCCGCGGCGAGAACGACCTGATTGACTTCGCCCCGCGGCGCGGGCGCGACCATCGCAATCTGGCCCACGCCAGCCACCTTGGCGGGGATGGCATTCATCAGCACCGATGACGGGTAACTCGCCCTCCCCCCCGGGACATAAATCCCCACCCTATCCAGGGCTGAGATTCTCTGGCCGAGCGTATTGCCCTCGTTATCCTCATATTGCCAACTGCTGATTTTCTGGCGCTCGTGAAACACGCGGATGCGCTCAGCCGCCTTTTCCAGCGCAGTCCGCACTGCCGGATCAATCGACTCGAGCGCCTGCGCGATGTCATGGTCATCAACACGCAAAGACGCCGCGTCGGATACGTCCCGGTCGTCCAATTCATTGGTCAGACGAAGCAGGGCGCGATCCCCTTCTTTGGCCACGTCGGCAACAATGCGTGATACCGCTAAGGAGAGATCTGGGTCCGCCTCGGCAGGGCTGACCATCAATCGTGCGAAGTCGGATTCGAAGTCAGCTTCCGACAAATCCAGTCTGGAAATCGTCACCCCGGTCATTTCGACGATTCCGAATCCACGGCATCAGACAGCGCTTCAATAAGCGTCTGAACCGATGCATGCCGGGTGCGCATCGACGCTTTGTTGACGATTAATCGCGATGATATCTCTGCGATTAACTCTCTAGGGGCCATACCGTTCTCTGCAAGCGTCTTGCCCGTATCGACGATGTCAACAATCTCATCGGCCAAGCCCATGAGCGGTGCTAGTTCCATCGAGCCATACAGCTTGATCAAATCCGCGTGCAGGCCTTTCCGGGCATAGTAGGCTCTGGCGACATTCAGGAACTTGGTCGCCACCCGGATTCGACGACGCTCACCAGCAACATCAGCCTCGGCTGAAGGCCCCGCTGTCATCAGGCGGCACTTTGCGATGCCGAGATCCAACGGCTCGTAGATGCCCGCGCCACCGTACTCAAGCAACATATCCTTGCCAGCAATACCGATATCCGCGGCACCATGCCGGACATAGGTTGGCACATCAGATCCTCGTAATATGACGAGGCTGATGTTCGCGACGGTCGTATCGACGATGAGCTTTCGGCTGACGTCGAGATCTTCACGCGGCTCAATGCCAACCGCTGCCAGTAATGGCAGGGTTTCCTTTAGTATGCGCCCCTTGGTGAGCGCAATCGTGATGTCGTGTTGAAGCTGCATAAAACCTCAGACGCAGTTTAGGTCGATATACGACGAATATCGGCACCCAAACATTGCAGGTTACCCTCAATATTCTCGTATCCCCGGTCGATATGGTAAATCCTGTCGATCCGCGTCTCACCCGAGGCGACCAGCGCCGCAATCACCAAACTGGCGGACGCTCTCAGATCAGATGCCATAACCGGTGCGCCTTGCAAGGCGGCCTGACCCGTAATGTGCGCACTGTCTCCATCAATCAGAATCTCTGCACCCATCCGCTTCATCTCATGCGCCTGCATAAGCCGATTCTCAAACACGGTCTCGGTAACACAGCAACTTCCCTCTGCCACCGCGTTCATAGCGGTGAACTGCGCCTGCATATCAGTGGGAAATCCCGGATAGGGCTCGGTCACAATATCGACCGCCTTGGGTCGCTGGCCCTGCATGTCGAGCGCGATCCAGTCCTCACCCTCGGTAATGGCGGCCCCTGCTTCCTCGAGCTTATCGCGGACCACACCCAATAGCTGAGGCGCAATACCTTCTATTTTGACTTTGCCACGCGTCGCGACAGCCGCAACCAGATAGGTGCCCGCTTCGATACGATCGGGCATAACCCGCCAAGAAGTGCCCCGCAGAGCATCCACACCTGTCAGCGTCAGCGTGTCGGTGCCCTCTCCCTCAATATTGGCACCCATGGCCCGGAGGAACTGCACCAGATCCACGATCTCGGGTTCTCGCGCTACATTCCGGAGTATTGTCCGCCCCCTCGCCAAGGTTGCGGCCATCACTGCGTTCTCGGTACCCCCAACTGTCACGGTATCAAAGGTAAAATCGACTCCTGACAGACCCATCGGTGCCTCTGCAACAATGTAACCGCCTTTTACCGTGACAGAGGCCCCCATCGCCTCCAGTGCGCGGATATGCAGATCCACTGGACGGCTCCCGATCGAGCACCCACCCGGAAAAGACACTTCAGCCTTGCCGTATCGCGCAAGTAGCGGCCCCAGTACCAAAATGGATGCACGCATGGTCTTGACCAGATCATAGGGCGCGGTCAAGTTTTCCACTGACTCGGCTTGCACTTCGACGGCATCGCCTTCGGCAAGAGCGGTATCCGCACCCAAACTCGATAGCAAGGTCAGCATCGTGCTGATATCTCTGAGCACCGGCACCCGCTTCAAAACACACCTTTCCGGGGTCAGCAGCGTTGCCGCGAGTATCGGCAGGGCGGCGTTCTTCGCGCCTGCAGCGGTCAGGACGCCCTCAAGGCGTCGGCCTCCTGAAATAATCAGACTGTCCAATGTCAGCCCGCCTCAAGGGGTCCGGGCACTGATTTGAACCGCGTGAAGTGTGCCGTCTGCGATCAGCGCAGAAAGCGGCTTGTAAACGCGTTGCTGGCGAGCAACGGGTCTCAATCCCTCAAAATCGGCGCTGACTACCGAGATATCAACGTGCCCGCCATCCAGCGCCACCGTGATCTCCGCTCCGGGGAAAGCCGCTTGCAACAAATCGGTCAGATCCTGCTCAGTCACCTGATAATGCCTCCGCCTGTTCAGCAACCGCTGCGTTCCACTGGCTGATAACTTGATCGAGATCGTCATCGGCCTCGAACGCTAATGCCGCGAATTGGTTGCGATAGATCTCGCCCAGATTAATAGTCTCAATAATCAGGTTACGCAAACGCCACGAGCCGTCTTTGTACTGCCCCATTTGATAGCGAATGGTGTACACCCGCTCCGCTTCCCCGTACACCAACTGGGTAACGGACGCGATACGGGTGCTTTGTGGCGACGCCTCGACACCTTGCACCTCCATCCTAGCGCCACCGAATGCCAGCAAGCCTTTGGCGTAACTGCGAATCAAGCCCTCCCGAAGCGTGACGGCGAAGTGATCACGCTGACGCTTCAAATTGGCTCTGCCCGCCTTATCCATGGCACGACCGCGGCTGTAATACTCACCCATCACCGCCGTCGCAAAACCTCGCCAATCGACCAGCTCTGACAGAGCGCCGTCGATTTCGCGGTAGTAGCGATCAGGATCTTCATCAAAGTAGGTATTGGCCTCAGCCACGACCTCCATAACCTGGGTGGTGACCTCACTGATCACCTCTGCCGGTCCCTGATGACCCGGCTGCTGTTCCTCGGCCTGCAGCCCGACACTCTGCATCAACGCGAATGCCACAGCCATGACAACCTGAAAACACTGACTGGCGCGGTACACGGTAAACTCCTTTTCACGCTCTCATCGAATCAAGAACAGCCACCCCTGCGCAGCGATTGGCAGTGCCCGCCAGCAAGGGGCGTGACTGGGGTAGACTACTTTCGGCGCTACAATAGTTGAATCCCACCAAACCAAGCGCCCGGATGTGTACCATGATACCCGATCGGCGCGATGGTCACTCGCTCACCCGGCGAAAGAAATAAGGAAATACTGTGTTGTGGTATTCGGTAGCGATTGCGGCAGGCCTGATCGCCCTCGTATGGAGTGCGGACCGTTTCGTGGACGGCGCCTCTGCGATTGCAAAGCGGGCCGGACTCACACCCATGCTGATCGGCCTGACGATCGTATCGGTCGGCACTTCTGCGCCGGAGATTTTAATTTCCGTTATGTCCGCCATCGCGGATTCGGGCGAACTGGCAGTGGGCAACGCCCTCGGTTCAAACATTGCCAACGTAGGTCTGGTCTTGGGCGTCACATTGCTGTTTAGCGCCATCACGCTAGGTCGGAGCACAATCGTTATCGACCTGCCGTTTTTACTGGCGGCTGTGCTACTGACCTGGGGCCTGCTATGGGATCTGGAGCTGTCGCGCACCGATAGTCTGATTTTGCTCGCCACACTGGGACTCTTTTTTGTGCGCGTCGCACACCATGCCAAACAACCGGACGTGAGTAGCGAGGCAAGAGCGATCCCGACGCTGAGCCTGCCCATGGCCTGGGTATCGTTTCTGGGGGGCTTGGGCCTGCTCATTGCCTCGTCGAGAATACTGGTCTGGGCTGCATCACAAATAGCTGCTGAATTGGGCGTATCCGAGCTCGTCATCGGCCTGACCATCGTTGCCGTGGGAACCAGCCTGCCGGAATTGGCTGCGTCGGTGATGAGCGCAATGAAGGGCCATGCTGACATGGCCATCGGTGCCATTCTGGGCTCGAATATGTTCAATATCCTCTTGGTGCTTGCCATTCCGGGCTTCTGGGGTGACCTTCAACTGGCCCATGAGGTCATAAGCCGGGATATGGTCGCGGTATTTCTCACATCTCTGGTTCTTGCTCTGGCGGCCCTGTGGCGTTGGAATGGTGAGTCCGGCGCCAGTGTTTTGTGGAGAGGCACGGGAGCGGCGCTGTTGTCGCTCTACATCGCTTACTACTGCTGGCTCTTCATGGCACCTTGATCCCTATCTGATATCGCTGAACATGCCCGAGCACACTGATCACTTTTTCATAGAATCTGCACAGAGAACCATCGCACTCGAAAGCCAAGCTGTGAGCGCGCTCGGCAACAGTTTGGGCGCGCCTTTCGCTGCAGCGTGCCGAGTGATACTCGAGACAACGGGGCGAGTCGTGGTCACGGGAATGGGGAAAAGCGGACACATTGCAGGCAAAATCGCTGCCACACTCGCCAGCACGGGAACCCCGGCATTCTTTGTTCACCCGGCTGAAGCGTCGCATGGCGATATGGGCATGATTACCCGGAGTGATTGCGTGATTGCGCTGTCAAACAGTGGCGGAACGAACGAAATCCTGACATTGCTGCCACTGATTAAGCGGCTGGATGTGCCGCTGATTAGCATGACAGGGGATGAAAACTCAGATCTGGCCCAAGCGTCGACTGTACACCTGCTCGCAGCAGTCGACACCGAGGCATGCCCTCTGAATCTCGCGCCGACTTCGAGCACCACTGCCGCACTGGTCATGGGCGATGCGTTGGCAATAGCCATCCTCGAGGCCCGGGGCTTTACTGCCGAAGAATTCGCCTTCTCACACCCCGGCGGAACACTCGGCAAACGGTTATTGCTCCGCGTTGCAGATGTGATGCAGCGAGCTGATGAGGTGCCGATCGTCACACCCGACGCCACCCTCGCCGAGGCGCTGTTCGTGATAACGAAGAAAGGCCTGGGCATGACCACTATTGCGGATAAAGATGGCAAGCTCCTAGGCGTTTTCACGGACGGCGATCTGCGGCGGGCAGTGGAGGATCGAACAGATCTCCAAAGCACGCCCCTCTCAGAGGTCATGACCTCTGGCGCGCGCGTGGTAGGGGAAGATTTACTGGCCGCTGAAGCGATAAGCATGATGGAGCGACATCAGATCAGCACGCTGGTCGTTGTAGATGAAACACAGCGCATAGAGGGTGTCGTGACATTGCTGGCGCTGCTCAAGGCAGGTATCTCGTGACCGGTCGGGCAGCACAAAAAGCCGAGTCGGTCACGCTCGTTGTGCTCGATGTTGATGGCGTGATGACCGATGGCACGCTCGTTTATCGCGGTGCGACAGAGCCGGAAAGCAAGACCTTCAATATCAAAGACGGTCTGGGCATCAAGCTTTTGCAACGCGGCGGCATTGAGGTGGCCATCATTACTGGCAGGTCATCGGAGGCCGTCGAACGGCGCGCGACCGAATTAGGTATCTCGACAGTGATTCAGGGTCGAGAAGACAAGGGCGCGGCCCTTGCGGAACTGTTGGAGCTGAGGAAGCAATCAGCCGCATCGGTTGCCTATATGGGAGATGACCTGCCTGATTTGGGCGCACTGCGTCTGGCCGGCCTCGCTACCTGCCCTCGTGACGCTGTTGATCTGATCAAAGACAGTGTGGACTGGGTCGCGCCCCTGCCAGGTGGTCACGGCGCGGTGCGCGCGCTGTGTGACTTCATTTTGCAAGCCCATGGAGTGCTTACCGATCTGCAGAGCGACTTCCAATGAAGATGCTGCTGATCTCAGCCGGCGTTGTCGCATTGAGTATTGCGCTGTGGCAGATCCTCGCGCCCACCTCGAGCACAAACCTGCCCGCAAGTACCGCGGATGAATCAGTTATCGCCAGCTATTTGGTTGACGGCACTCGCACTCACTTTTCAAAGAGCGGCCCACCGTCAGAGGTGCTGCAAATTGGTGCCGCAACAAGATGGCTTAACAGCGACGAGACGGCGCTTAACGAGATTCGCTACCAAGCAGATGGGGAGGGTAATGCCCAGTGGGACATTGATGCCTCGGATGGCCTTTTCTATGAGACCACTAATGAACTTGTACTGAAAAACGGAGTCACAGTGGTGGAACGCAGCCGGGAGGCTGTCGTCAACACAGAGGCCATGCGGCTTTACATGGATCAAAAGCGGGCTGTGGGAGAGCACAAGGTCGTGATGACAGGTCAAGGTAGCCGAACCACAGGATCATCCTTTGAGCTGGACCTGCAAACCAATACCGCCACGCTAAAAGGTGACGTCGTTACCGATTATGAATAATCCGGTCCGCACTTTTCAATGGTCTTTGCTGGCCCTGCTTTGGGCAGCTTGCTGCGCCCATGCTCTCGACTCAGATCGTGAGCAACCGATTCAGATTACGGCCGATGTGGCCGTTCGGGATGAAAGCAAAGGAGAGACGCGCTACGAGGGTAATGTCGTTCTCACACAGGGCTCCTTGCGCATCTCAGCCGACACGCTTTCTATACGTCACGGCACTGCAGAGACGGACAAGATCGTGGCCACAGGGCAACCGGCAACCCTTGTTCAACAGCCGACACCCGATCAAGCACCAGTGGATGCCTCGGCCAAACGTATTGAGTACATCCGATCCAGTGACCTCGTGCGCTTGATCGATGAGGCGCGGATCGCGCAGGACGGATCGACCCTCTCGGGGGACAAGATTGATTACCTGGTCAGCCAACGCACAGTGCGGGCTGCAGGGACCCCGGGCGCCGAGGGCGCGGGCCGGGTCGAGGTGGTAATTCCTCCGGAGAACTTGCGGAGCCGCCAGTCAGATGACTAGTACCCTCAGCGCGCATCATCTCGCTAAGGCTTACGGTGGCCGGCCCGTGGTTCGAGATGTCTCGCTAGAAGTCAGCGCCGGCGAAATCGTCGGCCTGCTCGGACCCAATGGCGCGGGCAAGACCACCTGTTTTTACATGATCGTCGGGCTGGTCGAGGCAGATGCGGGGGATATCCAGCTGGATGGTCAATCGCTCATGGCGCTACCCATGCATCGAAGAGCCCGCGCAGGCATTGGATATCTGCCTCAGGAAGCGTCAATTTTCAGACAGCTATCGGTGCGAGACAACTTACTCGCCATCCTAGAAACACGCAAAGAACTCTCTCGAAAGCGCAGAGAAGAAATGGCCCAAGCATTGCTCGAGGAGTTCAATGTGGGTCACTTGGCAGAATCTATGGGACAGGCGCTTTCGGGAGGCGAACGGCGACGGGTTGAGATCGCGCGAGCGCTCGCGACAGAACCCACTGTGATCTTGTTGGACGAACCTTTTGCAGGGGTTGACCCTATCTCCATCTCGGATATCAAGGACATCATCTCTCACCTTAAAGCGCGCGATATTGGTGTCCTGATCACCGACCATAATGTCAGAGAGACACTGGATATTTGCGAGCGAGCGTATATCGTCGGAGAGGGCCACGTTATCGCCTCGGGCACGCCGTCCGAAGTCCTGGCCAATGACAAGGTCAGAGAGACCTATCTCGGCGAGCATTTTTCTCTCTAGATCCCGCCTGAAACCGTCTAACCGCGGCGGCCCTTCGCGGTGCGGAAAGCAATTTCCTTGCCAACTTAGTTGCAACACGTGGATGTGACGATAAACTGGTGACCCCATGTGGCATCACCAGCGGTATGAAACAGGCGCTACAGCTTAAACTCGGACAGCAACTTGCTCTGACACCGCAGTTGCAGCAGGCGATTAAGCTGCTGCAACTCAGCACCGTTGATCTACAACAAACGATTGAAGAAACCCTCGAGTCCAACGCACTACTTGAGCGAGAGAGCGATGCCTCTGATCAGGAGGACCTCGATTTCTCTGAGGCAGCACCAGACGAGGACGGCAGCGATGATCTCGCGGTAGACACAGCCTGGGAGGATGCCTTGCCCTCCTCCGCACCGCCCATTGCCAGCACGCCGACCGATACCGATTTTTCCGAGCAGGATTCGGAGGAGGAATCCCTTAGAGACCATCTTCTGTGGCAGCTCAATCTGACGCGTTTTTCCGATACGGACCATCTCATCGCCCTCGCCTTGATCGATGCGTTAGACAATGATGGTCGTCTGACGCAGACCCCAGAAGACATTCACACTGATCTGGATATGGAGCACATTGATCTCGATGAAGTGATCGCTGTGCTCCACAGACTGCAACATTTTGAGCCACCCGGGCTCTTTGCCGCCGACCTCCGCGAATGTCTACTGATTCAGCTGAGACAACTGCCGTCAGATACACCGTGTCGAGAAATCGCGGGAGCACTGGTCAGCCGCCACCTTGCGCAGTTACCAACAGCGCCCCCAAGGCAGCTGGCTCGAAAGCTCCGCACCAATGAAGCGGAACTGGAAATCGCCATTCAACTGATTCGCTCGCTCGACCCCACTCCCGGTGCTTCCATCGGAGGCGAGCAAACCGAATTTGTGACGCCCGATGTCTTTGTGCGACAACAGGATGGAAGGTGGCGAGTTGAACTCAACCCAGAGGTAGCACCTCGATTAAGGGTCAACGATCACTACGTCGCCATGCTCAAGGGCGGCTCGGCCGCTGATCAAGGTTATGTCAAAGAACAGCTACAGGAGGCACGATGGTTCATGAAAAGCCTGCAAAGCCGGAACGAAACCCTGCTCAAAGTGGCGACCAAGATCATCGAGCACCAAAAGTCATTCCTTGAAGTGGGCGAGCTTGGCATGAAGCCGCTGGTGTTGGCGGATATCGCAAAGGAGGTGGACCTGCATGAGTCGACTGTCTCGCGCGCGACGACTCGAAAATACATGCACACTCCGAGAGGAACATTTGAGCTCAAGTATTTCTTCTCAAGCCGAGTCATGGGGGAGCAAGGAGACAACGTTGCCTCGACCGCAATCAAGGCGGCTATCCGACAATTGGTCTCTGAGGAAAACCTGCGCAAACCCCTCAGTGATGCCAAGTTGTGTGCCCTTCTGAAAGAACAAGGCATGACAGTGGCGCGCCGAACCATCGCCAAATACAGGGATCAGTTATCGATTCCGCCATCGAATGAACGCAAACGTCTAAACTGATGTCAAAAATGATCGACAAAGGAGTGCGATATGAATGTGACCATTAGCGGACACCACATGGATGTGACCAGTGCCATCAGACAGCATGTCGAGGACAAGCTGGTACCCATCCAACGTCACGGCGACCACATCACGCGCATTGAAGTGACGCTGATCGTCGAGAAACACCTACATAAAGCTGAAGCGAATCTGCATGTTGCTGGCGCTGATTTATTTGCCTCTTCGGAGTCTGACGACATGTACGTCGCCATCGACTCTCTGGCTGATAAGCTGGACCGTCAAGTTATCAAGCACAAGGAAAAGCACCGGGGCCATTGATCGATGTCAGATCAAAGTGAATTGGCACTGCAACCTGTGGTGGCCTGCTGCGGCGAGTCGTTATCGAGTAAAAAACGCTTGTTCGAGCGATCTGCAGAGTTATTGGCTGCTGAGTTAGGACTCCGAAGCCAGGTCATTTATCAGGCGCTGCTCGATAGGGAAAAACTCGGTAGCACAGCGATTGGCGAGGGCGTCGCCATACCCCATTGCCGCGTAGCGGAGTGCTCTGTAGCGGCCGGCTGTCTGATAACACTCCAAGAGCCGCTGGAGTACGGTAGCCCGGATGGCAGCAAGGTCGATATCGTGTTCGTACTGTTGGTACCCGAGGAGGCAACCGAGGAGCACCTCAACCTCCTCGCGGGACTGGCCCAATCCTTCTCGCACGACAGCGTGCGATCGGGCCTCCGCCGGGCAGAGAACCCGGATCAGGCGAGAGCGATATTGCTAGATGGAGCCGCAGCGTGAACCCCCGACTGATCATCATCAGCGGCAGTTCGGGCGCCGGCAAAAGTAGTGCCTTGCGGCTACTGGAAGACGAAGGTTACTACTGCGTTGACAATCTCCCTCCGCGGCTTCTCACAGCCTTTGCGGAGGAAGTATTGGATCACCCTGACTACGAACGGTTCCATGGCATAGCAGTGTGCATCGATGCTCGCGCAATAAAAATGGGGGCCTACGACGATGCCCGCGCGCTCGAACCCCTGCTCGCAGTGAAAGACAGGCTCATTATCTTTCTCGACGCTCAACCCTACGTGCTCTTAAAGCGCTTCAGCGAGACGCGACGCCGACACCCTCTGGCCGGACCTGACAACTCGCTGCCCGAGGCCATCTCGCGGGAGCGAAAACATCTCGAATTCGTCGCGGCAAATGCCGATCTGCTCATCGATACGACGGATCTCACCCCGCGAGCGCTGCGGGATATGATCACCAAGCGACTCGTTGGGCAACGAGACGGCTTGTCCATTTTGCTTGAGTCTTTTGCTTTCAAACGCGGGGTGCCGACAGATGCCGACTTCGTGTTCGATGCCCGGGCGCTTCCCAACCCTTATTGGCGAGACGACCTCAAGGCTCTGAACGGAACCGACGAACCGGTGAAAGAGTTTCTTGAGAGTGACTCACGGTGTCTGGGGTTCTACGAGACGCTGTCCCACTTTATCGAGGACATGCTTCATGAATTCGATGCCTCTGATCGGAGTTACATGACCATTGCTGTCGGATGCACGGGGGGTCAGCACCGCTCGGTCTATCTGGCAAACAGGCTGCATCAAGGTCTGATACAACGCTATCCATCCGCACAGATTCGGCACCGGGATCTCCCCCGAGCGGACTTAACATGACGCGTGGTCAGCTCACGATCGTGAATCCTCTTGGCCTGCATGCTCGGCCCGCTGCCAAACTGGTCGACTGTGCAGCCAGATTCACCAGTGAAATTCGTCTGACACATCAAGAACAGACTATTGATGCCAAAAGCATCATGTCTGTATTGATGCTGGCGGCGCCCTGTGGTGCGGTACTCGAGGTCACTGCAAATGGCGACGACGAACAGGCGGCCCTGGAGACGTTGGAAGCGCTATTTAGCAGTGGATTTGGCGAGCTGGAATAAGTCACAAAGGGGTTTTCGCGGGTAGAACTTTCACATCGGTAGCGGATAATGAGCGCCTTCGTGGAGGTCCCGTCGTGAACTCACCTGCCAATTTTTCTGCAAAGACCGAACGTATCGACGACGCGCTGCGATCCGAGACGCTGGGCGATGTGGCAGGTATTTTGGCCGAAATGTCTCCCGGTGACGTGGCGTACCTCATCAGCTCATCGCCGCCGGACTACCGCGACGTGCTGCTCGGGCTACTCGAACCGGAGCAAGAGGCGCAGGTTGTCAATGAACTGCCCGATGATTTAAGAAACGCCACACTCATTGATCGCGCGCCAGAGGCGCTGGCCGAAATCGTCGGACAACTAGACGACGACGATGTGGCGGATATCTTGCATGAGCTGCCCGACGAGGTCACAGGGCAGGTCCTGGCGATCATGGATGAGCAATATCGCCAGCGTCTGCAAACAGTACTGAGCTTTCCCGATGACGTAGCTGGCGGTCTCATGAGTACCGACACCATCACCATTCGCGCCGACCTGACGCTGGATGTGGTGCTGCGCTACCTTCGAAGACACGCTGAGATCCCGACCAATACCGACAACCTTATCGTTGTAAATCGAAACGGCCGATTTGTCGGTCTCCTTCCGATTGGTACGGTGTTGGTATCAGATCCTGCGGTTTCGGTGAGGGAGATGATGATCACCGATCAGGAAGCCATCAATGCTGGTACACCCGCGACCGAAGTAGCGCGTCGATTTGAGCGAAACGACTGGATCTCAGCACCCGTTGTCGATGACAGCGGCCAGCTTCTGGGAAGAATCACTATTGATGACGTGGTCGACGTCATTATGGAGGAAGCCGATCACTCTCTGACCTCTTTGGCAGGTCTTGCGGAAGAAGATACCTTTGCGCCGGTGTGGCAATCAGCCCCGCGACGAGCGGTTTGGCTGGGCCTCAACTTAGTGACTGCATTGTTGGCGTCCTCAGTCATCAATCTGTTTCAGGACACTATCGAAAAAGTCGTGGCGCTGGCTGTTCTCATGCCGATAGTCGCCTCGATGGGCGGGATCGCGGGCACACAGAGCCTGACCATCTTGATTCGCGCGATGGCGATGGGGCAAATCAGCGATCGCAATCGGTTGTGGTTAGTTGGTCGTGAATCTCTCGTGGGGCTACTGAACGGCTTGCTCTGGGCGGCGGTGATTGCCGCGACGGCTTCAATTTGGTTTGGCGATATGGTCCTCGGTGCGATCATTGCTTGCGCCATGCTGATCAACCTTGTCACCGCTGGCTTGACGGGCGCCGGATTACCGATTGTGTTGCGCAGACTGCGCATCGATCCTGCGCTCGCTGGTGGCGTTTTGGTAACGACCATCACTGACGTGGTCGGATTCCTCGCCTTTCTCGGCCTCGCCACCCTGTTTTATGGTTAAAGGCCGGACTTTCTGTGACCGATAGTGACGCCAACGACCGGGATGACCAGCGACCCAGTAAAAGTGAGCGCAAAAGGCAAATGCATGCGTTGCAGGAGATGGGCGAACGTCTGGTGAGCCTGCCTCAAGCGGACCTGAATCGCATTCAAATCGACGATGAGCGGCTTAGACAGGCCGTAGAAATGGCCCGCGGCATCAGGGCGAGAGGTGGACTCAAACGGCAACTCCAGTTTATTGGCAAACTGATGCGTTCTGTCGATATAGAACCCATCGCAGAGGGTCTCGCAATGCTGGATCAGCAGCACAGTGCGACCACTGCTGAGTTTCACAGAGTTGAACTGGCACGAGACAGACTGCGCACGGAAGGAGACGCCGCACTGGGCGACATCCTCGCCATTTGGCCAGACGCCGAAATTTCTCTATTGCGACAATGGATAAGACAGCATCCGCGGGAAGTCGAACGCGGCAATGCAAAAGCTCACAGTAAAAAGCTCTTCCGTTACTTGTCGGGACTCGACAAACCCGACTCCGAGACATCCTGAGATTCAGTCTCCGGCAAGCGCGATGTGGCATCAAAAACGCGCTCAAATGACACTTGCGGATCCTCAAGGTCACCACTGACCGCATAGACACCACTTGAAAGTTGATTCATCTGGTCTTCAAACACTTTCCCAATGAGATAGGTACCGGCGGCCACAGGTAGCCCACCGGCGAGTGCGGCAACCCAGGGAATGTTCTCGACCAAAGGCAGTGTCACCACGAGCT
>Ga0163111_10000394_pt1 | contig 26130 bp, 20 predicted proteins | sample CRUFie1St18metaG_FD_109645 | JGI IMG/M metagenome (GOLD analysis project Ga0163111, IMG submission 109645) | Marine microbial communities from the Costa Rica Dome - CRUD Field 142mm St18 metaG | ecosystem: Environmental > Aquatic > Marine > Oceanic > Photic zone | place: Costa Rica: the Eastern... | reverse complement strand
TGGTCATATCTTCAATCTGGGCCATGGGTTTGCTCCCAGCGCCAGAATCGAGTGTGTCGAGACCGTTATCAGAACTGTCTGCGGGGATCTGCTATGAGAGAGAAAATGGTCTCGATGATTCGTAGAATCCAAGACGATATATGCGAAATGATAGAAGTATTAGACAACTCAGAATACAGGGAGGATATCTGGGAAAGAGAAGAAGGGGGAGGAGGACGAAGCAGGGTATTTTCCGGAGGTGAAGTTTTCGAGAAAGCTGGTGTTAATATTAGCGAAGTATACGGAACGCTGAGTGAAGAGGCGGCGAGAGATCTTGCAGGTGGAAAAGTACCGATTGGAAAGGAAAGAAGATTTTTTGCGACAGGAATTAGTCTTGTGCTTCACCCGATAAATCCGATGGCCCCAACCGTGCATGCTAACTACCGGTATTTCGAAAGGGGCGATGGTTCAGAAACAGGTAGTTGGTGGTTTGGAGGAGGGGCAGATCTTACTCCGTCTTATCTTTTCTCAGAAGATTCCGCTCATTTCCACCGTTCGTACAAGGATATCTGTGACAAACACCAGGTCGCAGATTATGATGAATTCAAACAGAACTGTGATGAGTACTTTTTCATCAGGCACAGAAAGGAACACAGGGGAATTGGCGGGATATTCTTTGATGGTTTGAATGAGATGGGTAAAGATTCCTGTTTCTCATTTGTCAAGGATTGTGCAGAGGGTTTCATTGATTCTTATCTGCCCATAATTAGTCGACGGAAGGACATGGATTTTAGCCCTGAGAACAAGACTTGGCAGAGAGTTAGGAGAGGGAGATACGTGGAATTCAACCTCGTTTATGATAGAGGGACAAAGTTCGGACTCAATACCGATGGAAGAATAGAGAGTATTCTCATGTCACTTCCTGATTCAGCCAGCTGGAAATATTGCCACGAGCCCGATGAGGGATCAATGGAAGAACAAATGTTAGAGGTTCTTAGATTTCCCAGAGCTTGGATATAAATGGGGGATTATCGGTGAAGTATAACACTGAAGATTGGGTAAGGCATGGTCAGGAGCTGAGGAGGCCACTTCTCGTCCATCCCTCAATCAAGGAGGGGGATACTAGTGTGATTATCGGCGGTGGTTTGTCAGGAATGGTCGTTGGCTACAGGATAGCCAAAAAAAGTCCGGAAAGGAAGGTTATCATCATAGAGAAGAAGGATCATCTCGGAGGAACCATAGAGACATGGAAGAGTGGGGATTGGCTTTGTGACGTTGCTGTCAGTTCAGCTCGTCCGCATCCAGCATTTTGGAGGCTAGTAAATGATTTGGAGCTCGGAGATAGCTTTCACGAGTCAAGAGAAGAAGCGAAGGAAAGGTGGGTATTTCTGGACGGAGAGTATATCAAAATGGGTTGGAAGATTATCTTCAAGATAGGAATAATGAAGCTTCTGAAATCGTTAATGGCATCAAAAAGAGGTGGTTTATCGGTTTCTGAACTAGTCCCAAATAAGTCGTTTGCTGATGCCATGACACTTGGAATTGTTAATCAGTACTCCGAGAATGTAGATGCTGACTTTCTATTTCCCTCATTGACCAAGTTCGGCGATAATCCCCCTCTCGGATCTAGAAGACTGGCAAAAAAAATAAGAGATACATATCCATTATTCACACCTAATAGGGGATCATTCGGCTCATTTGAGTGTGGAATGACTGACTTGACGGATAAATTAGCTAGGGAGCTGGATGAGATGCCTAATGTCAACATAATACTTGGGTCAAAATATGATAGCCTCACGGAAATATCACAAGATTTTGGAGTCCCCATAGGGGCCATAATATGGTCGGCTCCGGGAATTTTGCAGAAGAAGGCGGGTTCTGATGTTTCAGTGTTCGCGGTTGGATACAGAGAGCTTGATGTATCGAGAGTTCCTGTGGGGTACGGGACCCTTTACCCCGATAACGATATTGTATTCAGTGGTGTATTGCATGAGAGCGATGTTCATGTCGGGCGGAGAGCTCCCTCAGGACATAGGCTGTTCCGATTAATGGTACCAACCTCCCGATGGAGTGGCGATGACGAAGAAATAATCCGTAGCCTGAAAGAAAATTTTGTTGACGCGGAACCTGTTCTATTTCAGAAGATAGGCGATAGATCGATTCCTTCATACGAGCCTGGGTACATGAAGAGAATCACAAATACCGATTTGGACTGTTCAGTGACCGGATGGGCCGGTAGTGGTGTGTCGATAATACACGTAGTAGACGAAGCGGAGAGAATCTCAGAGATGTTCTAGACTAAATTTCGGAGATCAATCCAACTTTTTTACGTTGATAGCATTCGGTCCCTTTGGGCCTTCGCCAACCTCAAACTCCACAGAGTCTCCTTCTCTTATTTGTCCCTCTACTTGGGACTTGTGTACGAATAGATCGTCACCCTCTTCCTGCTCGATAAATCCGTACCCTTTTGTGAAGTTAAACCACTTTACTGTTCCTAGTGCCATTGTCCCTTGGCAATCAGGCATAGTACTTGAACAGGACTGAACAATGTCCTCCAACTGGACTGTTAGGACACTATAGTTAATTCAGGGACTCGGAGATTGATAGCTTCTTGGAGGCCTCAAGTTTCTCTTCGCCCTTTGAAGAAAGCCTCCAATTTGGGCGCTTTTTGTCAGAAGCGGGCTCAATAATATTTGATTTCCTCAATTCCAGTAAATGATGGCTCAGTAACTGTCTAGAGATTGTAGTCTTCTTCCTAATTTCAGTATTGGAAACACCAAGTGATCCTGAATCTGCTAGTATTTTGAGTATGGCTAACCTGGTTCCGATTATTGGATTTCGGATCCGTCCCATCTCGGCCTTTGAGATTCCGGAAGGGGCGTAACGTCTCAATTTCCCATCCCTCCATGAGTATACCTCATCTCTTGCCTCTAAAACCTGCAAATGGTAGGCCGTTACCCCGTTGGCCAACCCCAAAGCATCCCTCAATGCTGAGAAATGAATTCCGGCATTGGCTTCCAAATATCCCATTATTCTACCCCTTGTAAGGAGGTCTTCTCTGTTAGCCCTGATACCAGACAGTAGAGGGGTGAATAATGCCATCAAAACTGTGACTCTGACGAACTCTAACAGGACTGAGCCAAGGAAAATTGACCCGAACGCACCCAATCCACTGATTATCAAGCTGTGTGGTACATTTTGGCCACTATTTTCGGAGTTGTCTTCCCGATATATTTCACGATTCATCTCTGCATCGGTTGGCTCTGAGTCTTGCCCGGCCTCGGCGAAACTTGATTCTAGATTTCCATGATTGTCAACAGCTGAATCTTCAACAACGCCGAATGACATCCATAATCCCGATGTTATAGCAAGAACTGCGATTAAACTAATCGCCCGAACGGTGTGTACTCCCTGCATCGCTATCCCCAGTGAGTATCCCCCTTTGACTAGCTTGGTTAATTGGTTTGACATTCGGAGTGTCCTTGAATAACGACCCGCTCCGAGGTATGGTTCAGATGGCGGAGGAGGGCGAGTCTAGCATGACTGGTGCTGAAGAATTAGCGGAGGCGATGCTGACTTCCTCAAGGTCTGTTGTCAGAACTTGCATGCAGATTAGACCCTCAGAGCATGTTCTGGTAGTTACTGATCCTCATTGTTCGGAAGTAGGGCAATCACTGTACGAAGCAGCGGCGGAGGTAACGGACAGGGTATTGTTGATGATGATGCCCCCTTCACACAAGAAAGGGGCTGAGCCCCCAGACCCTGTCGCTGAACTTATGAGGCAACAGGATGTTGTATTGATGGCCACCAAGAGTTCCCTGACTCACACTAGGGCTAGGAGGAATGCATCTAGAGAGAATGCAAGGATTGCCTCTATGCCGGGAATAACATCGGAGATCCTATCCAGAGGAGGTATGACTGCAGATTATGGGGCGATGAAAAAGGAGATATCTGGACTAAACACCTTATTGCGAAAGAGGACCATGGTAACAGTGAAATCACCTTCAGGGACTGATTTTTCGTTCGTTACTGGAGCGAGATGGATTCTCGAAGACAATGGAATATGCAATCGGCCGGGTCAAATAACCAATCTCCCAACAGGCAAGGTATTCGTACTTCCAAAAGAAGGGAGTGCGAACGGAAAAATTGTCATCGATGGGTCCCTTGATGGGGTACTGTTGGACGATCCAGTGACCTTGTTGGTCGAAGATGGGATTGTAATCGAAATTTCGGGAGGCGCATCCGCTGAGGAACTGATTTCAAAAATGGATTCAGTTAAGTCGTCTGTGAAAGTATCCCAGATTGACAAGGTTGGGACATTGGCAGAGTTTGGATTCGGGATGAACCCAAGGTCACGTCTGTCAGGAAGTCAATTAGAGGATCAGGTTATTCGAGGGTCCTCATATGTCGCGATAGGAGATAACTCATCCTTGGGGGGGAATGCTAGGGTAGGTTACCAGATCAGGGGAGTGATGATGAAGCCCACCGTAGAACTGGAGGATGTTGACTTGGTTCTGGAAGGAAAGGTGACTGCGAGAAAGCGGTGATAGGATGAGGGCGATATTATGGTGCAATGGGAATTTACCGAGTGAATCCTTGGTTGGCAATGTGAAGAGTTCTCTGTCCCTCATTTATGGAGTCGATGGCGGTGCAGATAAGGCCTCATCGATGGGCTACGATGTCACAAATGTCCTCGGAGACTTGGATTCCGTGGATCACACCAAGTGGGTTGACAAAGCAGTTTTACTGGATGACCAAAATAGGAGTGATCTTTCAAAATCTATTTCTTATGTTGATTCCCTGGGTGTGAAAGAGGTTGACGTGATTGGTATTGAGGGAGGAGAATACGGACATTTATTTGGCATCTTCGCGACTCTCAATGAGGCCCCGGATGGGATGAAAATTAGGATGCATTACGAATCAGGGGTCTTGCATTTATGTAGCCCTTCGAACGATGGTTTTGTAGAATTTATTGAGGAGGGTCGTAAATTCTCTGTTTTTGCGTTGACGCCATGCATGAAGGTGAATGTTACTGGTGGGAAATGGAACTTAGTCGAACAACAACTCTCAATGTCCACCAGAGGCCTCAACAATGAGGGTCTGGGTGATTTTGTAACTGTGACTTCGGATAGGCCGGTCGCGATATACGTTGAGCGTTCAGGATGACTTAGATTCTGGATCTCTGGATAGCATGATTGCTATCGGTCGGGTTCTTGGATCGCTTTCCAAACCAATCTTCATTATGACTGCCAAAGGGACTCCGAGGACCATTCCCATTATGCCCCATGCCCACCCCCAAAATGCAACTAACATCAACAGGACGATTGGGGACATGTCTAGTCGCTGGCCCGCTAACTGTGGCTCGATTATCCCCCCCCAAACCTGCTGATTGGCGATTAATAGAGCTATGAGGATGAAAGCTGATGTCTGAGGGAGGACGATTAGGCCCAAAAGGATGGGCGGGATTATCGAGAGTAGTGCGCCAACATACGGGATGAAGTCCATAAGGAATGTGATTGAAACCCAGAGGAAGACGAATGGGATGTCCATGAACGACAGTACTACTGCAGCAACAACAGCTTGGCCGAATGCCACAGAGGCCCTAGTCACGACATAAGTGTTGATTCCTTCTCCGGAGTCAGAGGCTACTGACATCACTCTCTCCACATCATCTGGGTAGGCCGCCTTGATTCTCTTGGGGAGCGTTTCTGCCTCCAGGATGATAAACAGGAGGAAAATCAGAACTGTCACAAGGCCAGTGGTGAATCCTGCTAGTGTACCCACGAATCCCGCTGCATAGGAATTAACTGTCTCTATGGTTATCAAGTCGGTGAGGGTGGCTGTATTGGGCTGGTAGCCGAATATAGATAGTTCCTCGACCCATGCAACTTTCGCGTCAAGTGATTTCTGTAACTCGGGAGCTTCATCCGTGAAACTCTGCATGGCCTCATACATTGAGTTGGATGCAAACAGAAGGAAACCCATTACTGCCACCACAAGAACCCCATATGCGATTAGTGGGTGACCGCCGATTCTCTCCTCCAACCATTGTGCAGGAGGCCTAATCAAAAAGAAGATCAGAGTAGCAACAACCAGTGGTTGAATCACGGCTTTAAGATGGATTATAGCGAGGACGCTCACAAACAACACGATCGAGATATTGGCAAGGGTCCCAGAATCAACCTTGGCTAGACTAGTGCTTTTCGCCATGACTATCAGTATCCCGAAATAGTCATGGCGCATCAATGGTTCGCCTAATCTAGCATTTGTATGGCCTCATGGTAGATTTTCTCAAAGGATTCAGCATTGCCCATGTAACTGAAATTCTCCAGAACCCTAGCTCTACCTTTCTTGCCCTTATCAGAGTCTTCGCTCAGTACTTGTTTCATGGCGGAAACCATGGATCCAATATCGCCCATTTTGAAAAGCGCTCCCACTGAATTATCCACCATCTCTGGAAGCGGGCCGTGATCCACTGTTACGACCGGGACCCCTGAAGCCATTGCTTCCAAAGGAATCAGCCCCTGGCCCTCGTAAAATGATGGGTACACAACCAAATCTGAAGAACGATACAGTTGTGCTAATTCGATGAAGGATAGGCTGGACTCTATCTTCACGTTCTCTTCAACCTGAAGGCTTCGGGCAAGTTTCATGAGTCTCTTCTTCAAGTGTCCCCTGCCGACAATAACGAGCTTTGAGTCAGGCATTTCTCTGTTAAAAGCGGAAAATCCACGTATCAAAGTCCCATACCCCTTCCTCGCAGCTAGCCTACCCACTGCCAGTACGAGCTTCGAGTCTGGACTTCTTACTCCAAACCTGTCTCTAATCTCAATCGATTTGTTTGTATCTTCCGTACTTTCATTATCTAACGGCCTGAACATCTCTGTGTCGACTCCCCAGTGAACTACCTCGCAAGCCCATTCAGGTGGTGGACTGTATCTGGATTCAAAGTCTTCTTTGGTTGCATGAGAATTAGCAATGCATATCATTGACTTGTTGATGGCAACGTTCTCAAAATTGGCATACCTACTTGCTGTGAATCTGATTGCTATGTCATTTACATTTGCCCAGACCGCAGCCTCTCTGGCCTTGCTTGCTTCGAGCAATCCATCACGCTCACCAAGCCATGACCCATGGAGAGAGGACACTACCGGAGCGATGTTTTTGATACAGCGTTGAAACTGTGGCTTTGCCCAAGATATCATTGGGCAGTGCAAGTGAACAACGTCTACATTGTCCCTCGTGTTTAGCCTTTCTAACTCCAAAATGGCCCTCCTTCCATAGGAACGCGTGAACTCCATGGGGATTTTCGCCCATCCTACTTCTATCACGTTGACCCCTTCCTGGGGAGGGGGATTACCAGCACCCGACCTAGTAATCACAGTTACCCTGTGACCCCTACTGACCAGAGCGGCGGATAGATGGAAGACTGTTGATCCCATTCCCCCCCACCTAGGTGGAAACTCGGCGGAAAGCATCGCGATATGCATGGCAATTCAAAACTCCGATTCGGTATCAGCATTTCAAGAGAACTACCACAAGTCAAGCGTTCGCATTATTCAAAACAGAGTGGCTAGTGGCCGAAACATGACTAAGCCCCTGCCAGTACACGTAACCGTCGTTATCCCGACAAGGAACGAAGAAGAGGCGATAGTGGATACCATTAGGTCTGTGCCGAATAACGGATGGTGTGATAAGCTAGACTTCCTGATAATAGATGGCAACTCTACAGACAGAACCAGAGAGCTAGCAGAAAGCGAGGGAGCTACTGTATACCTCGAGCACAGGAAGGGTTATGGCAGGGCTTACAAGACTGGATTTTCGATAGCCCCGGGTGACGTCATCGTGACAATGGATGCAGACTGTACCTACCCCGGAGAAGAGGTTCCCGGTCTCGTAAAAAAACTGGTTGAGGAGAATCTGAAATGGATAACTTGTGACAGACTAAGGAGGGCAGAAGAGGGATCGATGCCGGGGCTCCATGGATTCGGGAACTGGGTCTTATCAACAACCGCATCGCTTCTTTACTGGTATGGAATCCATGACTCTCAGAGCGGGATGTGGGTTTTCCGAAAGTCAATCTTTGACGATGAGAAGGTCCGTCCTAAACATGATGGCATGCCCCTCTCTCAGGAATTCAAGATACGGGCGAGAAGGTACCTCGGAAAGAAGGGTACCGCAGAGGTTAGCGTCCCATACAGGCCGAGGGTTGGAGAGGCCGAAATCAACACGTGGGGTGATGGTCTGCTGAATCTGAGATTCCTCTTCACCCATAGATTTGGCCTGACAAGGCAAGTGACACCCTGGGGCCCAGAAGAATAGTCCCGAAGGGTTCTCAAGGGAGGCCCATTCGGGGTCAACATGACCAACGAGAACATGTACTATCGGATGATGGGCAATACTGGCATACAGGTCTCAGTCCTATCCTATGGATTCTGGGCTACGTACGGCATAAAAGACAGGCTATCTGGAGAGGAGGGAATCAAAACCGCAAAGGAGCTAATGAGGTTAGTTCGCAATGCAGGGGTTAATTGCTTTGATCATGCGGAGGCGTATGGCAACCCAAACGGAGAGGCGGAGAGGATTTTCGGAATAGCACTGAAAGAGCTACAAGAGGAGGATGCAGAGCTTTGGCGTCGCTCGGACTTGGTAATAACGACCAAGATATTTTGGGGCGGTTCGGGAGTCAATGAGTCTGGACTCTCGATGAAACATTGCAGGGAAGGTTTGGACGCATCCCTTTCAAGGCTACAAATCAATTACGTGGATTTAGTTTTCTGCCACAGACCAGATCCGTACACTCCCACGGCTACTGTGGTGAGGGCAATGACTCAGATGGTTCGCTCTGGGAGAGCTACAGCATGGGGTACAAGCGAATGGTCTGCACAACAAATCACTGAGGCATTCTGGATCGCTAAAACCGAGGGTTTGGAGCCACCTCAGTTCGAACAACCTCAGTACAACATGCTTCACAGACATAAGTTTGAGAATGAGTATTTCCCACTTTTCAACCAACCTTACAATATCGGCACCACCATCTGGAGTCCACTGAGATCAGGATTCTTAACAGGGAAATATCTGGATGGAATACCCGAGGACTCTAGAGCAACACAGAAGGGGTATGAATGGCTCCTTGAAGACTTGAAGGAACGAAGAGAGAGGGGTGAGTACGAGGTAGTCTCTAAACTAGTCAGCTTTGCAGAAGAGCTGGATTGTACGCCTGCTCAGCTCGCACTTGCGTGGTGCCTGAAGAATCCCAATGTTTCAACCATCTTGATGGGTGCAACTACGTCTGCCCAGATTGATGATAACCTTGGTTGCATCGATGTAGCAAAGAAGCTGACTGATGCCCAGATGTCTGATTTGGATGAGATTCTGGAAAACAAACCAGATCCATGGATGGGCCCGGGTGGAGTCGGGACGAGGCAACTAAAGACCCTGTGATTCATCTGAATCATATTCTAACGGCTCGAATGAGGACCAAGACTGAATCATTTCTAGATCCCTCTCCATCTCTCTTCTTCGATTGGACACTATTACCATCCCTATCGATATCAGCATGCACACGATCACAATGGCAATCGGTAGGCCGGAACCAACTAACCACCCGAAAATGTCTAATCCCTCATCCTCGGTAATGGGTATGATAGACATCAGGGTCGGACTTACAGTGTCCCCGTCCAAGGCCCACACGCCAATGGAAGCTGATGACCCTCCAGTGACCTCCCAATTTGTTTCAAACGTCCAAATCCCGTCATCCGCAACCAAATCCCCTAATTGCCCGTCATCCCTCATTTGGAATGCCTTGGATAGGCCCCCGGCGACCATCTCTCCTCCGACTGAATTTGTGGTACCATCCGCGTCCTCCATCACCACTGTGACCCTGATAGCGTTGACCTCTCCTCTCTGAAGCTCCTTTGGAGTGACTACCATATCCCTCAGAGTTGGTGATGACGAGCCTATGGTCAGATTTACAGAGGCTAGGGACTGGGCCCCCCTTGAGTCCTGAACCATAAGATCGATTCTTACGAGTCCAGGCGATAGCTGGACCGAAACTGTCTCCCTATCGCCTACTTCGGTCCCATCTGAGAGAGTCCACCTGTACAGAGCTATGTCATCGTCATAGTCGAAGGACTCGGAGCCGTTTAGATCTAGAATCGTCCCAGGAGGGATGTACTGGCCCTCAGAAAGTCCAGATATCAAGGCTAATGGGTCAGTCTCAAGCACTGTAAGCTCCTGAGAGTAGGACGCGACCATTCCGTTCTCGTCGGTTAACTCGAATGTCAACGTATGAATCCCATGGGGAATATAGTCATTATACCAGAAATCCGTGGTTTTTGAGTCAAGAATTGGTTCAATCATCAGATTGGACGTCACGGTAACTGTGAAGTCGTCTCCATCGGGGTCGAATGACCTCCTGAAGTCAAAAAGAACTGGTAGGTTGGAATAGACAACACTATCTGGAACTGGTGAGTCTAGGACGAAAACTGGAGGGGCTTCATCGACCCTGAGCATAATTTCCGATACATCTGGATTTTCTGAGCCGTCATCAATGGTAAGTGTGATCTGATGAACTCCCTCAGGGAGCCTTGTCTCTAAGCGCCAGTCACTTCCAAGTGGCTCATCGACGATATCGCTCTCCCACAGTACACTAACTAAATCAGAGCTGGTTGAAATCAATGGGTTGCATATCAGCCCAGTCCCGTTTTGCGGGAGGTCGGAGCAGGCCAGATCCCAGTCTCCTGATCCTGTTGAGTCCAATACCACCAAGGTCCCAGAATCTGTTAAATCGCCGTCTTGAGGACTTGAAATCATGGATACCGGAAGCGAGTTGTTTACCTGAATTTCGATGCTTGACGTTGTCCACTGGCCTGCATGGGCAGGTCTATCATCACTGGCCTGCATAGTTATAGTGTGGGTTCCCTTAGACAATGTCCCAATCCATTCAATAGTTCCGTTTGATGAAACCCCGGAATAGATTGTGCCATCGATATCACTCAGGAACTGGAACTTTACTGGGTCCCCCTCTGGGTCTATTGTGCCAGAGCCATCGATGATTACAGTGTCAGAAGATAGCTGGCCTGTTCTCGATACTACCATTGACGCGTCTGGGATCTCGTTGAACAGCTCGACGTCAAATGACCATGTGGAGGCTTGATTGGTGCCATCCCAAGCGTAGACCGTGACGGAGAACTGATTAGGCGCTCCCGGGAATGATCTGTTCATCTCAGATGGGCACCCTCTGGAGTGGCTTGGGGGCGTGCTGGAATTTTCCTCATATGAAGCGCCGACCCAGCACTCCATATCGTCCTCCTCCGGATCGTAAGTTCCCGACATAAAGACCGTGACGTTGGCGGTTTGTCCTAGGTACAATGTGCCCCACGACGAGATTGTTGGAGAGGTACCAACAGATAGCACTGGAGGGAGGTTGACGAGTTCAATTTCTCTTTCCTCTTGGACACAATTATTATCTGTGTCACAAACCTCGAGAGTAATCAGGTGTGTTCCGTCAGAGAGACAGTTTGTTGATCCTGTATTTGCTTGAAACACCGAGCCATTCCCACTGAAGGCTGGGGAGCAACTCAAAGATAGGTCTCCATCAATATTGCTTGTCCATGCGAATGTGAGATCGTCATCATCCAAATCCCAAGACTCATTCCCGATGAAATAGACAGGTGAACCACTGGGGTACACTGACTCATCCTCAGGAGTCTTCCATATAATGAAAGGTGGTTGGTTCGCAATCTCTACTATGCAAATAACTGCGATGTCAGAGGTTAGAAGGACGGGGGCCGTGTCATTGTGTACCCCATCGTAATCACAGCCTAAGCTCATTGTTGTATTCTGGGACCACCCCTGAACAGGAGTCCACCTCTGACCGATGAAAGGCCCTACAACATCCCTGCCTGAGTAAGGAAGGGTATGATTGAATTCTGCCTCTAGCTGATCGAAGGATAGGTTAACATCAGAGAACGGGATGTTCCTGAGGTTCTGGTTAACGACATTTGCCTCTACAAACCACATAATATCAACGATATTGTCGGAGCCTGTGTAATTGGGTGTTGCTATGTACGATGACGATATCCATCTGATGTGCGAGTTTCCAAGAGTTGAGAATGTGTCGGACATACCGGAAGCAGAAGAAAATGAAGAATTAGTGAAATTAACGAAAGAGGAGGACAGTGATGGGTTTGCTCCCTCGCACTCAAAGAAGATGGATTTGGAAACCAAGTCAGTGTGGTCTATCAGTTCCAAGCACCCTTGGTAGCCTCTGATACGACTTGAGTTCAGGTATGAGGTCAGTCCTCCAGCAGCAGTCCATTTCACACCGGTATTGGAGCCGTCTATCTCTAGATTTTCAATAATCGCGTCGGCCGAGTTAAGCTCCACGGAATAGGAGCTTGAATTCTGGATTACGGTTATGTTAGATAGAGAGACTCTTCCCATTCTATCTGGAATCCCGCTGTTATCAATGTCCAATGCGGGCCCGGAAAGAGGGTCTCTGGCCATTATTCCATCCAAGAAAATATCAATGCTATTCTTGATTACGACCCCATGCTGATCGTTGGAGGATGAGCAATTAGTACAACTGACGTTCTTTCCTGCACTCACCACATCATTCGACTCATCGAAATAAATACCTGACCCGTATGCTGGAAGAACTGCACCTAGGCCATTCGATGATGTGTGAATCTGCTCTAGTTCAACATTACTTGAGTCAGTCACGGATACCCCATGACCTGAGTTGTTGTGACTGGATACCAAGAATAAATCGGGATGAAACTCTCTGATATCCAAACCCGTTGCTCCGTTATTGCTGATGTCCCAGTAACTACCCTGAATCCCCCCTTTCCAGAGAAGTACTCCTGGCCCAGTAGAATTGCGAACGACCAGGTCGTTAACTGTGGGGGCCCAATTAGCACTTCTGAGAAACATTCCCGCTCTGTCATTGTATGCAGAGATCGCTGATGGGTTGCCATTGGTCAATATTGTAAGTCTATTGATTATTGTAGAGGAGTCTATCATGTACCCCCGAAATCCGACCGCAGAGTTGTTCTCAATCAGCCCGACATCAATATGTACTCCGCTTGTGTTTATATCGAATGCGGCTACAGATAGTCCAGATGTTTTTGCACCCGGGCCCCCTGTCCCCCGTATTGTGATATCGTTGAAAATTGCGTTCAGGGGGAGGTTCGAGTACTGACTGTGATTGTACTGTTCAACCATTACGCCCCTATACATCGAGTTTTCCACCACAACGCTCTCGAATGTAGGTCGAGTCGTCCATCCATCTGTAATGTGTCTGACGAAAATACCATTATCGGATCTGCTAACTGTCGAGTCTTCGATTAGTGGGATTGAGTCCTCGACCCATATTCCCGCGCCGATTGCCATTGTTGACCCACTAATGTTTGATATGGCAAGATCTGACAGTAGTCCCCCAGAATTTCCCCAATAGTTGACGCCCCTTGTAATCAATCCATCTATCTGAGCACCCCTGACTATCGGTGTAGAGTAGGCTCCGATGGATAGGCCTATGCCGTATCTCCATGTTGTCGAGAAACCATGGACATCCTGTCCCCCTCCTGAAACAATTAGGTCAGTAATCAATGGTGATGCTCCACCATAAAGGTCGACAGCAACGTTGTCTGCATTGATGACTGTGAGATTGGAAATTACTGGATCGCTACCGTAAATCGTTACGCCGTATTTAGAATCGTCCACTGACAGGTTATCGACTTTGGACCCAAGGCCATCGCTTGAGTAGTTGAATACGATGCCCTCATGATTACCGGAAATGGAGCTCATAACTACTGGTGATGATGCAGTACCTGAGATGATGATTCTGCCATCCACATCAATCGAGTAGCCAGATCCTACACTGATTGTTGTCCCCGGTGCGATTGAGAGGACCTCTCCCGAATCTACTAGGTATCCGTCCGGCAATATCACGTTTCCAGACCACACAGTGGTCGTTCGGGATTCTGAGGATGAAACGAGATGGGAGCTTGAGACCAAGATAAGCAATGAGACCATAGCGAATGCTATTCTCGGCCTGTGACCTGGGACACGCACATACTCTGGGTCGAATCATTCCATGTTATCCCTTCGTACCATTGAGCTGGAGTTTAAGACATAGGAGAGGTCATAAGCAGGGAGTATTCGGGAGGGTTGGGGTTGTTGTGAATACTGCATTCGTCTTGATAAAAACCGCTCCTCAAAAGGAATTAGACGTGTATCTGATGCTTTTGAACCTCGAAGCTGTGACCGAGACTCATGTTTCTTACGGAGAGTACGATTTGGTAGCTCGCATAGATTTCGAAGATGAGCAAGAGATGGCTAGGACATTGATAGGGCAAATGAGGTCAATAGAGGGAGTAGTCAGGACTGAGACTCTGATTGCGGTCGAGGTGTGATTATGGCAGTTGGATTCGTTCTTATTACCACCGAGCCCGGGGCCGAAGTCTCGGTGAGAGAAGCTGTCTCCGAAATAGAACACGTCGCGGGTCAATGGATTGTCTTCGGTATGCACGATCTTTTCGTAAAAGTCGAGGCAGAGGATGAGGAAGAGTTGACCAAATGCGTCGTACAGGACATAAGGTCGATAGAGGGTATCGCTGAAACTAGGACATTGATTGGTGCTGAGATATGAATCGCGTGTTCTTTGACCTCGAGACAAGGAGGAAGATGGCATCATTGGCTTTCTTCCTGATGATGCTTCTTCCGACCATAGCCACTGCTGATTCGACCTCCGAAAATGGGGATGCGTCTGTGGATGGGAAATGGTGGATGGACACAAGCATGGACATGGACGAGGATTTCATCCATGATGCCATTTGGATCGCCGCCCAGAACAATCATCATGATTACCTCGATGATGAAGGAAGAATCTCGGTAATTGTTGACTTCGACCATCCCCCGACAGAAGATGATGTTGAGATGTTGACCGAAGAGGTCGACTTCAGATTACAGTTCCGGTATTGGTTGATCGACTCAGTGGCAGGAAATGTGGAGTTGGATAGGATTCGCGACCTGGTCAAGCTGCCAGGAGTTGTCTTCGTCGAGCTAGATGGTATGCTCGGGATACAGATGGAGGATGTAGTCCCGGCCCACGGTGTTGATCTGGTCTGGCAGGACACTGGCTATACTGGTGAAGGGGTAACAATGGCAATAATCGATACTGGAATCGACGGAAACCACACTGCTCTGGATGACTTAGATGACGATAATACGACAAATGACCCTAAAATCGTCGCATTCTATGATGCTATCAACAATCCAGGAGCAACTAATGGAACGGAGATATTCCCCTATGACGACAATGGTCATGGCACTCACTGTGCGGGCATCACCGCTGGGACGGGGGCTCCCGATTACCGACACATCGGTGTCGCCCCGCATGCAAATTTAGTTGGGGTCAAAGTACTCGACGGAGGTGGCAGTGGGTCCTTCGCTGCTGTAATGGCTGGAATGGAATGGACGGTCGAAAAGAGGCATGAATTCAACATCAGAGCGGCTAGTATGAGTCTTGGTGCTCTTACCGGAGCAATCGAATGGACTTCCTCTGAGGAAGAGTCTGTTAACAGAATGGCAAACGAAATGATGAGGGCCGGAGTTACTCTATTCATTGCAGCTGGAAACAGCGGTGGAACCGCAACAATAGGCACGCCTGGGAGCGCTGAGGATGTCATCACTGTGGGTTCACTCGACAAGAACACCGCTATCGCGGTGTATTCTAGCCAGGGCCCGACAGAAGAGGGGCGTGTCAAACCGAACGTTGCATTTGTTGGCAGTAGCGTAAATGCCCCTGACGCCAATACAGGAGATGGATATGTCGCTCTCTCCGGAACCAGCATGGCGACTCCTGGAGCAGCCGGGGTTGCGGTTCTAATGTATCAAGCCAATCCCGATCTAAGTCCATTCGACATTAGGAACATAATGCAGGAGACCTCTACATATCGAGAATGCCATTATATGTTCGCAAACGAGCCCTGTGCCGAGGATGCGATTCCGAAAAATCGTCAGAATAATGTCTACGGTCATGGACACGTCAATGCTCAACCAGCAGTCGAAGAAGCCGCGAATTACAATTACGAATTGAGTCTAACTCTGAATGTTACTCTAGCGAGTGATTATGGGCTGGACAATAGGGTATGGATTAGTCCGGGAGATTCTGTTTCGTACAATCTAGAAGGTGGAATCCAGAGAGTCCAATGGAGAACTTGGGATATGCGGGACAACTGGATGGATCTGCCAGAGTTTACCCCCGGAGAGGCGGGTTTTGAAGTCTCACACAGTCTTCTGGTTGACAGGCTTCAGTACCTACCCAACAACACAATTGAAGGGTCCCAGGTGATTCTAGTAAGAGCCATCTCAGGGGCGGAGTCCTCTACAAACCTGGCCACAGCAATCTACATAGTAGGCGAGGAGAAAGAACAGGAATCCGATGAGGCAGGCTCAATGGGAATCTTGATCTTTGGAGCACTGTCATTCTTGGTGATTGTTCTCTCAATAGCCTTGGTTGTAGCAGGTGTACAATGGGCCAGACTGGAAGGGTTGATTAATCGTGAAAGCTACTTCGATGATGAGATTGAAGAGGTAGTCGGAGATATCGTTACCGAAGATGGCTTTGAACAGGCGGACTAGTTTCCCTTGGATAGCATAGCGACTAACTCGTTGGCGGCATTCCTGCATTCGGCTGCTCTGAATCTGCTTATGGCCTCTGTCCAGTGGGAAATTCTGTCTGATTTCTCCAAAACACCTCTCCAATACCACCTATGTGCAGATAGTCTCCTGTAGGAAGGAATGTCTTCCCTCAGGTTGTAAGTACATGACTCTCTGTGGGCTTCAATGAGCCAATCCGGAATTTCCTTCCCTACTGCCTCAAGTGTCGCATGGATGACTCTGATCCTGCTGGGGACATCATCGATTCTTGACACTAAATCTTTAGCAGTTGAAATTGCTCCTTCGGACAACCTACCTCCCACAGTTTGCAAAATTGCGGCCTTCAAATCCAGTATGTCTAGGATAATATCATCGCCAGACACTTTAGATTCAATCGCTGCTCTGGATTTTGACGCCTCTGCTAAGTCGGTGTTATTCAGAGCGATTCCGTATTTCACCAACTCCAAAGAGAGAGTTGCAGATTCCCTCTCATCAAATGGGATTTCATCTAACCTAACTCTGGAAATCAGACCGAGTATGCTCTCGGACTCGGATTTACTAATTCTTCCTGGAATCCTATCGTCGAATCTTCTGATTATTGACGCTATCTCTATCCTCGCACGCTGGCTTGGACCAGACAGAGCCACGGCCTCCTCTTCCAGCCTCTGAGCATCGGATAACTTGCCCTCCATCCTAGCTAGTCTTGATTGGAATATTTTCTTTGAGGGGCTATCGTTCATTTTTAGGATGTGAATCCCGGCAATTTTCGTCTCACCTCTGTCCATTGCAAGTGAAATTGCGTTACGTCTTAGATTCTGATTATCTCTGAAATTCAATGCGTTCTCCAACACAACTGCCGCTATCGAGCTGTCATAAATTGAGATCTGGCTGATGTTTTCCTCTATCCATTCCATATCGTCATCCTGTCCTGACATGGATCTGTGATATGCCTCGATCTTCCTGGCCCTATCACCTTCTTTGCTGGACCACTTCCCCGCTTCGATGCGATGCATAGAGTACATAGTTTCCTCATCGAATGACGCCATTCTGACATTTCTCACTAGGTGATGTGTTTCCATTAGTCCTCCTGACCATTTCAAAACCGCAGAATTATCTAACTCTGAAATCCCTGCCTCGGAATTCATCTCCTCGGCCTCCAACGGGGATGGTGCGATAGATAATTCATCGAGGGTTTTCCTCCCCTCCTCCGAAAGCCTGTTGATTACAGTCTTCTTGACATAATCCGACACAGCTTTTGCTTTTTCCGGAACTCCCTCTTCGGGGGACCAAAGTCTGATTGCCAAAGGGTGTCCTCCTAGGGAGTCTGACACTGCTTCTGCCGTGGCGGGGTCGGTTCCCTCAATCAGTAGTTTGATTGCGTGAGTTGGCTCAAGCCCTTCCAGACGGACCTCGGAAAACTCCCCCTCTAAGTCAAGCGGGTTTGGGGCCCTCACCACGAGAAGAACTGGAAATGATGACGAGGCTTCTGAAATGAGCTTACCAATCGACTTGGAATGTCTGGGGTGTAACTCTTGTGCCTCATCCAGAACTAGCAGAGTTTTCCTCGAGGGGAGCTTCTTTAGTATAGCCCCGATAGATGCGGGAGATGGTGCACCTAGCCACATATCTCCGATCGATTTGGCGTCAGTTCCCAATGAGCAGTTGGCCCACCTGACAGTCCATCCTACATCGCCCAGTTCCGAGGAGACTGCTCTCACAAGTGTCGATTTGCCTATTCCCGGTAGTCCACTGATTATTGTTGATCTTCCTTCTTTGACTGAATCTGAAATCTCTTTTATTTCTGAAGCACGGCCATGAATATCGATTAAGTCCGGTGCTGGCCCAATTATTCCATCTTTCTTACGGGCCGCGGATGGTTCATTCTCAGTGATGATTTTTCTACCATCTGCGGTTATGTTTACTATCGTCCTCTTTCTTGAGCCCCCTCCAATAACATGTGCTGTTCTTGTAGAGATTAATCCCTTTGATTCCAAGTCGGAAAGTGGACCATGTAATGCTGATCTGACTACTCCAAGAGACTCAGCCAACCCTGGCAATGACAATTCCCTCGGGACGTCCCAGGCTCTGTCTAAATGGTCACCAAACTCTGCCAGCCGTGAGAGTATGCGCCTCTGGGAGCTGGTGAGCATGCACCTGAGGCGAGGCACGGGTTCATGGGCGTTGACCTGTGGCGCATCAATAGAAATGGCAGTTGAGAAGGGCTCATTGGATCTCCCGCGGAAACCCGGGGTGTACCTCTTTAGGAACAACGAAGGTAGGGTAATGTATGTCGGAAAGGCCACTGAAATCAGGAGTAGGGTGGCATCATACTTCTCTGGAAATGACGGCAGGGTTATGGTGCCAAGACTGATTGAACAGGCGGATGGGGTAGACTTCATTGTGACGAAAAGCCCCTCAGAAGCCTTGACTCTGGAGAGGTATCTGATCAAGGAGCACAAGCCTAAATTCAACTCCAGGTTAAAGGATGACAAGTCCTACCCCTACATTTCTCTGACGAAGGAGGAGTTCCCGAGGATAATGTATACTCGTCATCCCCCAGAAGGCTCAAGGTCTTGGGGGCCATTCACTAACGCCGGGGCTGCCAAGAGGATCATACAGTTACTGAGGGAACAATTCGGAATAAGGGACAAAGACTGCAAGGGCGAGGATGGCTGTCTTGCGATGCACATCAACCTCTGCAAGGGGCCCTGTTATGACCCGGAGGGTTACCCGAATATAGTAAGGGCAGTTACGGGGGTATTGGACGGCAACGCGACGGTTCTTACACGCTCCCTGCAAAAAGAAATGGACAGGGCATCGGAGAATCTAAACTATGAGAGGGCTGCATATTTCAGAGATATGATTGCGTCGGTCCAGAGTAGTCTTTCTCATCAGATAATACATAGCAGATTCTACCAAGATTGTGATGCGATTGGGTTCTCCTCTCTCGGAGACTCTGGAGTAGTAGTAATTCTACATGCAAAGGATGGGGTCGTACAAGGCAAGACAGAATACCCTCTTATTCACCGAGGAGATGTTTCCGAGTCTGTTTCACTAGTTCTATCAGAACATTACGCTCATAGGAGGCCCCCCAAGATTCTTCTTCTTCCCACTCAAATAGGAGAGTCTACACGAATATGGCTGAGAAATAGACGAGATGGAGCATTTGAGGCTCGGGTTCCGAAGAGGGGGGATCTCTCCAAACTCAGGATGATGGCTGACAGAAATGCCGAGATTCTAGTTGTCCGAGCTCAGAAGAACAGCTCTGGTAGTCTAGAGCAACGCGCGGCTAACGATTGTGCCGATTTATTGGAGATGGAGTCTATGAATCATGTTGTGTGTTTTGACATGGCACAGCTTATGGGCTCGGAGAGAGTTGGTGCATCAGTGGTTTTCAGGAATGGAAGGCCATCAAAAAAGGAATACAGGACCTACAGAATTAGAGGAGATTGGGAAGATGATCTGAGGATGATGGAGGAGTCCGTAATGAGATGGGCTAAGAGGCAGGAAGAGTGGCCAGACATGCTTCTCTTAGATGGAGGGGAGACTCATCTCTCCACAATAAGGAGGTCGCTCGAGAAAAACAATCTAAATGGGAAGTTCGTGTTGGCTGCTCTGGCAAAGAGAGAAGAGACTCTGTTCATCGAGGATAAGGAGCCCATAATTTTGGACAGGAGGGGAAGAGTTCTAATTCACTCGAGAGATGAAGCTCATAGATTCGTTAATCAGTTCCATAGTAAGCGAAGGCGCAAAGGCTCAATCAGGGATCCGCTAGAGGAGATTGATGGCTTAGGGGCCAAGAAAATACAGTCTCTACTCAGACATTTTGGAGGAAGCAGGGGGATTGGACATGCGAGTGTTGATGAGTTGAAAGCGGTTGATGGCATAGGGACTTCAATGGCTAGGAAAATCCGAGAGTACTTTGACAGGTAGGTCACTCTCGGTAATAATCAATTCCTACCTGTTCCTCGTGTACCACCTCATCCACTAGAGCCGTGTTTTCAGAAATCTTACCGAATTCATTTTCCATCAGTCTCTCTATCATGGCGTTATCAATATCCTTTGATTTCCTGATTAGATCTGCCTTCCTCTCCCTTCTCTTCCTCCTGACCCTGCTTATCATTAGTGACAACAAGATAATCAGGAATAAGGCGTAAGGAGCTAGCTCTCCGATTAAGAATTTCCAAGAGAACTCCACTGAATAGGAGATTGTGTCTGAATTTTTACTGTTGCTGCACTCGTCCCATGATGATGCTGAGAGGCAGGTCGGCATGGTATAAGAGAGAACCTGTCTGCCCCCAGAGTTCGATATTTCTCCAAGTCCCTTCCTACTCTCAAATGAGGTTAACCTTATGGATTCGGGCATAATAATTTCAATATGTGCTGATGATTTTATCGTACCGAAGTTTGTATGCTCCATCAGCGGGGTCACTCTTTGTTTGATGTCTGAGCTATCTACCAATAGTCCGGAGTCGGTAAAAATTGGCGTGGGAAACAATGAAGATATAACCATAGAGGGAACAGAGGCTAGCGCTCGTGGACTGACTCCAACGACAATCTCATCTTGCCTCAGGGAGAAAGTGAGTTCCGCATTGTTCACCTTCGTGGATAGTCTGATTGGATCTTCATCACTAATGATTGGTCCCTGACCGATCGATACTACCCCGAAATCAGCTTGAAAAGGCATTGAAGACAAGTCTGCTTTGAGTGACAGGCCTTCAAGCCCTAGATCGTTCTGATCCAAGTAGAATTCTCCGAATTCATTCATCATTTCTGAATATGAGTTTGTTAGCTGGTCGGATAGTTTTCCGAGGCCAGAGTTTGAAACTTCGAAGTCTATCGGGTCACCAACGCCAAAATCAATTGTTGATTCGATTTCAGATCCCGCTAACAGTCCACCCTCAGTACGGTCGCCCACCACGAGAATCCTTCTAATGGCGTCTGACGGAATTGGTGACATTTGAACTCCATCGATCTCCAAATCTACCCCCAATCTGTAAATCTCAAGAATGATGTCAGAGGTGAATTCAATCGACACTGAACCACTGAGCTCATGAATAGAAACTCTGGAAATATCTATGTTTACCAAGAAAGAGATGCATGTTTTTTGAGTTGGAGCGCAGACTAAGTCGATACTTTCCTCCTCACACGGGTCAGACGTCCTGCAGATTGAGTGCCTCCAGTCAAATGGCCTAGACCCTGAGAGTTCTATGTCTTGTGCTGTGATTTCATCATTTGTTGAGGAAAATACCAAAGTTTCCGGACTTGGCCCTGTGGATTGCAACCATTCAGGAAGGTGGATTGTAATACTTATTTCTGAAGGTGGAAAGTTGGACGGGAGGAAGTCTTGGATGAAGCCCATGTCAACTTCAAATTCAGTCGTTAGGAAGCTCATCACCGTGGCCAGATCCTCGTCATTCATCTGTGAAAGATCAATCGTTGAGGCGTCTACTCCTGAGTACTGGATCAACTCAGCCAAGACATTGGAAATCTGCATTTCTGACGGTACAGTGCTTGATTGCAGTTTTATCGGGTATGTACTTGACATTGTACTACCTGAGCCTAGGCAGTACCTGTAAGACAGCTCTTCCTCACATGTCTCACCTGGCCTATGCAGGAACATGATTCCCCCGGAAAAATCTGTCGGGGAAAATGAGGGGGTCTGGAATGCCACATCCACTCCCAGGGACTGAGAGAATGATTCAGAGAGTGAGGCTATAGGTAGGGAGGCTAGAATTTGATCGGTATCGATATCCATCTCAGAGGCGAACATCCTAATTCCATCTGATGTTACTGAATCAAGATTTATCGTAGAGGTCTCTAGATTGAGTCCCCATTGGTCAAGCCTATCGGCACTAATGTGGTGTATTCCGATTTGTAGATCGACTTGGCTGTTCATCCTATCAGTCAGGTCGATTTGAACATCTATGCTTAACGAGGGGCCGGAGAAAATATCCCAGTCTTGTGCATCATCATCGCCCCCCAATACCGTGACTAAATCTGATGAAATTGGTTCCCCGCCGAGGCCTCCGTTCAAATTATTCAGTGACATCATAACTCCCGAGAATTGTGAATGGTGATTTTCTGATTGCAATATCACAGCTGGATCATTAACTTCAATCACGCTTGCATATGGAGGCGGATACATCAAGTATTCCATAAAATGTCCGGATGTTGCGATTGTTGAGAAATTCGTGGTTACATCCCCCCCCATCGCCATCAGCCCGCGCATCACTCTGTCAATGTCCCCAGTTTCAGGAGTCATTCCGATATTTACGGGATTTACATCCAATGTCAATACTGACTTAAGACAAATTGGAGGATGGAAAGGATCGTTTTCCACTCCGCCCTCCTCATCTATTGAATCTACATCTGGGTCAAACGTACATGACGATGGCTGTCGATCAAAAAAATTGATTTCGGATATCGGCTGTAATGGGCTAGTAGATGCATTCGGAAAATTCTCATCAACTATTCCTTGGATTGTATTTTCTATCCTATCAATTAACCTGTCCTGAACGGAAAGTCCATCTCTCAATAAATCACGATAGTTTCTTATGTAGTCAGCAGGAATTCCATCGGAGGGAATACTGTCTCCTTGTAAGTCTAGGTCTGATAGTCCCAATTCTGCCCTTGGAATCTCATGAATGGCGAGTTCTAGACTCATCCCTATGGATGATGCACTCTCCATGGAAATCACAACATGGCCCTCTATCCACTCATTATTGGGAGTAGAGTCTAGTTCTGAGTCATAGTCATCGCAAACACCATTTCCATTTTCCCAAGTTGAACAAATCAGATTCGTTACTTCAGCATCTCCGGGAGGAGGGGCAGCATGAGCCAATGGCGCGGACAGCAGAACCAAGACCAGCGCAATGCATGTACGCACGTACGATGGGGGCTGTGATATACCATAAGTCTGAATCCGTGATGTTCACCCCGGCGTGCATGAATAGGGAGGGGCCCCATGAACGGCTGCACGATTCAATCTCCTCATTTCTTGGTAGAAGTCCCCCTGATGGCATTCCACGGAAATGGGAAAGATTCTCTGATATTGCCATTCTTCCAGCTGATTCTTTCAGGGGGAGTGATTGGGAAGAAATACTCGGCCCTGACCTATGGGAATCTGTCGCCAAGGGCTTGGATGTCAAGAGAGTCGGGATAATGGGCGAGGTTTCGGGAAGCACCAGAAAGAGTGGCGTAAAGATGGTGTACGGTGAGGATGACTGGGTGATCAGAAGGGAAAATGGTGTTGACTATGGTTATCATTTGACCAAATGCATGTTCTCGGCAGGAAATGTGAATGAGAGGAGGAGAATGGGTGAAATTGTGAGTACGGGCGAAGTGGTGGTTGATTTGTTCACGGGAATAGGTTACTATTCCCTTCCGATACTAGTTCACTCTGAAGCTAGTCATGTTCACTGTTGCGAGTGGAATGATGACGCAATAAAATCTCTGGAATGGGGCCTGAAAAGGAATGATGTCGAGGCGAGATGTACTATCCATCGAGGAGACAATAGGGATACTTCGAAAACAATAGGCAAGGTTGCCAACAGGGTAGTTATGGGACTGTTACCCTCCTCTGAAGGTAGCATTGGAGCCGCAATGGAGGTTCTATCAAATTCGGGAGGAGAATTGCACATACACGGATTGGCCAAGCCGGGAGAGTATTCTTCTTTGGCGGAAAGAATAGTGACCGAGATTGAGGGCTACAGAATGGGGTACAATGTCGAGATTGAGAAATTGAATCGTATCAAGAGCTATGCTCCGCATTGGGATCATGTAGTTGTTGATGTGTTGTGCCATAATCCGTTGAACTCAAGTTGAGAGACCCACTCCCAAAGCCATGGTCAATGATTGGTTATTGCAGGCTTCGGCGTCTTACAATAAACGTTCCAGGGATTTTCGTGATGACTATGCGGCTATCTTGCTGATGCCCATTGGGACTCTTTCATCGATAATTGACTGGACATTTAAGTCACTACCTGATGAGATACTAGTGGGAATAGACCCCAATCTGCAGTTACCGCATCCCGTCGGCGTGGACGAGGAGTATACCGGTACTGATTTCCAACCTGGACTGTTCGCAGGGCAAGGATATGTCATGGGGAGACCTCATCTCGTGAATAGAGGGGACTCCTTTTCTGTACATCACGTACCTGAGGAATGGATAGATGATTTGTTCACCGAGGATAGGGGATCTCGAGGAGGGAGGTTCACTCACTGGATTCACTCCCACCCTAATGCGGTCGCGGTGCCGAGCGGTGCCGATGCTGATGCCTCTCAATGGACGGACGGTTGCGATATGATTCTTGGAGTGAGGTTCTCTCCCGAGGGAGTTCTTCCTTGGTTCGATGAGGTTGGAGGAAGGAGGAGGGAGCTTTCGACAGCAGACTCAACGGTTCATCAATCCCAAAATCTCGATCCTCTCCCATACGTGGGAAGGGCGTCAACTGGTCACGTTATTCACGGCTTGGAGATTATTGCATTCCACAGGACGGGATTGGGTGTGAATCTAATAATAACTGATAGCAATGGAGTCCCGATCAGCCCAAATTTGAGTCCTTAAAGACATGTTCCCTGAAGTGAGAAAGCTCCTCTATACTGCCTCTTATGTCATCCAATGCCCTATGACCAGATGGTTTAGAGAACCTCGGTGAGTCCGGGTACCATCTGCGCACGATTTCCTTTACAGATGTTACATCAACGCTTCTGTAGTGGAAGAACTCATGCAATTCCGGCATGTATCGTCTGAGAAACCTCCTATCTTGGCCTATGGTGTTCCCGCAGAGAGGAGGGACTCCCGCGAGGCAGTGCTCCATCAGGAATTCCAAGGTTAGCCTCTCGGCTTCAGCTATAGGGACTCCATCTGTCCTCACCCTCTTCAACAGGCCATTCTTAGTGTGATGGGTTAGATTCCAATCATCCATCTTCTGCAACTCTGACTCTGGTTGATAAATGGCCAGAGATGGTCCCTCGGACACAATAGTTAGATCGCCCTCGGTGACAATTGTAGCAATTTCAATTATCTTATTCTCGATTGGGTCCAAGCCAGTCATTTCCAAATCTAGCCATACTAGCCTCTCCTCCATGAGTATCGGCGACGGCGTGGGCGTCTTGAGTGTTGGGGGGCCAGAATCATAGGGTTGACCGCTCGGGCAGGGTCATGAGTGAGGTGAGCTATGTCGGTCTGCTGAGATCTAATGCCCCGTACCGTAGGCTATTCACTGCCAATGAAGTTTCATACATCGGAGACTGGTTCTCCATGATCGCGTTGTTCCTTTTAGCGGGAGAGGCCTCGGATAATTCCCCTCTGGCGATTGCCGGAGTTCTGGCTACAAGGAGTTTCACTTTCGCCCCGCTTGAGCCTCTGACGGGGATGCTAGCAGATCGCTATCCTAGGAAGTGGCTGATGGTTTTCGGTAATGTTTGGTCATTCGTCATTCTAATTTCAGCACTAAGTTTCGGGATGCTGGACTCCCTTGA
>Ga0163111_10000392_pt1 | contig 26194 bp, 24 predicted proteins | sample CRUFie1St18metaG_FD_109645 | JGI IMG/M metagenome (GOLD analysis project Ga0163111, IMG submission 109645) | Marine microbial communities from the Costa Rica Dome - CRUD Field 142mm St18 metaG | ecosystem: Environmental > Aquatic > Marine > Oceanic > Photic zone | place: Costa Rica: the Eastern... | reverse complement strand
TAAAGATGGCCCGTTTAAAGGTGATTCTTATAACTATTAGTTTAAAATAAATCTTTTAGGCTGAGTGGCAGAGTGGTTATGCAGCGGACTGCAACTCCGTTAACATCGGTTCGATTCCGTTCTCAGCCTCCAAACAATGAAAATTTTAGTAACAGGCTCTTCAGGTTTTATAGGTTTTCACTTAATTAAAGAGTTGCTTTACGCTGGTTATGATGTTGTGGGGATCGATGATCACAATGATTATTACAACCCTGATCTAAAGCTAAAACGATTAGCTTTACTTAATTCAAAAAATTTTACCTTCTACAAAATGGGTATAAATAACATTTGCATAGATGATGAAAATTTCGATTTAGCAATTAATTTAGCTGCTCAGGCTGGAGTCAGAGTTTCAAAAGAAAAAGAATATTTGTATGAATCTTCAAATATTGAGGGTTTTAAAGCGTTTTGTAATTTCTGCAAAGAAAAGAATATCAATAAAATTATTTATGCATCTAGTAGTTCCGTTTATTCAGATGCTTATAAAGGAAAGTTTTGTGAACATGAGACTTTACTTGAACCTAAGTCAGAGTATGGCAAATCAAAACTTTTAAATGAAATATATGCATCAGAACTTATCAAGTCATATGATCTATCTATGGTTGGTCTCAGATTTTTTTCAGTATATGGTCCATTTGGTAGGCCTGATATGGCATATTATTCTTTCACAAAAGCAATAAAAGAAAACAGGACTATTAATCTCAATAATGAAGGAAATATGTTTAGAGATATGACCTTTATTGACGATATTATTCAAGGCATCTTGGGAGCAATTGATTATATTCTTAAACCAGAAAACAGCAATAAGAATGAAATTTTTAATTTAGGCAATGATGCTCCCATTAAAACAAGCTCCTTATTACGTAAAATTGAAAAGAATATTGGTAAAAAGGCATTAATTAAGCACACTACGACAGAAAATGAGATCATAAAAACACATGCTGATATTACTAAAGCAAAAAATTTATTAGGATATATCCCTAAAGTATCTTTTGACCAAGGTATTGAAAGATTCTTAGATTGGCATAAGCATTATGAGAATATATAGAAAACTTAACCTAGGAATAGTCGGGCATGGTTTTGTAGGCAAGGCGACTGATTGGGGCTTTAATAAACGTGTAAATAAATTCATTGTAGACCCGTTATTAGATACAAACATAAAAGATTTAAAAGAATTTGACCCAGAAATAGTCTTTGTTTGTGTTCCAACACCAATGAATGATGATGGTAGTCAAGATTCGTCAATTATTGAGAATGTTATTAAAGAACTAATTTCAAATTGTCCAAATGCTATTAAGGTTGTGAAAAGTACAGTCCTACCATCTTTGCTGGATGAATTAAAAAAATTAGATTCAAAATTAGTCTATAATCCAGAATTTCTAAGAGAGAAACACGCAAACACAGATTTTATAAACTCTGATATGATCATATTTGGTGGAGATAGGAATATTTCTACGCAAGTTTCAAATGCATACCTGCGACATTCAAGATGCAAAACAAAAGAGCATATTTTCACTGATCTTAAGACAGCTTCATTTATAAAATATTCCATCAACACTTTTTTGGCCTCAAAAGTTATATTTTTCAATGAACTCCATTCGGTTTATGAAAAACTTGACGTCAAAGATAGCTGGGAGTCAGTTGTGAATATAATTTCTAAAGACTCAAGGATTGGTGTTAGCCATATGAATGTTCCAGGTCATGATGGAAGAAAAGGCTTTGGTGGTGCATGTTTTCCTAAAGACAGCTTAGCTTTGATTAAGTTTGCTGATAGTATGAACGTTGATTTAAATTCACTAATAACTACGGTTAAAATAAACAATAAAATTAGATCGAATTACGAAAATCTTGATTCAAGAGAATCAGAGCAAAATGTATCATTCGATGATAAAATCTGACCCTAATGCCCAGGTGGTGAAATTGGTAGACACAAGGGACTTAAAATCCCTCGAAGGAAACTTCGTGCCGGTTCAAGTCCGGCCCTGGGCACCATAATAGATAATGAAGTATTGGCTTGTTGCAACCTACAAAATAAATGAGATTAACAGAGCTGAGATTAACCTAAAAAACCAAGGTTTTGACTACTATCTGCCAAAAATAGTAACAAAAAAATATAACAGCAATCCCAAAGAAGAAGCTATGTTTCCTGGTTATATTTTTATTAATACTGATATTGATAAATGCTCAATAGTTAGTTACACAAAAGGAATAAAAAGTATCATAAAATTTGGAGAAAAAATTTCATATATTTCTGATGAAGAAATTAAAAGCATTAGTAGGGTGGAAAAATCGTCAAGACTAGAGCCTTTAGTTGAAAAAATTGAAATTGGTCAGGAAGTAAATGTTAAAAGTGGCTCTTTTAAAGGAAATATGGCTAAAATCTGCTCACTTCCTTCAAACAAAAGAGTTGGTATTTTATTACATATCCTTGGCTCGACAAGACAGATAGATATCTCAGAAAAAGATCTTATATTTTGAAATATTGTGTTTTTTTTAAACATGAAATATAATGTTCAACTATTGAACGGTATGAATTTAAATCAGAATATTTGATTAAATAATCCGTGCGGTAGCTATCTAACCCTTTTTTATTTTTCAAGAATTATTAATATCCAATGACTAAATTTCGAAATATTACAGAAGATCATATAGATCTTCTACACTCAATAGAAAAGGATGGTAAAGCGTCTCAAAGACAGATTGCAAAAAATTCTGGCCTAAGCATTGGGAAAGTAAATTATATTATTAAAGCTTTAATAGATATTGGGTTTATTAAACTAAATAATTTTAATAACTCGAATAAAAAACTAGATTATGCATATATTTTAACTACCAAGGGTATGACAGAGAAAACAAAGATAACAAAGAATTTTATTATCAAAAAGAAAGAAGAATACGATAAACTTAATTCGTACCTTAGTGAAGATGATATTGGCGAACTAGAGGGCATTGATAAATAAGGAAAAATTAACAGAAAAATTTAAGTGAATATATTATGAAGAAAAAAGCTTTAATTACGGGTATAACTGGCCAAGATGGCTCTTACTTAGCAGAATTCCTGTTAGAAAAAGGATATGAGGTTCATGGCATTAAGCGTAGAGCATCATCTTTAAATACTCAGCGAATAGACCACATATATGAGGATCCACACATGGATAATCAAAACTTTATTCTGCATTATGGCGATCTTACCGACTCGTCAAACCTTACCCGGATTTTATCAGAAGTTGAGCCGGATGAAGTCTATAACCTTGGTGCTCAGTCTCATGTAGCGGTAAGCTTTGAGGCTCCAGAATATACGGCTGATGTTGATGCCATCGGTACTCTTCGGTTATTGGATGCAATTCGATTTTTGGGTTTGGAAAAGAAAACTAGATTTTACCAAGCCTCCACCTCAGAGTTATATGGATTAGTTCAAGAGACACCTCAAAAAGAGACTACCCCTTTTTACCCTAGATCTCCTTACGCTGTGGCAAAGCTTTATGCATATTGGATTACGACTAACTATCGTGAGGCGTACGGTATATATGCCTGTAATGGAATTTTATTTAATCATGAATCACCTCGTCGAGGAGAGACTTTTGTAACCAGGAAAATTACTCGTGGTCTAAGCAATATCGCACAGGGATTAGAGCATTGTTTATACATTGGCAATCTGGATGCACTTCGCGATTGGGGTCATGCAAAAGACTATGTAAGAATGCAGTGGATGATGCTTCAGCAGGATGCTCCTGAAGATTTTGTCATAGCTACAGGATCTCAGTATTCGGTGCGTCAGTTTATCCAATGGGCAGCCGCTGAATTAGGAATAGAGCTAGAGTTTGATGGGGAGGGTGAGGCAGAGCAAGCTATTGTAACTAAGATATCAGGTGATAATGCCCCTGCCCTTAAAGTTGGGGATGTGATTGTTAAAGTTGACCCCAGATATTTCAGACCAGCAGAGGTAGAAACTTTGCTTGGAGATCCTTCAAATGCAAAAAATAAACTTGGTTGGGTGCCGGAAATTACCGCTCAGGAAATGTGTGCGGAAATGGTTCAAGAAGACTTAAAGATTGCCATGCAAACAAAGCTTCTGAAGAAACATGGTTATCAGGTCTCCACTACTATTGAGGATTAAAGATGGCTAAAATTTTTGTAGCTGGCCATAGAGGCATGGTTGGGTCTGCAATTTGTAGTCAATTGATTGCAAGGGCTGATGATATCGTTACTGCATCTCGAGATAAGCTTGATCTTACATGTCAAGATCAAGTAGCGTCATTTTTTAAAGTACAAAAATTTAATCAGGTATATCTTGCAGCCGCAAAGGTTGGTGGCATTCATGCAAATAATACTTATCCAGCTGATTTCATATATCAAAATTTAATGATCCAGAATAATGTTATTCACTCAGCTTACAAATCAGGTGTCAAAAAATTGTTATTTTTAGGGTCGTCATGTATTTACCCCAAACTTGCTAGACAACCTATTACAGAAAATGAATTACTTAATGGACATTTAGAACCAACAAACGAGCCCTACGCGATAGCTAAAATTGCAGGAATAAAAATGTGTGAGAGCTACAACAGGCAATATGGAGTAGATTATCGTAGCGTAATGCCCACCAATCTGTATGGCCCTGGAGATAACTATCACCCTGAAAATAGCCATGTAATTCCAGCATTAATACTCAAATTTCATGAAGCAAAACTAAAAGGCGCCTCTGAAGTGGTTGTATGGGGAACAGGGTCAGCGCTTCGAGAGTTCTTGCATGTTGATGATATGGCTTCTGCTTCAATATGTGTCATGGACGCGCCATATGAAAAGTATAGCCGGATGATTGAACCTATGAGCTCGCATATAAATGTTGGTAGCGGTGTAGATTGTAGTATTAAAAGCCTTACTGAAATGATCTCAAAAGTGGTCGGATTTAACGGGAAAGTGATTTGGGACACCTCTAAACCAGATGGTACGCCCAGAAAGCTTATGGATAGTTCAAAATTGACCAAATTAGGCTGGTCTTCTTCAATCTCCTTGGAAGCTGGGCTAAAAAGTACCTACAAAAATTTCTTGAGTATGCAAAAGTGAATGTCCTAGTGGAGAAGAGATAATTTATTGCAAAAGAACTGTATGAATTTCGATTTTGATTCCATTGTAATAGGCGCGGGCGTTGTTGGTTTAGCGGTAGCGCGTGACTTAGCTATTTCCGGTCGTAAAGTTCTCTTGCTGGAGAAGTGTAAAGGAGTAGGGCAAGGAGTGAGCTCACGAAATAGTGAGGTAATCCACGCTGGAATTTACTACCCATTTGACAGTTTAAAGAGGCGTTTTTGTGTTGATGGTAGAAAACTTCTAGTCTCTTACTGCCAAGATAATAAAATCGATCATAAGCTGCTAGGAAAACTCATAGTAGCGAACACTAAAGAGCAAGAAATAGCATTATCCGTAATAATAAAAAATGGAGTTCGAAACGGCGTTACTGATTTACGAATGGTTTCCGGTAGCGAATTAGAGCAATTGGAACCAAATCTGAGAGCTACAAAAGCAATATTATCACCATCATCTGGTATTGTTGATAGTCATTCATTAATGATTTCTATGCTTCGAGACTTTGAAATGAATGGGGGGTTGCTAAGTTTTGGTAGTTCAGTTAGTGCTATAGAAAGTTTAAATAGTGGTTTTGCTGTTTCGATTGAGGGACATGATGATTTTGTAGTAACCTCTTCTGAGCTTATTAACAGTGCTAGTTTTGACTCTCAGAGCATCAGTTCTAAAATATCTGGTATAAATCAAAACTCCATTCCCAAAAGCTTTTTCTGCAAAGGAGTATATTTTAGTCTTGCTACTAAATCACCGTTTTCAAGGCTAATCTATCCAGTACCAAATAGCGCAGGTTTGGGTATTCACTTAACGCTTGATTTGGCCGGAAGAGCTCGGTTTGGGCCTGATGTTGAGTGGGTAAATAGTCCGGATTATGATGTTAATATTAGGCGTAAAGATGATTTTTATAAAGCTATTCAAGAATATTTCCCAGAAATAAAAAAAGATGACTTAAATCCAGATTATGCAGGAGTACGTCCTAAAATAGTGGATGCTAATGAACCAGCTGCTGATTTTATGATACAGCAGGAGAATGAGCATGGGCTTAAAGGTTATATTGCTCTCTATGGCATTGAATCTCCGGGTCTCACCGCTTCGCTGGCTATAGGCTCTTATGTGCGGCGGTCTCTTGATCAACCCATGTTAGAGTATTAATATACTATTTTTAAAAAGATAAGATTGTGAAAATATTAGTTACTGGAAACTTGGGGTACGTTGGCCCATCGGTAATTCATCAGCTCAGGCAATCTTATCCGTCAGCCGAACTCGTTGGAATGGATCTAGGTTTTTTTGCTCATTGCCTTACGGGTGTAAATGCCTATCCTGAGAAGGTTCTTGATCATCAAATTTATAAGGATGTACGAGATGTGGAGCAAAATGATTTAGAAGGATTTGATACTGTAATTCATTTGGCAGCAGTTAGTAATGATCCTATGGGAAAAGAATTTGCAGCAGTAACTGATCAAATCAATTGTCAATCAAGTATAAAAATAGCGACTTTAGCTAAAAGTGCAAAAGTCAAAAATTATGTGTTTGCCTCTAGTTGCAGTGTATATGGTGAAGCATCCGAGTTTGCCAAAAAAGAACATGACGACTTAAATCCTCTCACTGCATATGCCAAGTCTAAAATTGATACGGAGGCTGGATTAGTAGATTTAGCATCAGAAGAGTTTGTTATTACATGCCTGCGATTCGCTACGGCATGTGGTTTTTCTGCTCGAACGAGACTAGATTTGGTGCTGAATGACTTTGTTGCAGCAGCAATATCTACTGGTGTGATTAGTATTCTAAGTGATGGCACCCCTTGGAGACCGCTAATTCATGTTTCTGATATGGGCCGAGCTATAGATTGGGCGACTAGTCGAAAAGCGAGTAATGGCGGTGCAATGTTAGTAGTGAATGCGGGAAGCGATGAGTGGAACTATCAGATCAAAGAATTAGCTACGGCTGTAGCGAATGAAATTCAGGGCACGACCGTTGAAATTAATCTGGATGCTGCTCCTGATAAGAGATCTTATAAAGTCGACTTTGCCAAGTTTAGAGAATTAGCGCCAAATCATCAGCCGCAGGTTTCTTTGACTGAAGCTGTTAAAGGTCTTCGAGATGGTCTTTTAGAAATGAATTTTTCTAATGGCGATTTCAGGAATTCTGATTTCATGAGGCTAAATGTACTCAATGGCCATATCAGTAAAGGGCGGATGTCTAGTCACCTGAGCTGGCTTTAAAAAAAGAATTATTGGAGAAATTATATGAAGTTTAACAAAACAGGGATCGATCAACTTTATACTGTTGACATAAATAGACTTGAAGATGAAAGAGGCTTTTTTGGAAGAGCATTTTGCAGTCAAGAATTTGATGAAATGAAGCTGGAGTCAAATGTTTGCCAGGCAAATATATCTTATAACAAGGTAGCTGGTACGCTTCGTGGAATGCACTATCAAAAATCTCCTTTTCAAGAAACTAAATTTATTAGATGTATAAGTGGTTCGATTTATGATGTCGTGATTGATTTACGCAAAGATTCCCCAACTTATTGTCAATCATTTGGAGTAGAGTTAAACGATAAAAATAGAACAGCATTATTTGTTCCTAAAGACTTTGCTCATGGATTTGTTACACTCCAAGACGATACTGAGGTTATATACATGGTTAGTCAGTCTTATGTGCCTAACGCGGAAGAGGGAATTCGTTGGAATGATCCATTATTTTCAATTGATTGGCCAATTGAGCCAGTTGTGGTGTCAGAGAAAGATAATAGTTGGTCTGATTTTAAGCTAAATAGGGCAATCTAGATGCTTTTTAACAAAAAAATAATGGTACGTTTTCTTTCTTTCAAACGTACTGCATAATTTATAGGAGTAAAAGATGAAAGTAGTTATATTGGCTGGAGGATTTGGCACGAGGCTTGCTGAATTGACAGGAGAAGTTCCGAAACCAATGGTTCCTATAGGAAGATCACCAATTTTGTGGCATATCATGAACCATTACGCTAAGTATGGGTACAACGAATTTGTTTTAGCATTAGGCTACAAGGCAGATGTTGTAAAAAACTATTTTCTAAATTACCCCTCCTTAAACTCAGATTTCACTGTAAGCCTAAAGACTGGAGAGATCGAATGGCATAACAGGGGTAAACAAGATTGGAAAGTAACTCTTGTCGATACTGGCTTGCATAGCATGACAGGTGGTCGCCTTGGGCGCCTGAAAGAAATGTTATCTGAAGATACTTTTATGCTTACCTATGGTGATGGATTAAGTAATGTTGATATAGATGCACTTGTTAATTGTCATAAAGACAATGCTAAGATGGTCACGGTGACTACAGTGCATCCAGGGGCGAGATTTGGAGAACTTGATATTGATGATAATGTTGTGAAGTCTTTCAAAGAAAAACCACAAACTGCTCAGGGCTGGATAAATGGTGGGTTCTTTGTAATGGAGCCTGAATTTCTAGATTTTATCGAATCCGATCAAACTATTTTAGAAAAAGAACCATTAGAACGAGTTGCCTCTATCGGTCAGTTGAATGCATTCAAGCATGAGGGTTTCTGGCAATGTATGGACTCAGTTCGAGATAGAAATTATTTGGAAGGTCTGTGGGAAGAAGGGGATCCACCATGGGCGTAGGTAAAGATATTAAGATTTTAGTAATAGGTGGTTCTGGGTTTATTGGGGGCGCAATAGTAAGAAGAGCAATTTCGTTGGGATGGGAAGTTGATAGTTTAGGTTTATCCGTACCAAATAAGGAAAAAAGTGAATCGCCGGTAAACTATATATCAGCTGATATTACCAAGCCCGAAGATCTAAAAATATTAACTACCAAAGCTTATCATTATATTGTCAATACTGGAGGATATATAGATCACTCACTCTTCTTTGATGGTGGCGATAAGGTTGTAGATGCTCACTTTGACGGTTTTCTGAACATTCTAAAGTCTATAGATCGGTCAAAGCTAATTAGATTCATCAACATTGGTAGCAGTGATGAGTATGGAGATGTAAAGGCGCCTCAGTCCGAGAGAGTACGTGAGAGGCCAATTTCTCCTTACTCTGCAGCAAAAGTCGCCACAGCACATTTTTTACAAATGCTGCATAAAACCGATGGATTCCCTGGAGTCTCTTTAAGACTTTTTTTGTGCTATGGCCCAGGGCAAGATCCAAAGAGATTTCTGCCTTATTTAATATTGAGCTGCCTTGCAAATGATAATATTGCAATTTCACCAGGGGAGCAGCTTAGAGATTATTGTTTTATTGAAGATGTTGTCGATGCAGTTTTTCTAGTTCTCGCAAATGATAATGCAGATGGAAAAATTTTTAATATCGCCTCTGGAAAGCCTGTTTCAATAAAGCAAGTCGTTGAAACAATGGTTGAAATAATTGGTTCAGGCAAACCTAACTTTGGTGCGGTGCCCTACAGGAAAGGCGAGAGTATGGAGTTGTATGCCGATATCAATTCTGCAAGCGAAATTCTAAATTGGACACCAAAAACACAATTATTTGATGGTTTGAGAGAAACTATTAGTTTTTACAAAAACCAAAATGGTGCTTCTTGAAGAGAACTATTGAAAAATGGTTTAACAGGCAGGCTAAATTAAATTTTTAGTATCTAAAAATCAAGTGATAAAAAAATTGTAGTGTTAGGTAAAATTAGAAAACCATAATAATTTATGAATGCGCCAGTTATCTCAGTAATCATGTCTGTATACAATGCAGAGGACTATCTTCATGAAGCAATAGAAAGTGTTTTAGGTCAGACGTTTGAAGACTTTGAATTCATTATTTCAAATAATGGCTCAACTGATAATACAAAAAAGATAATTAACTTCTATAAGCAGTTAGATGAAAGAGTTATCCTTTTTGATCATGAGGACCTTGGTTTTTCTAACTCTTTAAATAAGGCTATAGAAATATCTAAAACAAACATAATTGCTAGAATAGATGCTGATGATGTAATGGAGCCGAATAGGCTAGAAGAGCAATATAACTTCCTTAAAAAAAATAAAGATGTCTCTTTGATAAGTTGTTTAGCTAATTATATAAACGCGGCTGGAGATATAATAGGTAAAACATTTTCTGACCTTGATAGCGTTAAAGTTAACCAAAGATATTTTGCTGAAAATGAACCAATAGGATTATTGCATCCTGGCGCAATGTATTATAAAAGTGCATTTCTAAATGTTGGTGGTTATCGGACACAGTTTGCCCCTGCAGAAGATATTGATTTGTGGAATAGGTTTAACGATCATGGATATTGGGCGGTAGTTCAGCAAAAAATTCTTATGAATTACAGAATGATTCCAGGCTCAGAAATTGGGAAAAATTTTAAAAAGTCTAGGCAGAAGTATGAATGGCTTAGGGAGTGTATTTGGTTGCGCAGAGCTGGAAAAAGAGAAATTACTTGGGAGGAATTCTTAGACGAACAAAAAGCTCTGCCCCTTATGACAAAGCTGAATAAGTATAGAAAGCTCCAAGCAAAATATTTTTATAGAAAGGCTGGCATTCAATTCGGCGCCAAAAATATAATTTCTTTTGCAGTGAACATTTGTGGTGCGTTGTTACTTCAGCCGAGTTACGCAATAAAAAAACTTATTAATCAGAAAATAACTAAGAATTGATCTTAGAATGAAATTAATAAAAAATTTGAAGCTTAATCAAAATGAATACATCAAATAATCCAATCAGTGTATTTGTTCAGGATCTCTTTGATTCATTAAATAATGATGGGGTTCAGTATGCGATATTACGCAATTATGAGTCTCTTCCAGAAAAACCACTCGACACTGATTATTTTGATTTAGACCTCTTGGTAGCCTCAAAGCAATTAGATTTTTATATAGAATCAGTATATCGGTTGGCTAAAAAACATAACTTAAAAGTTATAAAAAAAATAGAAAGAGAGTACTGCAAGACAATCCGTGTAGCTTATATAAGCACCGCTGGTCATGTTACCTCAGTTCAATTAGATTCACATCTTGCTGGGCAAAATTGGTGGGGCTTTTTTTATCTAACTGAAGCACAAATTTTAATTGATAGGTCGTTGTACAAGTCATTTTTTGTAGTAAGCGATTTCCATCGACACTTATTTAATTGGTTAGATAAGCTGCTTTTTGGAAATTATGTAAAAGAAAAATATAAGCCTGATATATTGAGGATTTTTAATGAATGTAATCAAGAGTTTTCATCATTTTTAACTAAAGTTTTTGGGAGGCCATTGAGCGAAAAACTTCAACTTAGGTTTGAATCCAATGACTTAGAGGGGACGCTTATTTATCGAGGCGAAATGATAAATAAACTCCGTAAGTATTCATTGTTAAATTTTCCACTCTTAACGGGGATATCAATTTTGAAGTTCTATTATTATGAATTGCGACTCTATTTATTTCCGCCCGGAATTTCTTGTCTTTTTGATGAATCCAGCAGTCATTTCATTGAAGATAGTTTTGGTGAATGCAAAAAAGTCATTTTAGGTGACCAAGCAATATTAACCTACGATGGAGTGTCTAGCTTTGCATGGCTTAAATTTTATTTTTTGAAAGTCTTCCCAATTGTTAGGAAAGGAGGCCTTGCTTTTATCAAAGTAGCTAAAAATTCACAATTTATTGCTAAACAAAATCTAAAGACTAAATGCTTAGGTAGTGATCTTGTAGGTGAAGTATTGGCATCAAATAATACAGATATTCTTGCTGGGTCTGGAAATCTTTATATAACAATAATGTCAGACTGAGATTTTAGTGTATAGTTCGTCAAGTAAAAATAGGTTTTGTAAATGATAATAGCTTTTTTAGGAGCAGATGGAAGTGGCAAATCTACCATAATTAATAACTTTGTTAAAACTGTTAGGTCAGATTGGAATAAATTATCTTATGTTCACTTTAGACCAAATTATTTTATAAAGAATTCACAGAATCAGTCTCCTGTTACCGATCCACATTCTGGCAAATCAAGAGGAATGTTAATGTCAATTATCAAACTATTATATTTTGTACTTGAATATAACTATGCATACATGTTTCATTATAAAGACCCGAATCATCTAATAATATTCGATCGGTATTATTATGATGTAATTGCTGATCCTAAAAGAGTGAAATCATCAGCACCTATTTGGTTCTCAAAGTTTTTGATGAAGTTCATTCCTAGACCTGATCTTGTTTTTTATCTTCATGCCCCTGCTGACGTAATACATGCAAGAAAAAAAGAAATTAATAAAGATACATTGGAAAAAATTTTATCTAATTACCTAAGCTTAACCAAAACTTTAGAATTTAATAAAATTAGTACTGAAGACAGCATTGATGAAACCTTAGCCAACATAATACAATTATACAAAAATGCAAAAAACCGTTAATTCAAATAATTTTCTTATTAAAATATCTGGGCTATTTCTGGCAGCACTTTTTATTCTAAATACATCATTTGGCAATGCAGTAATGAATATTACGCTTTTTGGTTTACCAGCCAATCAATTATTCATAGGATTATTCTTAATTTTATTAGGAGTTTTTAATTTAATAAAAATACCTAGAGGAGCACCTCTTTTTTTATATGTATGGTTAGTTTTTACATTATTTATATGGCTTCCTGTGGGCTTTCTGAACTATGGAATAGTTGCGGGAAGAGATGCAACGCAGGTATTAGATGCCCTTGTTTTTTTGCTTGCATTTACTGTTTTATTCCATATGAGTAACCACCAGATTACAAAGTCTTTAGAGAAAATAATCGTTATTGGAATAACATTAGAACTGCTTGACAGAATATATCTATTTCAATTTACAAATATTACAGTTAGTAATGCTCAAGTAGTTGGATTATTTGGCGGAACAATTGGTAGCCATATGATTATTATGGCAGCTTTATGGTTTGGAGTGATGATGAAGGGTTTATCGTCAAGAACCATTAGGACTTATTTAATATTGATGTCATTTCTATTGATTTTGCTTCATCAGAATAGATTTCTTTATGTATCAGCTATTTTTACATTGTTATTTTATCTGTATTTAGTCAGGAAAAGTTTTTTTAATAAATCAACGTTTAAAGCGTTAGGAATTTTAATTTTATTGGTTCTGTCAGCAGAATTTTTATTAGTGCCACTCATGCAATCCTTATTTATTTTGTTTCCTAATTCAGATTATTTATCCTCTGATAGATTATTTAAGTTTGGCATAGAAAGTTTTTCACTTATAGGAATACTTGAGCACTTATTAACTGGTTTTGGTGTTGAAAGTGAGTCTTTCAGTGGTGCTGCAAGGGGCGTCTTCCATAGATTAGAATGGTGGACTAGATTATTCGCCATCATGTTTTCAGATGTTCAAACCCTCTTATTTGGAATGGGTTATGGTATGCCACTTACAGAAGCGTTTATAATTACTGAGCTTAGAGAACCACATAATTCCTACATATCTGTTTTCTGCAGAAACGGATTAATATTATTTATAATTTGGATTACTTTTCATGTTTTTACTGCTTTAAAAAGCATAAGCATTATAAGAAAAAACAATAACCAAATGCATGAAGTTAGATTGCTAATAATTTCATTGCTTGTAACAACTTCAACATATATAAAAGCTTTAGTTGAGCCTGCTTTTGAACTTCCTCCTACATCAATTACAACATATATGTTTATAGCGCTTTCAACACTAATGCTTGCAAGATTAAAAATGATTAAAACTAATAAAGGTAGTGTGGGTTGAGAATTTTAGTTTCAGCATATGCCTGCAGTCCTTATCAAGGATCTGAAGCATCAGTTGGATGGGGTTTTATTAGTGAATTATCGAAGTTCCATGAATTAGTTGTTTTTGTTGAAGAGGAAAAATTTAGAAAAGATATAGAAAAGTATTTAAATCAGAATAAAGCTGAGTTAAGAAGTGTTAAATTTATCTTTGTAAGAAAAAAAAGAAATAGATTTTTAAGAAAATTATGGCCACCTTCATATTATAGATACTATAAAAAATGGCACAAAGACGTTTATAAGATTGCAAAAAAACTTCAATCTCAATCTAATTTTGATATAGCTCACCAATTAACCATGGTTGGTTTTCGCGAACCTGGATATCTATGGAAGTTAAATATTCCATTTGTTTGGGGACCCGTTGGAGGTATGGGATATTTCCCATATAGATTTATTGCCAAGCTAGGTTTAAAGGGTTTTATATATTACCTTGCATATAATTTCTTTAATTTCTATCAAATGAATTTTCTTCGAAGACCTAAGCTTGCAGCAAAGAAAGCAGGCATTGGCTTAATAGCAGCAACCTCAGAAAATAAAAGATATTTAAAAAGCAAAATGTCATGCAATAGCACAGTTATAACTGAAGTAGGGTGTCCAGAATATACTTATGCTACGTCTAATAATGAAAATAACAACAAGCCTTTTCGAATTGTTTGGTCTGGTAAACACTTACCAAGAAAAGCTTTGCATATTGGAATTCATTCTCTTTCAATGATGCCCAAAAATATTAATTGGGAACTGCATATTCTTGGTAATGGAGAGTTATTTGATCAATGGAAAAGATATGCAAAATCGATGGGCATTATAAAAAGTTGTGTATTTCATGGTTCTATTGAAAGAGAAAAAGCTTTAAATGTTATGCAAAATGCTGACATAGCATTAATTACTAGTTTGAGGGAGTTAACTTCAACTGTAACTGTTGAGTCTCTTTCATTGGGGTTGCCAGTGGTTTGCTTAGATCATTGTGGATTCTCAGATGTGATTGATGAAACTTGTGGAATAAAAGTACCAGTAACTAACTTCAGCAAAGTAACAAACGACTTATCAAATGCCTTATATAAGCTATCTACAGATAAAGAGTTATTAAAAAAATTGTCTGAGGGAGCCCTCAAACAAGCTAGTTCTTTTACATGGGCTAAAAAAGTAAATATTTTAAATCAGATCTACTGCGATAAATTAAACGATATTTCCGATCAACACTAATGTAAAAAAATGATTAACCAAAAATTCTTTTCTCCAAGTGAATATCTATTTCTTCCTACGAAAAATAAACCTCGAGTAGCTCTTGCAGTTGATGATAAAAATATATCTAAGAATTCCTTTCTTCTATATAATCCATTCTCACTCAAAGCAAGATTGCTAAAAAAGATTAATTATTATTCTTTAACCAAGGCAAATAGTATTTCAAAAAAAATATTAAATATACATTCTAAAGAAAGTAACTCTTCGCTAATTGAACATCTTGAGAAAAGACTTAATTGTAGTTTAATTTCTTCTATCTATTTTTCCACAACAAATGACAAGGTTGTAATTCAATTACAAAGTATTGATGCAAAAATTTTAGGATATTTAAAATATCCATTAAGTGCCAGGGGGGAAGCAAACATAATAAATGAAAAAAAAGCTATCGAAATTTTATCAAACAATGGAGTGGTCGAAAGTTACATTCTTAGTAATATTTTTGATAACTCTACTTATTTATTATTAAAAAGTATAGATGGAAAAATCGATTATATTAGTTGCAATTCTTTGGATGTAATTTTGTCAAATTTTAGAAGAAATAAACATTATTTATTGCATGAACACCCTCGCATAAAAGAATTACAGATTAAGACAAACTCAATAGGCCTAAAAAATTATTCAAAACTTATTAATAAAATTTGTAAGAAATCTAACTTGAAATATGAGCTTGTATATGAACATGGCGATTTTGCGCCGTGGAATATACTGAAAGTTAAAAAAAAATATGTACCTTTTGACTTTGAGTATTTTATTGAAAATGGCATAGAGTACTTTGATTCAATAAAATATTTTTATTCAATAGGGAAGTTAGTAAAAAATAAGAAAGGCAGAGATTTACTATTATTTTTAAACAAAAACATACATCTCAAAGAGCCCAAAGAATTTTTTAGCCTATTTCTTATTAGTGAGGTTATTCGCAACATCGCAGATAAAGTGCCATATAATTTTGAGGTTGAGTTAATAGATTTGCTAAATAAATGAAAGATAAATTATTGTGTATACTTCATAGATCGCCACCTCATCATGGGGCTGCCAATATTGGTGACTTTATTGCAAGCAGCACACATATAAACGAACAGTTCAATTGCAAATTTATTACAATCAAATCATCAGATAAGATTGGCGACATAGGTAAAGTAAACTTTAAAAAATTTTACAACTTCTTATCTTTATACATACAGGTTTTTTGGAATTTAATTATTTTCCGCCCCAAAAAAATATACTTCACACCTTCGATTAAAGGTGTGGCTTTCTATCGTGATTTCATTCTAGCATCTCTCTGGAAAGCTTATAGCATAATAAGCCCTTCTGAAATCTACTTTCACTACCATACAAAGGGAGTAAATGAATTTATATCATCATCACCACTTAAAAATTCATTAAAAAATTTTTTTTTAAAGAATGTCAATATTGTTCTACTTAGCCCAACACTAAAAAAAGATTTTGATAAGATTGGGAGCATGAAAAATATTTATTTTCTTCCAAATGGAGTAGAAGACTGCCTTCAAAAAAATAATTTTCATGATTTCATCTCCTCAAGATTTAATTCATTTGGTAAAGTAAATGTGCTTTATCTCTCAAATATGATCAAATCAAAGGGATACTTTGATGTTCTTAATTTGGCAAAAGCTAGCATAAATTCAAATATTAATTTTCATTTTGCTGGAGGCTGGCAATATGATAAAGATAAAAATGAATTTTTTGATTATATAGAAGAACATAATCTCAGCAATTTTGTTACTTATCATGGTTTTTTAACAGGACAGGAAAAAAAGGAGTTATTTAAAATTTCTCATTTATTCATATTTCCTTCTCGTTATAAAAATGAAGCATTCCCGCTTTCTATATTAGAAGCATTTTCCTATGGAATACCTGTCATAGCTTCAGATGAGGGAGCAATACCATCAATGATTGATAGCAAAAGTGGCATTATTGTGGAAGATATTGGTAATTTACAAAATTCTCTCATTCAGGGAGTGGCTGAGTTAGTCAATAAAGAAACAGCAACCTATTGTCGCGATCATTTTTTAAGTAACTACAGTCTTAAAATTTTTGAAGAAAACTTTACGAGGATTCTTAGTGAATAAAACCTACGATTATGAAAATATCATGTCATATGATGTTTTTAATGATGACATAAAATCTATTGGTATAGATCAAGGCAAAAAAATAATAGTAAATTGTATGAATCCACATTCATACATAGTTGCCAAAAAAGATGAAATGTTTAAAAAATCTTTATTGTCCTCAGATATTCTTCTTCCAGATGGCAGTGGATTTGTTCTTGCAGCTAGATTATTAAAAAATAAAAGTATAAAGAAAATAGCAGGTAACGATTTTCATTTACACATACTGGATACACTTAATCGTAGTAAAGGTTCTGTTTTTTATATGGGCGCATCCCAAAAAACTCTTAATTTTATACATAAAAAAATATCCAATGATTTCCCTAATATAAATGTTGGATCATATTCTCCTCCCTTCAAAGACACTTTTTCTGTGAAAGACAACGATGTCATTTTTGAACGTATAAACTCTTTCTCTCCTGATGTGTTATTTATAGGTATGACTGCTCCAAAACAAGAAAAATGGCTTTATCAAAATATGGGCAAATTGAATTTCCGCTTAGCCTCATCAATTGGCGCAGTATTTGACTTTTATGCAGGAACTATCAAAAGACCTTCAAAAATATGGATAAAATTGCATCTGGAATGGCTAGCAAGATTTCTGAATGAACCTAAAAGGCTTTTTAAAAGAAATTTTATCAGCACGCCATTATTTTTAGTTGATTTGGTGTGCTCATATTTTAAAAAAAACAACAGTAATTAGTTTTAAAAACCATAGCTAATTTTAAAATGCTGCAAAAATGAAAAAACTTATTCATAAAGCTAAAAACCTAAGTTGGACTATATTAGATCAAGGAATGGTAAGTGGCGTAAACTTTGCTGTTGGCATTCTTATAGCTAGATTTCTTGGAGTAAAAGAATTTGGAATATTTTCCTTATTATTGATGGCAATACTATTTGTTCAGTCTATTCAAAAGGCAGTAATAATAACACCAATGATGTCAGTAGGGCCAAAGATAAAAGAAAGTGAAAGAAATCTTTATTATCAAGTTTTAACAACACAACAGCTCGCATTTTCTTTTATATCAAGCCTATTGCTATATTTAGGTATGATTTTGAGTGATCTTTTTTTCCCTCAATGGGAAATAATTGATTATGCATTTTACGTTTCATTAACTCTATTCCTTTCACAAAATCAGGATTTTTTTAGAAGAGTTTTTTTTGTAAATGGGAAAGTTATACATGCATTCTTTAATGATTTAATAAGTTATGGAGGAAGGCTGATAATTTTAGTTGCAGTTTTTATGACATCAGAACCAGCACTTATTCATGTTTTTTTAATCATGTGTTTCACTCTATTTCTATCTGGCATCTTGGGCTACTTCATGCTTTTTAAACCCTCTCTGAACTACTTATATAATATTAAGATAATTAAAAGACATTGGAGATTATCAAGATATCTTATTGGTTCTGCGTTACTGCAGTGGACATCTGGAAACTATTTTATAATTGTTGCGGGAATTTTATTTGGTCCAGTATCAGTTGGTATTTTAAGAGCAGCTGGTAATATTATTGGCATAACAAATGTTATCCTTCAGGGTCTTGAAAATATAATACCTCAATCCGCAAGCAGACAATTCGTAGAATTGGGATTACAGGGTTTAAAATCCTATTTATCTAAGGTGTTTATTTATGGGGTTATTGTAATTTCTTTTATTGCGTTGATACTTGGAACTTTCGCAGAAACCATATTGGTGCTTCTTTATGGGAATGATCTTAGTGGATATGGTTTTGTTCTTATATGGTATGCAGCCAATTCAGTTTTAGCTTTTTCAGCCATCCCATTATTTATAGGTTTAAGAACGTTTGAGAATACAAAGCCTTTATTTATATCATATTGTGCAACCTCAATATTCTCTATCTTTTCTGCAAAATTTCTTTTGGAGTCTTTTGGAATAAATGGAGTTTTGTTTGGTTTATTGGCAAATACAACAATCATTCTATCTATTGCATTTATAAGTTTTAGGAGAGAGTGCAAAATTATTGAAAAGAAAGAACAATCTATGGGTTCGTAAGGTGAGCCTGATTAAAAAGTAACAAAAAAAAGCCTCTGTCTATTAATTGCGATTAAAAAATTTATTACATCTCTTCTAAATTGATATTTTCAGAAACATGCTTAATAGCATGCATTATTTTTAAATACTCATCAGTTTGAAGGTGATATGGGTCTAATATTTTGATGTCATGAAATTGCTGAGTTATGGATTGAAATTTGTGTCTATATTTTGGGAATGCAATGTTTAATTGATTCAAAACATAAAAATCCATTGCAAGAAATTTATCAAAATAATTCATCATTTTTTTATTTATTTTCTTAGGCGTATGAAAATCATGGTTAACGTTATTTTCTTCTAAAAAAGCTAATGACCGTGCATCCATGTTTGGTTGTGAAATTGGCGATATGCCTGCAGAAAAAAATTCATATTTATCCCCAAAATTTTTCCTTAATAAAATCTCAGCTACAGGACTTCTGCAATAGTTTGCCATGCAGACAACACAAAATGATTTACTTCTTATTGTCACAATATTTTTGCTTAATCAGTTGTTAGATTATCTATGCTATTAAGAAAGGATGAGAAAGGAAAAAACTGTGATATTACTTTGTTCCATCTAGTTGTCCCATTAGCATTTACATATACAATATCATTGTTTTTAAGGTAAAAATTACCTGCTTCAATAAAGCTTGAAGGATTTTTCAGGTTAGCATAAAAAATTAAGGGATCTTCTCCAGCCACATTTTGTCGTATTATAAAGACCTCTGAAGCTGCAGCTGTATTTGTGTTTAATCCAAAAGATTCTCCTATAGCCTTTGATAAACTTATTGGAATATCTGTAATGTTGAGCTTTGTGGGTTTTGTAACTTCACCTAAAACAAAAACTTGTTGAGAGTTAAACCTAGCGATTGTTACGTCCACTTGGGGATCAGTAAAATATTTTGATAATTGATTGGTTATGTTATCTCTTAGTTCATCTTGAGTCTGTTCCATTGCTTTAATCAGGCCAACATATGGGAAAAAGATATTTCCATTTGCGTCAACTCTTCTGAGATTTTGATCGGGACTGATATTGGTGACAGGGAATATTTCTGGGAGACCCCAAACGGTTACAGCAATCTGGTCGCCAATACCTATCTTGTATAGATAATTATTTTTATAAGATAAGTCTGCTGTTTCGGATATGCTGATTAATTTTATAGGCTTTTCAATCGAGTCTATTGAGACATATCTAGAATCATCAAGCCAAGAAGATTTTGTCTCCATATGCATTCCTGGAGATAAACTGCACCCATTAATTAAAACAAGTGTAATTATTAAGCTAATCTTTTTTTTCATAATCATAGGATTCATATAAATATTTCTCAGCGTAATATTGATAAGAGTAGTTGCCATAAAGGCCATAATAACCATAGTAACTTTTAGGTTTTGAATATGCATTATATATTATGCCGTCAATACCTTTATTAATTTGATTGTAGCTGACAATGCATTGTTTAATTTCATTTATTCTGTTAATTCCATGCCTTACGATAAGAAAATTTATGTCACTTTCTTCAATTAATATTGAGGAATCTGCCACAGATAATATTGGGCCAGTATCAAAGATGACAAAATCGAATTGATCTTTAAAAAATTTAACCTTCTCTTTGTAATCATAGCTAAAAAGAAATTGGAAAGAATTTGATAAGCCCTTAACTCTCGGAATAACGAAGAGATTATCATCAACCTTATATTTTTCTAGTGTTGCTTCAGTGATTGAATTAAAACTTTTCTCGGAAATACTATGCCTGTCAAAAGTTTTAGCAATATTTCCTCTTTTTAAATCATTGTCAACTAGTAAAACTTTTTTGCCTATTGTCGCGTAGCCTTGTGCAAGCTTTGTAGCAACTGTTGATTTACCATTGCTTGGTGATGGGCTAGTAATGGTAATAAGATTTTTTTCAGGTTGATTTTTTTGTATCGAGTTTATATTAACTATAAGAGATTCAACTGCTAGATTCAGCTTAGTTTCTTCATCACCAGATTCAAAATCTTCTATTAAAGGAATAACCCCAACTATTGGAAAATGAATATTGTTATCAAATATTTCAGCAGGGTTTGATACAGGTAAAAAATTAAAGCCCCTCACAATTGCAATTGTGCAGGCAATTATAAAACCAAAAATTGTGGAAAGTATAACAATAAGAAATCGAGGACTAACTAAAGAGTTAACATAAGCATCATCAATAACTCTAACATCACTTATAGTGCTTGCTTCAAGTATTGAAAAGCCTAACCTCCTTGACTCCAGTTCCTCAAATAAAGCTTGGGATACCTCAAGATCATTAAATAGATCTATGTACTCCTGTTGTTCTTTTGGCATCATTTCTATTTCAGACAAAACTTCTTCTTTTTGTAATTCAATTAATGTTTTCTTATTCAGAAGGTTTAGATATGTTGGGTTATTTGTTGTGTATATTTCTTCAGCCTTAGCAATTTCAATATCAATTTCACCAAGAGCTGTATCCAAGCTTTGAATTTTAGTGATAATACCCTGAATCTCCAAACCTACATCGATTGATTTATTATCCTCACGGAATTGTTTTAGTTTGAGTTTACTGTTTTCAACAGATTCCTCTATCGTTTCTATATTTTGTTCAATAAAGTTAATTGCTTTTCTAGATTTCTCATTTTCATCATTAATTCTTTGATTAAGAAAGATGTTATTCGCATAATTTATGATTTCTTTGCCTAAATTAATGTCATCAGTTACATAACTGACAGTAATTAAGCCCTCATTCCTAAAAAATGAATTTCTTGATGCAAGGCTAGCAACATTCATCCTCGATTTGAAGGAATTATACATGCTTTGAGGATTCATGAAATGAACCTCTAAAGACCTATATTCCTTCAGGCTCGCTGAATTTATAGAGATTCTTAGATCGTTAAAACTAATCTCTTGACCATATGCTGTGGTTTTTATTTCATTGGAGTCCTCATCCAATAAGCTATAGCTGTTTTCAGAAAAAGAGAATTTAAGTCGCTTGTTTACAACAGGATCATTTTTATCTGAATTTATATTAATATCTATGCTCTCACTTTTATCAAGGCCATCAATTTTTATATTTAGTTTTAAGTCTTGTATGACCTTAAGGTAATTAGTTCGAGACTCATATAATTCAATCATATTTGAAATATCTGATGATGAATTAGGAGACGCAATCTGTAGAGCTTGTGAGGGATCAAAAACATTCTGATTAAACGCTTCATATTGCAGAAGGCTTTTTATTGAATAATTTTTTGTTGCAGTAATGTAGTATGTGAATGACACAGTAAATGCAATAAACACAATTGAAATAATCAATTTCGATTGCATCATCAAGAACCTAAAAAGCTTACCTAAATCTATTTCATCGTCGTTTATTTCTGTAGAAAGAAAATTTTCTGTTGTTTTATCTGCCATTTTTATAGTTCTTACTCATTGAACACAAGAAATTATATAGCATTTGTCTTGTTTATATAGCTAATTATATATATTTATTCTTGATTCTTAACAAAGAGATGATTTTGTTGAATCTTCTTTTGAATTAATTTAATTAAACCACCGCTAAATATTCCTTTCATATTGTTTAGCTTCATTTAAATGCTTTACAATGTTTATCCCTAATGGTTATTAAAAAAAAATCAAAGCACTTGAATCTGATATAAGCTATCTAATATATGACACAAAAGCACTCAGAAGAACTTCATGATTGGATTGATGCTCTAGAAAATTTAGTACTTTTCAATGGAAGAGAAAATGCTTCTGAATTAATAAAAAATTTTCTTAAATATGCAGAGAATAAAGGCCTTTTAGAATCAAATTTTGCAGACCTGCCCTTTCAAAATTCTATCTCTCAATATGAAGAGAGTGATTATCCAGGTGATTGGGATCTTGAAGAAAAAATCAGGCACTATATTAGATGGAACGCATTAATTACAGTTTTAAAAGCAAATAAAGAACTGGATCTTGGTGGGCATATCTCTACTTATTCATCAGCATCAACATTATATGAAGTTGGTTTCAATCATTTTTTTAGAGGTGGAAGTTTATCAGATATGGTCTATTTTCAAGGCCACTCTTCACCAGGAATATATGCTAGATCCTTCTTAGAAGGTTTATTCAAAGAACATCAGCTTGATAATTTCAGACAAGAAATTGACGGCAATGGACTATCATCTTATCCACACCCATGGCTAATGCCAAAATATTGGCAATTTCCTACAGTTTCAATGGGCTTGGGTCCAATAATGGCTATATATCAGGCCCATGTAATGAAGTACCTTGAACAAAGAGACTTATTAAAAAATGACAATAAAAGAAAAATATGGATGTTTTGCGGTGATGGTGAAATGGATGAGCCAGAATCTTTAGGTGCAATCTCTTTAGCAGCAAGAGAAAAGTTGGATAATCTTATATTTGTTATTAATTGCAATCTACAGAGACTTGATGGTCCGGTAAGAGGAAATTCAAGAATAATAACTGAATTAGGAGCTATTTTTAGTGCAGCTGGGTGGAATGTAGTGAATACTATCTGGGGCAGAAAATGGGATGAGTTATTAGCTAAAGATTCAACAGGAGCTCTTAAATGGGTAATGAATAATACAGTTGATGGAGAATATCAGAATTTTAAAGCAAAGGGTGGGGCATATACTAGAAAGCATTTTTTTGGCAAGCATCCTGAAGCGTTAAAACTAGTTGAATACATGTCAGATGATGAAATAGAAAACCTAAATAGAGGGGGCCATGATCCACTAAAAGTTTTCAATGCCTACAAATCAGCTTATGAATGTACTGATAAACCTACTGTAGTGCTTGCATTTACTGTTAAAGGTTATGGAATTGGTTCACGGCAAGCAGATAATACTACTCATCAAGTCAAGAAACTTACTGATGAAAATCTAAAGGATTTTATTAAAAAATTTAACTTGCCTATTGATTCAAAAAAATTAAAAGATTTGGAGTACCTTAAATTTAGTAAGAACAGTAGAGAATATAAATATCTAGTAAATCAAAGAGAAAAGCTGGGAGGATTCTTGCCAAGAAGAAATGTAATAAAAGCTAATTTAAAGGTAAGTGAAAACTCTCATTTTGACGAATTCAAGATTGAATCTAAAAGAGAGATGTCAACAACAATGGTTTTTGTAAGGCTTATCACTTCATTATTGAGAGATAAAAAAATTGGTAAACATATAGTCCCGATTGTGCCTGATGAGGCAAGGACTTTTGGTATGGATGGCCTGTTTAGACAATTTGGAATTTACAGCAGAGAAGGTCAAAAATATCAACCAGAAGATGCTGATAAAGTTATGTGGTACAGAGAGTCAGAAGATGGTGTGATGCTAGAGGAGGGCATAAACGAAGCAGGCGCTTTTTCAGCTTGGATAGCATTGGCAACATCTTATGCCAATAACGCTCTACCAATGATTCCATTTTACATTTACTACTCAATGTTCGGTTTTCAACGAGTGCATGATTTAGCGTGGGCAGCTGGTGATGCTAGAGCTAGAGGTTTTCTTCTGGGAGCAACGTCAGGCAGAACAACCTTGAATGGTGAGGGTCTACAACATCAAGATGGACATAGCCATATTTTAGCTCAAACAATTCCAAACTGTAGATCTTACGATCCATGTTTTGATTATGAATTAGCCGCAATTATCAAGAATGGTATTGATGATATGTACGTAAAAAATAATGACAATTATTACTACATAACCTTGATGAATGAAAATTATTTACATCCTACAAGACCAAAAAAATTGAAGGATTCTGAGATAATGCAAGGAGCATATTTATTCAAACAAGAGAAAAAAGCTGATGTTCGAATATTAGCATCAGGATTGACATTACGTTTTGCTATAGAAGCCTCAAAAAAATTACTTGAATTTGGTGTTAAAGCCAATATCTGGAGCATTACAAGTTTTAATGAATTAGCTAGAGGTGGCATAATTGCTGATCAAGAGAATATGAATGAACAAAACTCAAAATCATTTGTTGAAAGCTGTTTTGAAGATGTAATGCCTACAATTGCAGTCTCTGAATATCAGAAACTGCATGCAGAGCAGATTAGAAAGTGGATAAGCGGTAATTATATTTGCTTGGGTACTGATGGTTTTGGTAGAAGTGATACTAGAGAAAAATTAAGAGAATTTTTTGAAATTGATTCTAATCACATAGCCTATAACGCGTTATTAGCATGTGGTCTTAACAATGAAGCAAAAAAATTCAAGACTAAATACAAGTTAAAACTAAATAAGAAAAATCCTTATATCAGATGAAAGAAATTGAGCTAAAAATCCCTAATTTAGGAGAAGCAGAAGATACAGAGATTATTGAAATCTCTGTTAAAAAAGGCGACAAACTAAGCAAAAATGATCCAATCATTGTCTTGGAATCAGAGAAAGCTGCCATGGAAGTACCATCAGATTTTGATGGCAGAATCAAAGATATAAAAGTTAAAGAAGGAGACAGCGTAAGAGAGGGGAAAGTTTTTGCTGTTATAGAGGTTGAAGATAATGAGGAGCCAAAGCAAGAAAAGGAAGAAATTAAGGCTTCATCCACCGAAACTTCACCTATTAAAGATAAATCACAAAGAATTGAAAAAGCTTCAATAAATTTTAGTGGAATAAATGCTGGGCCTGCAGTAAGAAAAATAGCTCGAGAGCTGGAGATAGATCTTAACCAAATTATTGGTTCTGGTAAAAATAAGATGATTACTAAAGATGATCTTAAGAATTTTATACATTCAAATAGCAGTATCCAAAAAATTGAGTATGCAGATTTAAAGAGTTTAGAGGTTTTTGGCGACTATGAAATTGAAAATCAATCAAAAATTAGGAAGGCTGGTGCTAAGAATTTAACTCAATCATGGCAGTCAATACCTCATGTTTCACATTTTGAGGAAGCAGATATAACGAAGATTGAAAAACAAAGAAAGGATTTAAATGAGATTTCAGCCATCAAAATCACT
>Ga0163111_10000391_pt1 | contig 26219 bp, 38 predicted proteins | sample CRUFie1St18metaG_FD_109645 | JGI IMG/M metagenome (GOLD analysis project Ga0163111, IMG submission 109645) | Marine microbial communities from the Costa Rica Dome - CRUD Field 142mm St18 metaG | ecosystem: Environmental > Aquatic > Marine > Oceanic > Photic zone | place: Costa Rica: the Eastern... | reverse complement strand
AAAATATTGTAAAGAAAAAATCTCCAATATTAGAAAGTAATAATGGAGAACCATATATGGAAAATGCATGTTGTAATTCTGAGAATAATTCAATAAAATATTTTATAAAAGAAGATAAAATTATTGAATCTAATAATTCATTAATATTCAATTATGAAAAAATTATTAATGATATTAAAATTTTAGAAAGTTCTACTATTTTGTTCCATAATGAAAATACAAAAAATATTTTTCCAAAATTATCTAATGATTTTAGTGAAGAAACTATTTATAAATCTTTCATATTTTATTGTAATTTTAATAATCAAAATGCTATTGATAATAATATTAAACCAATTTGTAATAGTAAACCAATTGGAATAGATTATAATGAAGATATTTATACTATTATTGAAAATATAAAAGAACAAGGAAAAAATTTTAATAATGAAGCATTATTAAATTTAATAGATATAATAAATAAAAAAAATACAAATTACATTGATAACAATATACAAAATTTAAATAATATAGAAGAATTAAGAAATGTTATAAATGATTATAATAATGATTCATTAATTGAAAAATTTGATGATATTTTTATTAACAAACTTTATAATTTTATAGATAATTATGATATTATTAAATTTAATGATAATAATTCTAATGATATAAAAAATTATTTATACAGAGCTAACAATATTATGAAAAATAATATAATATTAAATTTAAAAAATATAGATACATTATCAAAACAAGAATTTGAAAAATTCGAAAAAAAAATGACTTTTTCTTTCGATAATAAGAATTTTTATTTGTTTAAAAATTATTTAATTGACCTTATTAAAATTTTTCCAAATATTATTTGTAATAAATCAATAAATTATAATGGAATTCCAAAACATTGGAATTTATCGGAAATACATAATGGTGACGTTTATAATATTTTAAAAAAATATTATAATAATTTTTTAAATTTTAGTAATATTGATGTTTTAAGAATTATATTTAATTTTATTAGTGATAAATATTCTATTTTTATTAAATTGTCTGAAAAATTAGTATATTATGAAGAAATATTAATCAATAAAGATACAAAGATTTTTAGCATTTTTGATATTAATTTGTTAAATATGATATATAACTATTTTTATCTTAATATTTTTAATGAATTTTTTAATATTCTAGAAAATAACGATATAGAATTAAATATTTCATCATTAAATGATTCTTATGATAAAAATGTAATATATAAAGATATATTTGACTATTTGAACAACTTTTTAAATACACTACATAATGTAAACAATGATATTAATAATAGTTATAAAAAAGTAAAAGAAAATATTACTTTTGCAAAAGAAAAAGAGAAAGATTTAATAACAGATTATTTAAAAAATTTATCAGATGAAGAGAGAGAAATAGAAAATTTATTTAAAAATAATAAATTAGAAAAATGGAATAAAGGTATGCAAAAAGGTGTAACTCAATATGTAAAAGAAAATTATGACGAAGAAAGAATAGCTATGGAAAAACAAGCACTTCTAGAAAAAAAATTAAATAAAAAAGATTTTATAACAGATATGAATAAAGAAATATTTTTAATGGAAATGGAAGAAAAAGAAATTGCTGAAAATGATATAGAAGACGATGCATATGACATGAATGATATGGCAGACGATGATGATTATGAAAGTGAAGATGAATATTAGTTATAAAAAAATTTAAATATTTTAAAAAAATAATTTAAAAATATTTAATCATTATTAATCATAATGCGTTCTGTTGTTTCACTTTATATGATGTTGTCTTGTGTATATGGATTAGTAATTAAACCAAATATGAAAACAAATGTTAAAACTTTTAAATATTATGGTTCGACAAAACCAATTACTAACTTTGACCCGCTAAATATTCTAAAAAATAAAAGTGAAAATAGAATTAAATTTACTCGTGAAGCAGAACTTCAACATGGTAGACTTGCAATGTTAGCCACTACTATTATTCCAACTCTTGAAATTTTAAATAAAGATAGTTCTGAACCAGGTATTAATTATCTAAGTAATTTAGACCTATATCATCAAGCACCAGTTTGGTTAGGACTTGCATCATATGATATTATTAGAATGGGAAGAGGATGGGTAAATCCTTTTGATACAAATACAACATTTATGCTTAAGACTGATTATCAGCCTGGTAATTTAGGAAATTATAACGTAGATAAAATTAGTGAAAATTTATTTAATCAAGAACTAAATAATGGAAGACTTGCCATGCTTGGATTTTTAGGTATTTTAGGAAATGAATTAGTTACAGGTAAAAGTATTTTTTAAATAAAAATAAAAATTAATATTATATTTTTTTTATATAATATTAACAATGTTAAGAAAAATTATTATGAATAATACTTTATTAACAACAATAGTTATATTTTTTGTATTATTTTCTATAATTTACTATTTAAAACCAAAAATGATATTTGATAGTAATGGTATACCCATGGAGTTTGGTATAGGTTATGATAAAAAAACTATTACTCCTATTTGGTTGGTCATTATTATTATTGCTATTATTTCATATATTATTACATTATATTACACTAATATTCATCACAATATTTTTTAAATAATTTTATATAAAAAATATTTAAAATTATTGATATTTTATTTAATGGGTATAAAATAAACACTTCTAATGCCTTGAAAATGTTTTTCTATTTCAATATAATTATTTGATGTAAATTCATAATCTACACCAAAACCTGATAATTCATAATTACTAAAAAATACATGATTAGTTTTATCTGGTTTATTATTAGTAAATGGAACACCATTTTTATTTTCTGATTTTTTAGTTTTAAATACATTTATAAATTCAGGTGAAGTTCTATTTAGTATTCCAATATTAATTTTCTCATAATTCTTTAAAGTATTATCAATTTGATATTTTTCTTCATCATTTGATGCAAATTCAATTCTCCATTTTGTTCCATTTAGTATTTCTGGTTGTCCCATTTGATTATTTATAATATTATCCATTTGTTGAGTTGATTTTTCACATTTTATATCCATTAAAATATTGTAACTTACTGAAGATATTATTGTTCCGGCTAATATATACCAAACAGCTTTTCCTATTTCATTTTTTATTTTTACTAATTTATGTAATTCTAAATAAAAATTATTAGATTTTACATCATTTCCGTTAAATAATTCATCTTTAAATAATTTAGAATCTTTTATTTTCCTGAAAAAATTTTCAAATTCTATATCATTTGTATCAAATTGATTTATAAAAGTAGATACATTATTTTCTATATAATTTATTGCTTTTATTAATCCATGTTCTTTTCCATCTACTTCATCATTTGATTTTAAATTTGATTTTAACATTTTTTCAACTCCTAAAAAGCTAATTATCATATAACCAAATGTATTAGAAAAAGGTTTTATCCATCCAGGATATATTTCCAATAAAAAATATAAACTTCCAAATATTATTATCCATGGCCCAGCTGTTAATGTTATTATTTTATTATAAGGAGGTTTATAATTTGCATCATTAGAACCACATAATTGTTTTATTGTGGATGTATTTATAAAATATAATCCTAATAATAATAATATTGAATATACGGCTAATATAATCGAATTATTAAAATCTGAAGAACTATATATTAAAAAAATATTTACTAATATGTAAATTATTGTTAATATTAGAAAATAAAACATAGAATTTAATGGAGTCGGAGTAGAAGTTTCTGATGATATATAACCAGAATTTATATCACCCAATGGATTTGGATTTGGATTTGACATTATTATATTTATATGTATAAAATATTATTTATTAAATAACTTTATATTTTAAATGAATAAAGATAATTATATTATAGATAGTATATCAAATAATACAAAATTTTTTAATGATATTGATTTTTCTAATAAACCAAGATTGGTAACAGAAAATGTAAAAAATTTTATAAATTTACAATTAAAAAAATGTACTGAAAAAAAATTCTTAGAAAATTCTTTTTTCTATAATTCTTTATTATTTTTTATTTTTATTTTACTACTATCATTTACATTAATTTTTAAATATAAAGGATTTAAAAATAAAGAAGATATTTATAAAAAAAATTTACAAGATAAACAATATATTATGTCTAAATTAATTTATTATAATAGACAAAATATTGATAATAATAATCGTATTAAACATAATCTAATAACTGATTTACCTGATTATAGCAATCATCCCGAGGCGTCTTTATTACATAGAAAAATATATTTCTAATTTATAAAATGGATAGTTTTAATTATATAAATAGTAAGAGTTATATTAAATATTTAGAAGAATTTAATAATTATTATACACTCAAAAACTCTTATGAAAATTATAAGAATAATTTAAAAAAAAATATTATTGAAAACAATACTAAAAATATTAGTGAAAAAAGAAATGATATATCTAAACTTAAATATAAATGCATTAATTGTAAATCTGATGGTGGAACAATTTTTAAAGATGAAAATAATATATTAATTGCTATATGCGGCAATATTAAAAATCCATGTAAATTAAATATTAAATTAGAAAAAAAAAAATATTTAAATTTAAAAGAAGAAATTATAAACACTTCTAAAGAAATTTATAGTATTAAAAAACAAATTCTTATCATTAAATTAGATGTACTTTTTAATTATATTTCTGAAGAAAAAGCTATTGAATTATTTACTGAATTAAATAATAATTTAAATACTTATCAAGAATTATATTATAAATATACTGAAGAATATAAAAAAATAACAGATAGTAAAGATTATGAAGAATTATTAAAAGAACGTTTAGATTATATGAATGATGTTGATGAATATTATTTATTATATAATGAAAATAAAGATATTAAATATTTAAATGATATTCATACTATTTATTTAAATAAAATTAAAGTAATTGATGAACAAATTTTTAACAAAAAATATAAATATCATAAGGTAGAAAAAGATAGTGAATTACTTATTAATACTTTAAAATTAGAAAAAATAAATCTTAAAGAATTTTTATTTTTAAATAATAATAATATATAAAAACAATGATGATTTTTAAAATTATTAATATTAAAATTTTTTTACTATCATTTATTTTAGGAATAACTTTTATATATCTTAATGATACAAAAAAGAAAATTGTTGTTTATCCAACTTTAAGTAATAAAGATAATATTGAATTTAAAGATAAAGCTGATAATTGTTTCGAGTTTAAATTTGATAAAATTAAATGTCCAAACGATTCAAAAAAAATTAAAAATATACCAATTATTTAATATCTATAAAATACTATTATATTATATATAATATATATATATATATATATTATATAAATGGCTGCAATAAAAAATGTTATTAATAAATTATTTTATACCAATATTGGTAAAATTATTTTATCTATTATACTTGGATTAGGATTAGCCAGCTTATTTAGAAATATATGTAAAGGAAAAAATTGTTATGATTTCATTGGACCAAAACATAATGAAATAACTGAAAAAATATTTTCATTCGATAGTGAAAATAAAGAATGTTATTTATTACATGAAAAAAATATTAAATGTGGTGATAAAAAGCAAACTATTAATTTTGCGTAATTTATTTAATTATTATTTATTAATACTTATTAAATAATGAATAGTCAAAATGATACTACTAATTTAAATGAACTTCCTAATATTTCTAATTTAAATAATGATTCTCCTCCTCAAAATAATATTACTATGACAACATCTGAAATTAATAATACAGAACAAAATGTTGTACAACAATCTAATAATCAAAATAATTATAATGAATTGATAAATCAATTACAAAATGCATCTGCAAAAGGTGTAACTAATTTACCATCTAGAGACATTCCATTAAACAAAGAAATTATTACACAAGATCAAGAAGTAAAACCTAATTATATACCAAATACTGACCCTAATGATTATATTAGTAATTATTTATCCAAAAATGATTTAATAAATAAAGATAATAAAAATACCAATGTTGTTAATAATGTAGAATATTTATATAAAGAATTTCAAACACCCATAATAATATGCATTTTATATTTCATTTTTCAATCTCCATATTTTAAAAAATCATTATTTAATATTTTACCTGTTTTATTTAATAAAGAAAATAATTTTACTCTTAGAGGTATGATATTTATTAGTATATTTTTTGGTAGTTTATATTATGTAATAAATAAAAGTATTATTATTTTATCAAATTAATTTTTTTATTTTTATATTTACTGAATCTGCTAACTCTTTTGATAAAACATCATTTTTATAATCTTCTATATAATTAATTTTAGAAATGCCAGATGAAATCAATAACTTTGTACAATTATAACATGGATAATGAGTTATATATGCAGTTGCACCATCTGAACTTACGCCTCTTTTTGCACAATCCGTTATTGCGTTTTGTTCAGCATGTATTGTTGCTATATTATGATTATCTTTTATTATTGCTTTATGTTCACAACCTGCAATATATCCATTATATCCTTGTGCAATTATTCTATTATTTTTTATAAATAAACATCCCACCTTTAATCTTTCACAAGATGACCTCTTACTTGTTAATAATACTATTTCTTTAAAATATTCTTCCCAACTTGGTCTATTATTTTCAGACATACTAATAAAATATAATATCAAAATTTTTTTATTATATTTTATTTTATTTTATTATATTATATTATATATTAATGATATCATCTAATATAAGATATAACTCACCCGATGGAATAAGACCAAATGAAGATTTAATAAATAGAACTAGAAAAAATTTTCCAAGAAAAAAAGCACCTTCTCCATCTCAATTACCTATACCAAATAATTTATTAAATAAAAAACAAGAAATAAAATTACCTGAAAAAATGGAGTTAAAAAGTTTAAATAAATTAATTAGTACCCCAGAAGAAATAATATATGGGAAAAAAAGAACATGGAAAATAAAAAAATAAAGTACATATCAAAAAAAAGCAAGTGGCGTAATGAAAAAAAAAAATAAAACAAATAAAAATAAAAATAAAAATAAAAATAAAAATAAAAAAAGTAGAAAAATTAAAAAAATTAAAAAAATAAAAAAAAATAAAACAAATAAAAAAAATTAATTATAATTTTTAAGGAGTTGGAATAAATGTCCAACCTAACTCATCACAAATTTTCTTCCAAATTTGGTCTTGTTCTACTCTTTTATCTCTATCTTTTAACATAGGAAAAAAAGGTAAAAACTTTTTTTCATTTAAAATTTCACATAATTTATATAATGTATAATAATAATTTAAAAAATTAACTCTATCTTTTGGACAAAATTTAGAATATGGTTTTTGTATTTCCATAAATAAATTACATAATGTTTCTTCTAATTGTTGACTCATAATTGGAGGTTTAATACCTAATTTATCTTTTATATATGGTATATGCTCATAATATTTATTATATCCTAAATTTTTTAATATTTCTTTAGTTTTTTTATTTGTTAAATCTTTTAAATCTATTCTCTCTTTTTTTATTTGACTTTTTATGTTTTCGTATACTTCTTGAGGAATATTTGTAGTTTCTTTAGCTTGAAATTGTGCTAAAATTTCTCTAAGATGATTTATTCTTTTATATGCGTAAAAACAAACTTCTTTTGGTGGTTCTTTATATGAAGGTTTTTCATTTTCAATTAAATATTTAACAGTTTTTGAACAAACATTACATATACACATTCCTTCTGTTTCAACATAAATAAATTCACCTTTTTTACAAAATTTACAAGTATCAGAATTATAACAATAATTTTCATAATTAATAGTTAAATTATCTATATTATAAAAATATTTATCTATATTTGTATCTTTATCATTATATTTTATTTCTAAATTTGTATCATTATCATGTGTATTTATTGAAAAAAAAGAATTTAATTTATTATCACTATTAATTTTTTCATATGAATTATTTATATTTTGTTTTTTTTCAAAATAGTCAAAAATAAATTTTGAATTATTTAAATAATAATCTTTTTCTTCTTTTTCTGCTTTTAAAATTTTATCTTTATAAATATTTATTTTACTTTCTATTTCATATATTTCATAACTTAAATTCTCAGTTTCATTATTTTTTTTCTTACTATTTTTTTTTTTATTTAGTAATCTTTCTAATTTTTCTATTTCATTTTTATATTTAGGAATTAATATATTTTTATTATTATTAAATTTATTTAACATTTCACTATGTGCAATATCTAATGTTATGGAATTAGCATGTAATTTTTTCATGAGTTATATATATTTTAATAAAAAAAATTTAATATTTATTTTTTATTAAAATATATTTAAAATTTTTTTTTCTTTATCAATATTATAAAAAATGGCTGGAGGTCTTATGCAATTAGTTGCCTATGGCGCACAAGATGTTTATTTAACCGGAAACCCCCAAATTACTTTCTACAAAGTTACCTATCGTCGTCACACTAGCTTCGCGATGGAATCTATTGAGCAAACTTTCAATGGACAAGCTGATTTCGGCCGCCGTGTCACTTGCACCATTTCGCGTAATGGTGACTTAGCCTATCGCACATACTTACAAGTTACATTACCAGAAATTAACCAAGATATGGCTAACAGCACTGGCTCAGTATACGCCAGATGGTTAGATTTCCCTGGTGAACAATTAATCGCAACTGTTGAAGTTGAAATTGGTGGCCAACGTATTGACCGTCAATATGGTGACTGGATGCACATCTGGAATCAATTAACTTTATCGAAAGAACAAGAACGCGGTTACTACAAAATGATTGGTAACACTACTCAATTAACATATGTATGTGACCCTAAATTCGCCAATGTTGATGGCCCCTGTGCTGCCGATGGCGTTCGTCAAGTTTGCGCTCCCCGCAATGCTTTACCCGAAACCACATTATATGTTCCTTTACAATTCTGGTATTGCCGTAACCCCGGTTTAGCTTTACCATTAATTGCTTTACAATACCACGAAGTTAAAATTAACTTAGACCTTCGCAATATTGAAGAGTGCTTATGGGCCGTTGATAATATTGATGGCACTGGCGCCAAAGTTAACGAAGCCTACAGACAATCATTAGCTGCTGCTTCGTTATTCGTTGATTACATCTTCTTAGATACCGATGAACGTCGCCGCATGGCCCAAAACCCCCACGAATACTTAATTGAACAATTACAATTCACTGGTGATGAATCGGTTGGTTCATCTTCCAACAAAATTAAATTAAATCTTAACCACCCTTGCAAAGAATTAATCTGGGTTGTTCAACCTGATGTCAATGTTGACTACTGTGCCTCGACCACAAATGGACATGCTTTAAATCATTTATTAGGTGCTCAACCTTTCAACTACACTGATGCATTAGATGTTTTACCCAACGCCGTTCATGCTTTCGGTGGTGTCAGTGATGCCACAACATCAGCCTCATTTATTTCGGGTACCGGTTTCTTCCAAGATCCATTCTCGAATGAAGTTACACCCGCATCTTTGACTGGCCAAGGAGCTGACGCAAATGTTGATTCTGGTGTTTCGGATGCCGGAACATTTGTTTTAGGTGAAACCGCCTTAGACATGCACTGCTGGGGTGAAAATCCAGTTGTCGTTGCTAAATTACAACTTAATGGCCAAGACCGCTTCTCTGAGCGTGAAGGTACTTACTTTGATCTTGTCCAGCCATATCAACACCACACTCGTGCCCCTGATACCGGTATTAACGTTTACTCGTTTGCCCTTCGCCCTGAAGAACACCAACCCTCGGGCACATGCAATTTCTCGCGTATTGACAACGCCACTCTTCAATTAGTTTTATCGAATGCCACCGTTCAAGGTGTCAACACCGCCAAAGTACGTGTCTACGCAGTTAACTACAATGTCCTCCGTATTATGTCGGGTATGGGTGGTTTAGCTTACTCGAATTAGATACTTTATTTATTCTTTTTTCTTTTATTTAAAATAAAAAAGAATATATTCTATATATAAAATATATGTTAGATTTATTTTCAGAATTTATTGGAACTTTTATATTTTTAACAGTTATTATTGTAACTGGAAATCCTATAGCAATTGGTTTAACACTTACAAGTATGATATATTTTTCGAGTAAATTTTCAGATGGACATTTTAATCCTGCTGTTACATTTATGATGCTTTTTAATAAAAAAATAACTATACAAAAAAGTTTAGGTTATATTATATCTCAATTATTAGGCGCAACTTTAGCTTTTTTATTATATAAAAAAATCAAAAATAAATAATTTATAAATATATTATAATATGAATATATTATATTATATTCATTTTTTTATACCATTATCTATTATTTTAATGCCTCTTATTCCTAATAAATATTTAATATATATATTTCCATATCCATTACTATATTATTTTATTTGGTTAATTTTTGATGGTTGTCCACTTACAAAAGTATCTCAAAAAAATATGAAAGATAAAAAAAATTTTATATTACCTATTTTAAAAAAATATATTAATAAAAATATAACACTTAAACAATCTAATTATATTGTACATATTGTAATATTAATAAGTGTTATAATTAGTGCTTATAAATTATTATATTATTGTAAATATTAAATATATTATTAATATAATATGGAATTATCAGCCATAAAAAGTTCTTTTTATTTTACCTATATTTTTTTAATAACAACTGGTACTATTTGTTTTATAGAAGCTTTAAGAAATCCAGTATCTCAAATTAGACATATTATGAATTTAGAAACATGCATATCTGTTGTTGCTGGATATTTTTATGCTCTTTTTGTTGAAAAATATAACAAATATGAAAAAGAAATTAATGATTTAAAAGATGATGAAGAACTTGAAGAAAAAATACAAGATAAAACTAATAAATTTTACAAAACAATTAATGATACTAGATATACTGATTGGTCTATAAGTACACCTATTATGTTACTAGTATTATGTATGGTTTTAGGATTAGAAAATAAATTAACTACTCACTTCTTAAATGTATTATATGTTTTAATTTTAAATTATGCTATGCTTGGTTCTGGATATATAGGAGAAATTGGAATTATATCTAAAATGTCTGCTACTATACTTGGTTTTATATTTTTCTTTGCAATGTATGCATTTATATGGTATATTTATATGAAAAAATCTAGAACATTAAATTCAAGCATTATTTATTATAGTTTCTTAATTCTCTGGGCTTTTTATGGTATATTTTATAATATGAACAATATTAGTAAAATAATTGGTTATAATATTTTAGATTTATTAGCAAAAGCATTTGTTGGTATATTCTTTTGGTTATATTTAACTAAAACTATTAAATTTTAATTTAAATCTATTAAATTTTCACAATTTATATTATTTGGCTTATATATTTCTGTAAATCTTTTTTGTAACTGTATATTGAGTTCTTGTAAACTTTCATTTAGTATTTTTAATTTTTCTAATTCATTTTTATATTGATATGCTAATTTTTTTTGCTCTCTTAATTCTTTGCATTTCATATCAAACGCTTCTTTTAAATTATTTGAAGAACCAAATTCTTCTTTAAATATTTCATTTGCTGGATATAAACATCTTTTTTTATGTTTTAATGTATTAAAATGACTTGCAATCATAGAAGAATATCTTTTTGGATAAAATGTATTTCCACAACAAATACAACCATTCGGATATTTTTTTTGTAAATCTCTAATATTTAAATCTATTTTTTCTGTATTATCTTCATTTATTTTTGGTTCATAACTTGGAATAATTTCAATAATTTGTGTCATAAAATTTATTGATATGATTTATATTATTTACATTATTTTGATTATTATTTTATCAATTTTAATTTAATATTATAAATATATAATAATGAATTATATATTTAATAAAATAGAAAAAAGAATTTTAATTAATAAATATAGCAAAATATATGTATTAATATTTTTAATGTTATTGTTTTCAATTATTTATATGTTATTAGAAGACAATCATTTTGAGGGTGTTAATAAATTTAAAGAAATTGTTAAAGAAGAAGTTATAAAAGATAAGGTTCAAGAAAAAATTAAAGAAACTTTTAATAATTTAAATGATTATTATGAAAATAATAAAATTATTAACTTTAATAAACAATTAAGAGAAGAAAAAATTATTGAAAAAGTTACTAAAGAAGGAGAGAAAGAAACAGAAAATCAAGAGTTAGATTCTGATAATGTTAATCCTTCTTTATCTAATAAATATTTAAATCGTTTATATTTTTCAATTATTACTGGTTGTTTATTGGGATATGGAGATATATATCCTGTTACAAATATTTCTAAAATAATCACAGCTATTCAGGGATTATTAACAATAATATTAATTATTTATTAAGTTTAAAAATTAAACATTAATTATTATTTATTTATAATGAATAATAATTATGATTTTTCAAATATTCAATTAGTTAAAGAAGATTTTAAACGTTTAAGAAAAAAATCTGCTATAGAATTACCTAGTGAATTAAAACAAGACATGATTCCAAAATATGTTGTTTACTATAAAGAATGTTATAATAAAGAAAAAAAATTATATAGAGAATTTTTTAAAATAGAAAAACACCCACTAATGACTATTAAAAAAGTAATAACTTCTAGCAAATCAAATAAAATCAGTATTTTAGAAAAATTAGAACAAATTAAAAAATTATTAAATGATATTGAAAATAATAATGAGTTAAATTCATCAATATATAGTTTAGATATAAATGATTTATCTAATAATGAAATTGAAAGTAATTATTTTTCTAATATTATTTTACCAAAATATATATCTTTAAAAAGACATGATAAAGATAAAAATAAATATTTTTTATATTTTGACAAAAAATATATGAATAATAGACAAACATTAAGAAATTTGTATAAAACAGATAATAATTTAAAAGATAATTTGATAAACTTTATAAATATTATAAATAATAAATTTAATACTAATATTATATATGAATAACTGTTGTAAAATAAATATTAATAATACAAAAAAAAATAATAAATGCATAAGAAATGATGGAAAAATTTTTACTTTACCCAGAAAATTTACATTTAATCAATGTAAAAATATAAAAGGATTTACAATGAAAGCATCTTGTGCACCATATAAATTTTGTTCAAAAAAAACTAAAAAATTAGGAGGAAAAATAAAAAAAAAACAATTTTTATATAATCCTAATAATCCAAAAAAATCATTTGATGTATATATTAATAAAAATCCATCTGATACAATTACTATAAAATATAGTAATATTAATGATATAAAAAAAACTATAAAAAAATTAGAAAAATTATATAAAACCAAAAAATATCCTCATAAACGTATATGGCAAGTTGGTATGATTATGAAAGTTCGTATGGAAGCAATGTTAAAACATAAAAAAACACTATATAAAAAAGCTAAATTTGTAAAAGAGAGATATAATTTAACAAAAAAATATTTTGAATTTTTAGGAAAACGTAGTAAAGCAAAAACTTTTAAATTAAGAAAAAATATGAAATTTAATTTTTAATATTATAATAATATAATAAAAAAAATGTATATGCCTAATCCTGCTACAGATTATATTTATAAATCAATTTTATCTACTCATGATAAAAAAATAAATAATAAAATTATAAAAGATGCAATTCATATATATGGTTTTAAATCTGTATATTTCTCTGGTTATATAAAAAATTTAAAATTATATAAATGTGTTGATAGAAAAATATTAGAAAATTCTAAACTTTTATCTGAGAGAACTATTAATATTATATATAAAAAAATAGAATATTAATTTATATTTTATTTACTTTTGGATTTGGACACTTTTTTTGTTCTTGTATTTCTTTTTTTTCTACAAAATTTTCTTGTTGGCCCACTTGCAACTTTACATCCATTTAATTTTTTACATTTATTTGGTTTTTCTACTTTTACACCTTTACATAAAGATTTTTTTTTAACAGCCATTTATATATTATTAAAATATATTTTTAAAAAATATAAAAAAAATATCGTTTTATTATATAATGCAGATTTTTGTAAAAACATTAACTGGAAAAACTATCACACTTGAAGTTGAAGCATCCGATTCAATAGATAATATTAAATCAAAAATTCAAGATAAAGAAGGTATTCCACCAGATCAACAAAGATTAATTTTTGCAGGCAAACAATTAGAAGATGGAAGAACACTAAGTGATTATAATATACAAAAAGAAAGTACTTTACATTTAGTTTTGAGATTAAGAGGCGGATTTAAGTAAATTATAATATACTGGGGCACTAAAACAAGAAATTGTTGAAATTAAATAAAGTTTAATAATGTTTTTTCTGGAAAAAGGAATATAAATCTTTCCTAAATCTAAATCTCCTTTTGTTGATAATAATGCCCATAATAATTTAATGCAATATGATACACATGAATGATAAAAAGTTATATTATTTGGTGGATAATATATATAAAATCCAAATGGTAATATATGAATAACAAAATTACCGATATGAAAAAAATAATAAGATACTTCATGCTTTAATCTTAATTTTTTAAAACTATTTGAATCTAATAATATACTACCATGAAAACAAAAAAAAACTATCCAAGTTAAACAAGCACTTATACTATAAATATCATTATAATATAATTCATTGTTTATAAAATTATTATAACAAAAAAGTATTAAATTATAATTTGTAAAATAATTTAATCTAAAATTCATTTCTTAAATTATTTTACATGAATATCTTTATTTTATTTTTATTTTATTTTTATTAATTATATTAATATAGTCTAATTATTTGCTTCTTATACGTCTTGTCATTGCTTGTGCTCTTATTGTTCTTGGTGGTCTAATAATTGAATCTACTCTACGACTTGTTGTATTTCTTACAGATGGTTGAGTTTCTACTCCTAATTCAGCTCCTCTATAATCATCTAATGCTATATTTTTATAATTTTGTATTAACACTATACTATTTCTTATATTATGTATTGATGTTACTATTGTTTTACCTAATTTATTGTAACCCGCTTTTTTAAACATTTCTTTTAATAAATCATCATTTCTTTTTAAAGCTAATAACATATTACTTTGACGAATCGCATCTTTTACCATTGGTTTTATATTTAATAAATAACCCGGTGTTTTTTTATCATCAAATTCATATGTAGTATTTATGCTATCAATAAAATATATAAAAGAATTATTAAACATTTCTAAATCTCTAATTGATATTACGTTTAATAATCTTTTACATCTTTGTAGATATTTTTCATTAAATCTATCTTGTATTTTTATAGATGCCAACTCTCTAAATATTTTATCTGTTTCATCTTGTGATAAACCAACTTGTGATAATTGACGCAAACTTACCTTTGTTGATAGAAAAGAATCTCTAGAACCAGCTTTGCGTTTAAATTTTTTATTTTTTTTTGTTCTCATTTTATTTATATATATAAAATATTAAAAAAAATTGATATAAAACTAGTTATATCTATTTTCATAATATATATATATTAGAAATGAGCAAAATTCATGAAGTTATAGCTATTATTGACCGTTCTGGTTCAATGGCCGGAAAAGAAGATGATACTATTTCTGGTATTAATTCTACATTTGAAATTCTAAAAACAGAAATGGAGGAAGATACTCAAGTTAAAGTTTCAATTAAATTATTCGATCATGAAGAAGAAATGTTACTTGATTCACTTGATTTAAATAAACTTGAACCAATTACTCGTAATCAATATAGGGTACGTGGTCAAACTGCTCTTCTAGATGCAATGGGTAATACTTTAGATTATTTTATGGAGAAAAAAAAATTAGATACTAATGCATATCATTCATGTACTATTTATGTTGTAACTGATGGAATTGAAAATTCTAGTAAAAAATATACTTCTCAAAAAATTAAAAATATGATTAGTGAAGCAGATAATTTATATAATATTAAAATTCTTTATCTAGGAGCTAATCAAGATGCAATTTTAGAAGCTAATAAATATGGAATTTGTTTAGACCAAGCATTAAACTATAGTGAAAATAGTGATAATGTACATTCTGCATATAGAGCCGCTGCTTCTGCTGCTTCAAGACATGCATCTGGCCAAGAAATTGGTTTTACTCTACCAGAAAGAACAGCTTCTCAAACACCTAATTATCCTATTGCGCCACTAATTTCTCCACCAATTGATACACATAGATCTACTTCATATAATAGTCCTCCTAGAGTTAAAAGACAAAATACTGGGATTTAAAAATTAAAAATTAATAAAAATATAATAAAAATATAAAAAAATGAATTGTTGGATATGTTGTAAATTAATTGATGATTTTTTACTTATACCATATGAAGATGATTATTTAGATGAAAATATAAGTATATTTAAAAATTCTTTTATAATAAAAAATTGCAAACCTTTTAAATTTTTATATTTTACATGTTGTAATGATTGTATAGAAAAATATATAAATTACAAATATAACAATAAAAAATCTTTTTTTAAAAGATTAATACAAAGAGAATTATATGGTTATTAAATTTATATTATTTTTTATTATAAATTATAATAAAAAATAATTTGTGCTGAGTGGGATTTGAACCCACGAGGCTTACGCCATACGAACTTGAGTCGTACCCCTTAGACCACTCGGGCATCAGCACATAAAAAAAATATTTTACTATATATTTATATATAGTAAATTATTTAAATACATTTTTTATATATTTTTTTATTTTATTATCATCCATATTAATATTTATTTTAAGTGTTCCATCATAAAAATTTATATTTTCTGCAATATATATTAAATTATTATATTATTTAAAATTGATCAAATTTTAAATAATATTTTAATAGTATAATAATATATTTTATACATGTCGCCAATCATTATATCAATTGATGGAAATATTGGTTCTGGTAAATCCACTATTGTTAAATATTTACAAAAAAATTTTGAATATTTTTGCAATAATAAATCAAATAAAATTAATAAAATATGTTTTTTAGAAGAACCAGTTAAAATTTGGGAATCAATAACAGATATTAGTTCAAATGAAACAATTATTGAAAAATTTTATAAAAATTCAAAAAAATATTCATTTGCATTTCAAATGATGGCATATATAAGTAGATTAAGTATTTTAAAAGAAGAATTACAAAAAGATTTTGATTTTATTATTACAGAAAGGTCTATTTATACTGATAGAAATATTTTTGCAAAAATGTTATATCTTGAAAAAAATATCGATGATATTGAATGGCAGGTTTATAACAAATGGTTTGATGAATTCTCTTCAATTACTAAAGACATTAAAATTGTATATATAAGAACTACTCCTGAAATTTGTGATAAAAGAATAAAAATTAGAAATCGTAAAGGTGAAAATATTCCAATTGAATATTTAAAAAATTGTAATTATTATCATGATTCTTGGTTAAATAATCCACAACTTATTGAAGAAGGAAAAGTATTGGTTATTAATGGAAATGAAGAAACAAATACTAGTTTATTTATAAAAAATCATTATTATGATGATATTATGAGCAAAATATATAATTTTATGAATCATTAATTATTTTATTATATTTCATATTTATTGCACTTACTACATCAAATACATGTGATGTATATGCATTAATTATATTTTTTTCGTATAAATCTAATGCAAAACTGATTCTTTTATTATAATATATAAAATGAGATAATATAGAAATATTATCTTCTTTTTTTAAAGTAGATTTATATTTTGAATATAAATGACAAATATTATGTATGGTTTTATAATTATTAAATATAAAAGTTATAAAAATACTTAAATTATTTATATCATAATTAAATAGAACATTGTAATATACAATGATATTATTATCTCTATATGAATTTATAAAATTCATAAAATTAGTAAGTTTATTAAATACAATATTTCCAATAACATTATAATATTTATCATAATAATATTTTTCTTTTATGTAAAAACAAATTATTCTTTGTATGTCTTCTGGTAATTTTAAATATATATTTTTTAAATATTTTCTAACTCTATAACCTATATAATTTTTTTGTATAATATTTGCATATATATTTATATAATATTTATAATGAATATAACAAAATCTTTTTTCATTAATATAATTTGGATGTTTCATTATTTTTCTACAAACATAATTATTTGTAATGTTCTTACACTGACATCTCATTTAAATTTTAATAATATTTAAAAAAAATATTATTTTTATCAATTTTTATATAAATATTTACATTTATATATGTATATGAATTCTGATATATGTATTATAAAACCAAAATATAATCATGAATATACATTTATATTATTACATCCAATGTGTTGTGATTATACATATTTTTTTGATTTTATAACAAAATTTAAAACAAATGCTTATTATGGTAAGTATTATAATAATACTAAATTTATAATTCCAAATTCTAATATAATGAATATTAATTATCCAAATAATACTCTATATAATGTAAATTCTTGGTATAATTATTATACATGTTATGATGGAATAAATAAAATAGATAAAATAAATATTGATGATTTTTTAGAAAGTACAAAAAAAATTATAGATATTATTAAACAAGAAAATACTATTTTAAAATCATATAAAAAAATTTTTATATATGGTGTATCACAAGGGGGTACATTAATATTTAATATATTAAAATTATTATCAAAAAATATTGGAGGAGTATTTATATCAAAATCAATATATATGAAAAAATATATAAATTTAAATACAAATAAAAAAACACCAATTTTTATTTATTCTGGAAAAAATGACCAAATTTATAATATTAACTTTCAAAAAAAATTAATTAAAAATTTAAAAAAAAAATATAACATACTTTTTTATATAGAAAATGATATAGATCATTTTCAATATTCAGATAACGAATTTAATTTTATAGTTAATAATTTTATAGCATTAACAAATTATTAATATATATATATATATTAATAATATGAGTTCATGTAATAATTTAGCTAAAAAATATAATTTAAATACAAAAACCGATGTTAAAAAATGGTTTCTTAAGCATCACCCAGATAAAAATGATGGTAAAATACATATAGATTTTAATAAAATAAATGATTGCTATCAAAATAATTCATTTGTATTTAAAAACAATGATTCAACAAAAAAAAATAATTTTTCCAATTCAAAAATTACAAAAAAACGTAGAAATAAAATGTTTTCTTGTATGAGAAAATTAGCTAATTTTAGCAAAATAGAAAGTATACATAAATTTGATAAAAAAGTTTTTGACCCTGTATCTTTAGAAAATACTTTAGATTTTAAATCCCCAAAAATGATTCAATTATTAAACAATATAAAAGACCTTGACACTATTGATCAAAAAAATCATGGTAAAAAATTTAAACATTTTATTTTTTCTGATGTTAAAGAAGGAGGGTATGGTGCTAAAATAATTGCATCTGCTTTAATTTCTAATGGCTATAATAATGTTATAAAAGCTAGAAAAATTCCAAAACAAAAAAAAATGAGATTGTATATTGATTATGATAATAGTAATAAAAATTTTGGTTTATTATCATCTAATAGTATATATGGTGCTACATTTAATGAAAAAATAAAAAAAGAACTTCTTAAATTATTTAATGAAAGACCTGGAAATATTAATGGAAATAAATTAAGATTTATTATTTTTGATAGTGGCTTTAAAGAGGGTATTGATTTATTTGATGTTAAATATGTACATATATTTGAACCATCAATGACTATTGCTGATTTAAAACAAACAGTTGGTAGAGCTACAAGAACATGTGGACAAAAAGGATTAGACTTTATACCAAATATAGGTTGGCCTTTATATGTATATAATTATTATTTAACTGTACCTGATATAACACAAAATACTTTTAGTGTTCCAAAAAGTTTAACATATAATACAAATGATAAAGAAGATGATGTATTTATATTTAAAAATATTGAAAAATTTAATGATGCAACAATGTTATATAGTGAATTTGACTCGGCTATGAATAATTTAAGTAAACAATTATTTGAATTGGCTCCTTCTCTCGCAGTTGATTATATTTTAACAAAAAATTTACATAATGTTGAAGATATAAATAATCAATATATGGAAAATGATTATTATTTAATGGGTGGAACAAAAAAAGATCTTATGAAAAAAGTTAATAAAAAATCTAAATTCTTTTTAATTGATCAAATAAAATGTAAAGGAAAATGTGGTAAAAGAAATACCAATGACATACCTGTATCTACAGATTATTTAAAACAAATATATTTGAAATATAAATATCCAAAAAAAAATTTACCTAAAACAAATTTGAGAGAATTTTTATGTAATTTTATGAGAGATAATAAAGATTTTTGTAAACAAATTAATAGAGAATGGGCTGTCCGTATGGTATATGTTCCGCAAATTATAGAAAAAATAAAAAATCCAAAAAAAATAAAAGAAAAATTAGATGAAAATAATATAAATATTCATGTAGATGATAACAATAATGACGATAACTTAAATGTTGAAGATATTAAATATGAAATTATTCAATATAATGGAGTGAATCAACAAGATTCAACAAATTCATTTATACCAAAAACTAGAATGAATTTTATAAAGATGAGAGATTTTATTAAAACTAATTATAATAGTAAACAATATAAATGGGATAAATTAGTTATTGAAAATAAATGTATACCAAAAAAAGAAACACAAAATACAAATACATCTGATATTGAACTAAATCCTACACAAAATTTTATAACTAAATATTTTTGTCCAGAATCACCATATAAAGGTTTACTATTATGGCATTCTGTTGGTACAGGAAAAACATGTTCTGGTGTATCGATAGCATCATCAACTTTTGAGAGAGAAGGATATAATATTTTATGGGTAACAAGAACTACATTAAAAAGTGATGTATGGAAAAATATTTTCGATCAAATATGTCATTCTATAATTGCACATGAAGTTAAAAATGGATTATTAATACCTGAAAAAATTTCAGATAGAAAAAAACTTTTATCTAATAAATGGCTAGAACCTATGTCTTATAAACAGTTTAGTAACTTGTTAGCTGGGAAAAACACAATTTATAATATTTTAAAAGAGAGAAATGGTTCAGAAGATATTTTAAAGAAAACTTTAATTATTATAGATGAAGCACATAAATTATATGGAGGAGACCTCAAAGCGTCTGAGAGACCAGATACAAAAATTATGGAAAAATTAATTATGAATAGTTATATAAAATCTGGTAAAGATTCATGTAAACTATTAATTATGACTGCTACACCATTTACTAATAGTCCACTTGAATTATTTAATTTAATTAATTTATTTTATACAAATGAAAAAGAAAAATTTACAACTGATAAAGAGGAATTTAAAATGCAATATATGACAAAAGATGGTATTCTTAGTGAAAATGGTATAAAAAATATTGCAAATAAAACAGCAGGATATATTAGTTATCTAAATAGAGAAAAAGACGCTACTCAATTTGCTCAACCTATAATGTTAAATATACCTATTTTATTGAGTCATATTCAGGATAATGATATTAGAAATATTATTTATTTAAATGAAAAAATAGATAATCTTAATAAAAAAAATTCAAAATTAATCTTAGAACTAAAAGAAAAAATTAAAGTATTAAAAAATAACAGAAATAGTGTAAAAAATGAAATAAAAACTTTAACCGGTGAAATTAATACAAAATGTAAAGAGGAAACTGATAATAAAAAAGATTTTAAAGAATGTTTAAAAAAATATGATAGTGAAATTAATATATTAAATGAAAAATTAAAAGAAATATTAACACAAATTCAAGAAATAGAAATTCAATTAAATGATTTAAAAGAAGATGATAAACAATCATCTGAAAATAAAACATTATTAAAAACTAAAGTTAGAAATATAAAGAAAGAACTTTTACAAGAATTTGTTCTATACAAAAAATGTATGGAATTTAATTATAATAAATTAATTCAAAAAAATAATTTTAATAAAGCAAAAACATTTTCACTTAAAAAAAATAAAAATAATTTTACAAAAAAGAATAAAACTATATAAACATTATTTATCTTTTTTTTATAGAAAAATAATGTTTTTAATACAATTTGATGCATGTAACAGAGATTTACTAAATTTAGGTTCTGTAGCTTTTGTTTTATTTTATGACGATATAGTATTATATGAGTTTAATGAAATATTATTTAATCCAAAAAATAGTAATTATGCAGAATATTCTGCATTAATAAAAGCATTAGAATTTTGTTTAAAATCTAATATAAAAGAAGTTTATATTGAAGGAGATGCTAAAATAGTAATAGACCAAATAAATAATTTATGTAATGTTAAATCTAATATTGTAAAACCATTATATAATAAAGTTAATAATTTAAAAAAAAAATTTCAATTTATTAACTTTGAACATATATATAGAAATAAAAATTCATTTGCTGATTCATTAGCAAATGATGCATTATATGATTATATAGATTCATTAAATAATTAACTCATTTAATGTTTTTTATGATATTCTGCTTTGCATTTTGGGTCTTTTAAAGCTTCCATGTAACTTTTTTTTGATTTTGAAGCAAAGTTTTTAACAAAAATTATCCATTTTGATGGAGATTTTTTGGTTTTTTTTCCAGGTTTGCCTTTAACTCCACGTTTACCTTTTCTTGTGGGTTTACGCGAACCTCCATAGCGTTTTGATGATTTTCTTCCTCCTCTTCTTCTTCTTCTTCCACCTTCTTGTTCATTTAAAACTGAATCATTTTCAGGTACTTTTGAAGTGTTTAATTCCGAAGTTATTCCAGTCATTATATATATTATATATATATAAAATATTTTTCAAAAATAATAAGTTTAAATTATATATGAATATTGAAAATATACCTAAATTATGGAAAAATAAATTTTTTCAATTTAAAGATTTCTCAAATATTATGCAAACCATTACCAATGAATATAATAATAATAATAATAAAATATATCCATCTTTAAATAATATATTTAATGCTTTTCAACATTTTGATTTTAATGAAACTAAGATTGTAATACTTGGACAAGACCCATATTATTCTCATGATTTTGCAAATGGTATTGCATTTGGTATAAATAATTCAAATAATAAAATACCACCTTCTTTAAAAAATATAAAAAAAGAATTAAAAAATGATTTAAATATTGAATTGGATGATTTGTCACTTTTAAAATGGTGTAAACAAAAAATACTATTATTAAATACTTCTTTAACTGTTATTCATAATAAACCTACATCTCATATTAAAATTTGGAAAGAATTTATAAAATACATAATTAATTTGTTAAATAATGAATTAGAAAATATTATATTTATTGCATGGGGAAGAAATGCACACCAATTATTGTTAGATATTAATACTAATAAACATAAATTATTAATTTCTTCACATCCTTCTCCATTAAGTTTTAATAAAAGCTATAATATTTATCCACCGTTCAATAATTCTAAACCTTTTTCTATGATTAATAAAACATTAAAAAATTATAATTTTTCAGAAATTAATTGGTAAATCTACCAAGTAAAATATGTTGTAAATGCTTTATTATTCCAAATTTCATAATGTAAACCATTTAAATGATCAGGAATATCATTTGATTCATTCATTGGTAATATTGTTGATGCTGGATTTGTAATCACTTGATCTAACCACCGTTTTTGTATATCATTTGGATATCCCAATGAAGGAAAATTTGCTTTAAAATCATCTCTATTAAAATTAATATATTTTTCTCTCTTACCTTTATTTGCAGAATGAGTTATTCCATCTTTTATTAATTTATGATATTTATTTGTAAGAAATTTAAACAATTCTTCTTCTCTAGCATTTTTTTTTGTTTCAAAATCTTGATTTATACTTTTTTTTTTATTAGAAATGTTTATTAATTCTTCAATAAATGTAATTCTGTTGCCTTGCATTACTAATAATAAATAGTAGTATTTATTTTTTATTATATTTTTTATAATATATATAAATTATAATAATTAATATATTTTTTCATAATATGCTTTTGAAACTAAATGTGTAAAAATTGTTCCATTTAAAAATAATAATGTATTTATATAATAACTTATATAAATATTATCTTTTATAATATTTGAGTGTAAACTAGAAATATTATATCCACATCCAATTAAACATAATGGCAATCTAAAAAATAAATATAAATAATATATATATTCTTTTAAAGAATATAATGTTATTTTATTGTGTTTAAAAAGAGATAGTAAAAAATATTCAAATGCACCAGGAATACCAGAACAAGCAATATATCCCAAAAATATTTGATTTGTATTTACAAATCTGATTGTAGGAATTATTCCAAATATAACAAATAATATATGATGAAAATAGTCTATTTTTTTTAAATTATTAAATAGTAAAAAATGATAAATATGTAACCAAAGAATAATATATGATATCTTATTATCCAATAGATATTTATATCCTATTACTGGATTTTTATATATTAAAATTACATCATCATATATTTCATATGTAACCCATAAATTACATATAACATGTAATTGAAACCATCTTGCTTTTTTTCCAAATAATCCAATTAATATTTTATCAAAAATAAAAATTATTGGCAAATTTATTAAAAAATATGTATTTTCATTATTATAACTATTATTATATATTTGTAATAAATTATTACTCATTACTAGTATCTATAATATGTTTTTATATTATAATTTTTAATTTTTTAATTTTTTAATTTTTTAATTTTTTAATTTTTTAATTTTTTATATAATGATTTTAATTTTTCTGCATGATTATTATAATGACTTATTAAATTTGGTCTTTCTATATTTAAATTACATACATCACATACTATATATTTATGAAATCTTTCATAATGTTCTCCATTAATTATTTTACGTTTATTATAATAATTACAATTTGGAAAATTACATTTTGTTATTGCTTCTTGGCAATCTCCATTAATATCATTAGGAGTACTTGAACCATCTAAATGTCTACGCAATTCTGCACATGTATCAAATTCTAATCCACACTCCTCATGAAAACATTTTGATTTACCTATTATATTTCGTATAGAATCTAATTCTATACAATGTTCATAATAAAATTTACTATATTTATTTCTTAAATTAACATTACATCCACAACCCGCCCATCCTTTTTTTTGATAACCACGTTGTTGTAATGGTTTATTTAATTCATAAAATGTTCTAACACAATTTAAACAACCAGGAGGTAATGATTTTGCATTTGTACAACAAACGCCTTTTACTGGTAGAGTAGCAACTTCGGTACATATTCCACATTCTAATGCTTTCTTTATTTCATCCATTTTTAAAAAATTCAATTGATATAATTTTTTTAAATAATCATATCAATTTTTTTATTATTCATTTGTTCTATTTTCTATTTGTTCTAATTCATTTATTACATTAATTGTACTATTATTAAAAGCTGATAAATTTTTTACAATTGAATTTAATTTATCTATTGACAAATTAATTTTTGAAGAAATTATAGAATCATCTATATAAGTTTTTTTTAAATTTTCTAAACCATTTAATCCTTTTCTTATTGAACTTATTAATATATCACAATCCTCTATATGATTACCATGAATTATATACAAAGAATTACTTTCAATATTTAAAACTAAAGTTTCTATAAATTTTATAGAATCTTCTCTATTATATCCGTTATACCATCTTGTTAATGGGGAAGTTAAACTACCTTGTTCTACAAACATTTTTTTTTCTCCAGGAATTAATTTTATAGAAATTTTGTCTCCTTCATTAATTTTACTTAAAACTTCTAAATGTAAAAAAATAGTATTTAAATCCATTTTGTATAATAAATACTATATATTATCCTTTATATTTTAAAAGATCTATAATTAATTCATTGTTTTTATTAATTATTGGAAAATTTTCATCACCATATATTTCATTTAATAGTAACCATTCAAATAATCCACCTAGATATATATATAAATTTTTAAATCCTAATTTTTCTAGTTGATTATATTTTTTTATTATATTGTTATCATTACAATTTTCTCCATAAATTATTATTTTTATATTATTATTTTCTTTAATATAAGTATTTAATTTTTTT
>Ga0163111_10000390_pt1:0-25000 | contig 26231 bp, 31 predicted proteins | sample CRUFie1St18metaG_FD_109645 | JGI IMG/M metagenome (GOLD analysis project Ga0163111, IMG submission 109645) | Marine microbial communities from the Costa Rica Dome - CRUD Field 142mm St18 metaG | ecosystem: Environmental > Aquatic > Marine > Oceanic > Photic zone | place: Costa Rica: the... | reverse complement strand
GATCACTTTGATCAATTTCGCCTTCCACAATTTTACCTGCACATGATGAGCAAGCTCCTGATTTACACGAATAAGGTAAATCAATTCCTGCTAGTTCAGCTGTGTCTAAAATATATTCGTCTTCTGGACAATCAATTGTCTGATCAATTTTATATTCTTCACTTACTAATGTCACATTATAGTTTGGCATATCGATAGTTCCTTAATCTTAAATTTTATTTGATAAAAAGCAAAAAAGTTTAAAAGCTTTTTACTATTATTTATTATAATACTTAAATTAAATATAAATAAAAATTTTTAGCTTAATTAAATTTTTGTTTTAAACGACTTGCTTTACCTCGTAAATTTCTTAAATAATATAATTTTGCACGACGAATTTTTGATGATCTTAATATACTAATTGAATCGACTTTTGGTGAATGTATTAAAAAGATTCTCTCCACACCAATTCCTTGTAAAACTTTGCGAACAGTTATAGTAGTATTTATCGAACTATTTTTTTTAGCAATTACAGTTCCTTCATAAAACTGAATTCGTTCGCGTTCTCCCTCTATAATTTTAACTCCAATTTTAACACTATCGCCGATCTGAATATTTGGTATTTCTTTCTTTAGAAATTTACCTTTTATGGTCCCCATTATTTCTTGAGGATTTAATTTAGACATATCAGTTTTATAAAAGTTTAAACATTTCGTTTATTATAACATTGCATTAAAAAAAAACAATATCTAATAAATTTTTAATGCATCCGACTGGGTTCGAACCAGTGACGTTCCATAGGAAAACGGATTATGAGTCCGGTGCCTTCAACCACTCGGCCACGGATGCATACTTGGAGCTGATGGGAATTGAACCCATGTCCATCTAAAAACAATTAAAGTACTCGTTCACAGGTTTAGTTCGTAATATTGAACATTTGGATCTATTTAGTATTATTCTAAACTATAATTATAGTGAACAAATTCTTTTTAAATAAAAAAGAATCGCTATTTTATTTTATGCAAATACTTCTTTGCGCGTGAACGGCATTATATTATTAGCAATTATTATAAATTTGTTTGTTTTTTACGAAGAATACTAGCTTCGACCTGCATCATACTTCAAATAATTTTAAATGTCGAAACCAAAACAGCCCCTAAAAATAATACAAACAAGCATGAAGGGAATCGAACCCCCGACTTTCAGAATCGGAATCTGATGCTCTATCCACTGAGCTACATGCTTTACAGATTCTAAAGTTATCCTTAATAATATGAATATATTATTAAGAATTTTAAATGTAATAATATTATTGTTAAATTAAATTATTAATAATATATTTTACCACCACCCCATTTTTCAGTAACAATTTTTGGTTGTAACATTATATGACCAGCAATTGAGTACAAATCTTCGTCAGTAATAGATCTCATACGTGGATAAAGATCAGCACTTTTAATACTTGGATGAACTTCCGCGATTGATTCTAAACCATCGTAAGTTACTGGATTTTTTAAATAATCGACTAAAGATTCAATATTATCACGACGAGGTGTAGCTAAACTTAAAGCTTCTGGATCTAGACCAACATTTGGATTTGTTTTTGTTATACCACCAACATGACAAGCACCACAAGTTGCATTAAATAATCGTTTTCCTCGTTTAACTTGCTCAGGTGATAAAACGGTTGTATTTCCTGCTGCATCAACAGCAACAGTACGTGTTGCTTCATCCAAATCAATAGCAATAGCACTATTTACGAATAGCCCAAAACTAAAAAATAACGTTAAAAACCAAAATAGAGAATATTTTTTATACATAATTTTTTAAAAATCATTTACAAATCTGAAACCAAGAAAACATTAATTAAATTTGTTAATTTTTATCTTGTTTTTTATTTTTAAATTTTGTAATATTAGATAATAAACCACGTAATCTAATATTTTCCCAACCTGTAACAAGTAAAGAAACAATTATTAATACTTGACTAAATAATAAGATAGGATCTAAACGCCATCCATGTATAATTAAAATGCCGCTATATAATAGCCCAATAGTTGCAAAAAATATATCTTCATCTCTCGCAACTTCAGGTTTAACGATACGAAGTAAATATAGTAAAATTACTCCAAATCCGAATAGACATCCTAATATAATATTAGGACCAAAACCAATATTTACCATAAACTTAGGTTTTTAAAATTAACTATAAGTGATAAATTCAAAATTTATGAGCGTGTAACTCGATCACTTTTACTAATAATAATTAGGGCAACCGCAATTAGAGCAACAACAATGCCGCCTGCTACTAAACTCGAGATAAAATTTCCTAATGAAGCTGTCATTTCTAATACCGTTTAATTACAAATAAAAATTAAAAATAGTAAAATTAACTATAATATTACGTAATATTAATTATATACCGTTTTTAAAAAAAAACTAATTAATATTATATTTAATAGTTTTTTGATATTATTTAACAAATAACAAGAAAGAAAAGGATTAGGTTATTTATTTAGAATGCGAATAAAATTAATTGTAATTAAAAAGTTATTAAATTCTAAAAACCGTAAAAATTTTTATTTTAGTTCTAAACATATACTACTTTTTTTATTATACTTCGTTTAAGTTATTATTGTAAATACCAAATTGTTTCTAATAATTCTAAGTTTCTAATGCTTAATATAAATGATCTAATATGGTAGGCCTATTTGACGATAATTTTTGCCGAAATGTAAAAAAACTTACATTTTATCAATACTGGCAAAATAACAATTTATGGTATATTCATATTTTTCATAATTATCATATAAAATAGTATGGTGTCGCCGGTTTACCTTATTAAACAGATCGTGTCTTTATATGCTAACGTGTATATCACATATATATCTTTTTTCATTTAATTAAACGGCATTTACGAACTCAAAAATTTTTAAGATCATTTTTTACATCTCTTTAACTATCTAGTTATTTGAAGCTTTGAACCAATAGATTTGTTAAGTGGTACTAATTTATAAAGATTAAAGATTGCCCTAAAATCTTTTTTATCTATTTATACAGATATAGCTTTTATACTAATTTAAAAAATTAATTCTATGCTGCTATTTACAATCCTGACATATATAAATTATTTAACAAATTATCAAAAGACTATATCCGTGATCTATTATAATATAATTTTTGTAAATAAAACTTTTTTTTGCGAATAAAATTTTTTAAAATATAAATAAAATATATTTTATATTAATAAAATCTATTGTAATTGTAATAATAATTTACTATTATATATTTTTGTAAGTCCGGATAGCTCAGTTGGTAGAGCAGAGGATTGAAAATCCTTGTGTCACCAGTTCGATTCTGGTTCTGGGCAATTAGTTTTTATCATTATAATTTTTAAATTTTGTAAATTTTGGTTCAAAACTTAACATAACAGTACCAATTGGTCCATTTCTATGCTTAGCTATGATTAACTCTGTCGTGTTGGTTTCAACTATATTTTCGTTATAATAACTATCACGATATAGCATTAAAACAAGATCTGCATCTTGTTCAATTGAACCACTTTCTCGTAAATCCGATAAAATTGGTCGTTTATTTAACCGGTTCTCTACATTTCGACTTAATTGAGAAAGAACAATAACGGGAACTTTAAATTCACGAGCAATATTCTTTAACCCTCTTGTAATTTTTGATAATTCTTCAGCCCTATTATCTGAATATACATTTGAATTTTCCATTAATTGTAGATAATCAATAACAATTAGTCCTATTTGATCTTGTTCTAAAATGATTTTTTGAATTTTAGACCGTATTTCTTGAACTGTAAGATTTGGCGTATCATCAATAAATAAAGGTAATGAAGATAAAAATTTAATTGCTTTATTTAAATTAATCCAATCATTTTCATTTAACTGACCCTTTTTTAATTTGGCATTTGTAATTTCAATCTCATTAGATAATAAGCGATAAGTTAATTGTTCTTTTGACATTTCTAAACTAAAAAATAAGACTGGTACTTTATATAGTTTAAGAACATTGAGTGCGATATTTAAACAAACTGCAGTCTTACCCATGGAAGGTCGCCCTGCAACAATTATTAAATCTGAATTTTGAAATCCTTGAGTAATAGAATCTAAATCATAGAATCCAGAGGATAATCCGGGCAATGTTGGATTTAAAGACTTCTGTTTTAAATCTAAAAAAACATTTGATAGCAATTCTGCAGTAGTTAAAACTTCAAAATTTTGTCGATGATTTGTTAAGTTAAAAAAATGTTTTTCTAATTCTTCAAAAATAGTTTCTAAAGGTATGCTTGTTATATAACTAGAATTTATAGTTTGATAACCTAATTGGATTAATAATCGACGTAAAAATTTATCTTGAATTAATTTTATATACTCTTCAAGATAAACTAAATTAGGAACCTGATTAATTAATTCAGTAAGTACTTTCATACCTCCAACTTTTTCTAATAATCCTTGATCTTTTAAAAAACTTATTAGAGTTAATATATCAACTGAATTTTTATTTTGATATAACCAAATAATTGCTTTATAAATTTCTTGATGATTTTTGAAATAAAAAGCTTCAATTGTAATTTTCCGTAATGTATTTTCAATAGCTTCTGTACTTATTAATAAACTACTTAAGATAATTTTTTCTGCCAAAAAATTATGTGGTAAATAGGTATTAACCGAAATCTTTGCTTCTTTTTCATTTTTAAAATTTTGCATATTTCAATCTTAAAATTTGTATATTGTAATCTTTTTTAAGATATTGTCTTTTTATACCATATGTTATTATTATATCTACATGAGCGTCCTTAGTTCAGTTGGTAGAACGCTAGTCTCCAAAATTAGATGTCGAGGGTTCAAGTCCTTCAGGGCGCGTTTCTCTTCTTGTAAGAGGTTTTTTAATTAATTAGATAGAATTTAAAAAGAAATTTTTTATTTATTTTAAATACTAAAAAAATTGAGTTATGGCAAAAAAAATAGTAGCGTTGATTAAATTGGCTTTACCAGCAGGTAAAGCTACTCCTGCTCCACCTGTTGGACCAGCCTTAGGTCAACATGGTGTAAATATTGCAGCATTTTGTAAAGAATATAATGCAAAAACAGGTGATAAAATAGGTTTAATTATTCCAGTAGAAATTTCTGTTTATGAAGATAGAAGTTATATTTTTATTCTTAAGACTCCTCCTGCATCAGTTTTATTAGCAGAGGCTGCAAATATCAAAAAAGGTTCATCAACCCCTAATAGAATAAATGTAGGTTCAATTACAAAAGCTCAATTAGAAGAAATTGCAAATATTAAATTACCTGATTTAAATACTAATAAAATTAACAGTGCAATGAAAATTGTTGAAGGAACAGCTCGGAATATGGGTATTTCCATTGTTGATTAATTTATATCGTTCATACTTTACAATTATAAGCTTATTAACAAAAAATTTAAATGCGAAAATTATCACGTCGTCAAAAAGAGATTCGTGAAAAAATTCAAAACAATAGTTATTCGAATTTAGACGAAGCAATTAAAATTCTAAAAAATACAGCGACTGCAAAATTTGTGGAAACTGTTGAATTACATGCAAATTTAAATATCGATCCTAAATATGCTGATCAACAATTACGGACAACTGTAACGTTACCCAATGGAATCGGCAAAACAATTGAGATTGCTGTTTTAACAAATGAAGCAAATTTCAGTGTAGCAAGTGAAAATGGAGCAGATATCGTAGGTAATGAGGATTTAATTCAAAATATTAGTGAAGGAATTATTAATTTTGATTTACTTATAGCGACCCCAGAAATGATGCCAAAATTAGCAAAATTGGGTCGAATATTAGGTCCTAAAGGCTTAATGCCATCTCCAAAATCTGGGACAGTAACAACGACTTTGTCAAGTACATTATCTGATTTTAAAAAAGGAAAATTCGAATATAAAGCTGACAAAACAGGAAATGTTCATGTTAGCTTTGGTAAATCGGACTTTTCAGAAATGGAGCTACTTGAAAATTTAATCGCTTTATATAAATCAATTGAACAAAATAGACCATCAGGAGTAAAAGGTAAATATTTCAAAACTATTTATATTTGCAATACAATGGGTCCGTCTATTAAATTAGATTTAGATGCATTTGCATAATCAAAACTTATTTTATTAATAATGTCAAAATAAAATTTATGTCAGAAAAAATTGATCAAATAGTAGAAGAATTAAAAGTATTAACGTTATTAGAAGCGTCAGAATTAATTAGTAAAATTGAAGAAACATTTGGTGTAGATGCATCAGCTGCTGCTGGGGGCACAATGGTAATGGCAGCTGGAGCAGCTGTTGCGGAAGAAGTAGAAGAAAAAACAGAATTTAATGTTATGTTAGATGAAGTACCAGCAGATAAGAAAATTGCAATATTAAAAATTGTTCGAAGCATAACTGGATTAGGATTAAAAGAAGCAAAAGAGTTAGTCGAATCTGCCCCTAAAATAGTTCAAGAAGGTGTAGGCAAAGATGCGGCTGAAGATGCGAAAACACAAATTGAAGCAGCAGGTGGCAAAGTATCTTTAACTTAAACTTAGTGGGTCACCTGGGATTCGAACCCAGAACAAATCGGTTAAAAGCCGAGTACTCTACCATTGAGTTAGCGACCCTTGCTTTATTTTAACATAAACTGATAAGAATATTAAAGTATTTAATTTAATAAATAATACGGATAATAAAAAAATAATATTTTACTTTATTATTTTTAAAGTAAAATAAATATTAACTTTATAGGTTATTTCATCGTTTGAAATTTTTAAAAACTTTATAAAATAAGGATTCTAAAAAATGGTTAATTGGCAAGTTCTAGGTCAGCTAATAGCAACGGCAGTTATTATGTTATCAGGTCCAGCTGTAATTGTATTATTAGCTTTAAAAAAAGGAAATCTTTAATAAAATTAAAACTTTCCTTTCAATTAAATATTAGAAAAATTTTTAAAGGATATATATGATAACAGCTTTAACAGCACTATTAGTTCTTCTTTCATTACTTTTAATTGTTACTGTACCAGTAGCATTAGCAACTCCAGGCGATTGGGAACAGTCAAAAGGTACATTTAATCGTGGGTTCCAAATTTGGGTGAGTCTTGTTTTAGCAATTGCAGCAGCTGACGGTATTTCATCTTCAATTTAATATCTTTAGAAATTATAGCTTTACCTATAATTTCTCAATTTATAAAAACTATTGACAAAGTTATTTTATCTTTTATATAGTAATTAAAGTAGTAGCATAATTTATTTTGCGGGCATAGCTCAGCTGGTAGAGCGTAACCTTGCCAAGGTTGATGTCGCGCGTTCGAGTCGCGTTGCCCGCTTACTAGTTTATTATTACTAGTGCTTAATATTTTTTAAAAATATTAAATAAAATTTATCATAATATTATTACAATAATAGGCCCCCATCGTCTAGAGGCCTAGGACAGCTCCCTTTCACGGAGCAGACAGGGATTCGAATTCCCTTGGGGGTATATAATTCTTAAGGGTTTATAAATTTATTTATAAACTATATTTTTAATTAATTAAATTTAAAAATTAAATTTAACTGCTAAAATAAAATAACCCAAGATTAAACTCCAGGTCAATTTATCTAAAGTTTTTTCGGCTGAATTTGCTGATCCTAATAAATTATTTTTTGTGTCAAAACTAGATAATCCATTATTATTTGGAACACGAACAAAAATAATCAGTATTAAAAAGAGATTTAATATTAACCAAAGAACTTTTACCATAAATTTTATTATTTTTAATTTTCAGTATAAATAACTGGTCAAATGGTTATTATTATTATTATAATAATAACCATTTAACCTTTCGTTATTAATCAAAGCCCAAGCTTATGATGCTCTGTTATGAAGGTGCAATCTTGTTAGGCCAAAGAAATATGAACTAAAATAACCTAAGGGTGAAGCATATTAAAAAAACCTTTTTCTTGTTTAGCTTTTTAGTTAAAATGTCCTATTACTCAAAATCCTTATTAAACCTTCTCTTAAACATAGGAGATCTCTCCAAAATAGGACGAATGAAAAAGAACCAATACATATTTAAAATTAAGTGAACAAACCAAATAACAAAAAGGTATATCAAGAAAAAGTTCTTAACCCCTTTTTTGGTGAATTTTATATTGAAATCCAGCGCTTGATTGACAGTTTTTTTCGCTAGCCATAAGGCTAGTTTCTTGAAGGCTATTGAACGCTTTCTATATTTGATATAAAGCGCTCGTCTTTTGTCTTGAAAAGTCAATGAACGTCTAAGTCTTTTTAGTGCACTTCTTGTAATTTTCGATAGCATTTTATTTATTATTTATATTTATTCGTCGATTTCAAAAACTTCTTTAAAAACTTTTGAAACTTTATCTCCAGAATCAATTGATTCTAATGGATCTTTTCTCAATCTATGTCGTAAACATAAAGTGATAATTTTTGAAATATCTTCAACAGTAACTTTATTTCTACCATTATATGCTGCAAAAGCTTTTGCAGCACGATTTGTTACAATATCACCACGTAAACCATCGACATCCAATTGACTGCACACCTCAGATATTTTTACCCGTAACTCATAATCTAATTCTACAGAAGATAATAATTTTTGTGCTTCTATAATTTTGTTACGTAAATCTTGTTGTTGCGTTTCATAATTCTCAATCCAAATTTCTGGTGTTTTATCAAATGATGTTCTCTCTTCAACAACTTTTACTCTTAAAATTGGATCTTTTACGGTACGGATTTCTGCATGCATACCAAATCGATCTAATAGTTGAGGACGAAGTTCACCTTCTTCAGGGTTTCCAGATCCAACTAGTACAAACCGAGCTGGATGTCGAATTGAAATTCCTTCTCGTTCTACAGTATTCCAGCCAGATGCTGCAGAATCTAATAAAATATCTACTAAATGATCATCTAGTAAGTTAACTTCATCTACATATAATAATCCACGATTTGCTTTTGCTAATAACCCAGGTTCAAAAGCTTTTACACCATCAGTCAAAGCCTTTTCAATATCAATGGTACCGCATACGCGATCTTCTGTAGCTCCTAATGGTAAATCAACCATTGGAATTTTTATCAATTCAGTCTCGAGTTTTTCGGATTTTTGAATAGCAAGTTTAACTTCATTTCCCATTAAATCTAAGTCTGACTTATGAGAGTTAAATGGATCGTCTTTCACTATTTCAATTTCCGGTAATAAATCAGCTATTGCTCTAATAGTTGTTGATTTTCCGGTTCCTCGATCACCCATTATCATAACACCACCTATTTTTGGGTCGATTACATTTAATTGTAAGGCTAATTTCATTTCTTCTTGACCCACAATTGCTGTAAATGGAAAAACTGGCGTAGTAAACTTTTTTAAATCTTGTGGAACCATAATTTTTATTAAATATAATTTGTCATTTTATATTGGATTTTGAATTTGAAATATTTTTTATAATTTTCAAATTAATGACCAATTTTATAATAGGTTGAACAAATAAAACAGTTATTAAAAATCAAATTGATAACATATTATATATCAACTTATAAATATTTTTTAATTCTGAAAAAATCAGAAAGTAATCTTTAAATATTTATTTCTAAAGTATAGTATAGCACAGTTTTAAAAAGATTATAATAATTAATAAAATTATTTTTTAGATTAAAGTATAATATTTAACACAAACTGATAAGATGATAGTAAAAATTATATAAAATATTAAGGTTTACTTATTAAATGATTTTATTTAAGGATTAAAAAATATGACCATTGCTATTGGAAAAAACCAAGAACGTGGGTTATTTGATCTTATTGATGATTGGTTAAAAAAAGATAGATTTGTTTTTGTTGGCTGGTCAGGCTTATTATTAATGCCAACAGCTTATTTAGCTGCAGGTGGGTGGATGACAGGAACTACTTTTGTAACTTCATGGTATACTCATGGGTTAGCAAGTTCTTATCTTGAAGGTTGTAATTTTTTAACAGCAGCAGTTTCGACACCAGCAAATAGTATGGGCCATTCTTTATTATTATTATGGGGTCCAGAAGCGCAGGGAGACTTTACTCGCTGGTGCCAAATTGGTGGCCTTTGGACTTTCATTGCCCTACATGGTTCATTTGGATTAATTGGTTTCTGCTTACGTCAATTTGAAATTGCTCGATTAGTAGGTATTCGTCCTTATAATGCAATTGCATTTTCAGGTCCAATTTCAGTGTTTGTCTCTGTATTCTTATTATACCCATTAGGTCAAGCAAGTTGGTTCTTTGCTCCTAGTTTTGGTGTAGCAGCAATTTTCCGATTCTTATTATTCTTACAAGGTTTCCATAACTGGACCTTAAATCCATTCCACATGATGGGTGTAGCTGGTATTTTAGGTGGTGCGTTACTTTGTGCTATTCACGGTGCAACTGTGGAAAATACATTATTTGAAGATGGTGATGCAGCAAATACTTTCCGTGCATTTACGCCAACACAATCAGAAGAAACATATTCAATGGTTACGGCTAATAGATTTTGGTCACAAATCTTTGGTGTAGCTTTTTCTAATAAACGTTGGTTACATTTCTTTATGTTATTTGTACCGGTAACTGGTTTATGGACAAGTGCAATTGGTATCGTTGGTTTAGCATTAAATTTACGTGCATATGATTTTGTATCACAAGAATTACGTGCTGCTGAAGATCCAGAATTTGAAACATTCTATACGAAGAATATTTTATTAAATGAAGGTATTCGTTCATGGATGGCTGCACAAGATCAACCACATGAAAACTTTGTATTCCCTGAGGAGGTATTACCACGTGGAAACGCCCTTTAATAGTAGTATAGCAGGTCGGGATATAGAATCAACAGGTTTTGCTTGGTGGAGTGGAAACGCTCGTTTAATCAATGTTTCAGGTAAGTTATTAGGTGCCCATGTTGCTCATGCAGGATTAATGGTTTTCTGGGCGGGTGCTATGGTTTTATTTGAAGTATCACATTTTGTTCCTGAAAAACCTTTATATGAACAAGGTTTTATTTTGATTCAACATTTAGCAACATTAGGCTATGGAATTGGACCAGGTGGAGATATTACTACAACAGTTCCATATTTTGCTGTTGGGGTTCTACATTTAATATCGTCAGCAGTCCTAGGATTTGGTGGAATTTACCACTCTTTATTAGGTCCTGATACCTTAGAAGAATCATTTCCATTCTTTGGTTACGATTGGCGAGATAAAAACAAAATGACAACTATTTTAGGAATTCATTTATGTCTTTTAGGACTTGGTTCATTTTTATTAGTTGTTAAAGCAATGTATTTAGGTGGTGTATATGATACTTGGGCACCAGGTGGTGGAGATGTTCGTTTAATTACAACACCAACATTAAATCCAATTGTAATTTTTAGTTATGTATTCCGTTCACCATTTGGTGGAGATGGATGGGTAGTAGCCGTAAATAATATGGAAGATATTATTGGTGGTCATATCTGGGTTGGAATTTTATGTATTACTGGTGGTATTTGGCATATTTTTACTAAACCATTTGCTTGGGCCCGTCGTGCATTTGTTTGGTCTGGAGAAGCTTACCTTTCATACAGTTTAGCTGCTATCTCATTAATGGGTTGGACAGCAGCTTTATATGCTTGGTACAATAATACAGCTTATCCAAGTGAATTATATGGTCCTACTGGTCCTGAAGCATCGCAATCACAAGCTTTTACATTTTTAGTACGTGATCAACGTTTAGGTGCAAATATTTCATCTGCACAAGGTCCGACAGGTTTAGGTAAATATTTAATGCGTTCACCGAGTGGCGAAATTATTTTTGGTGGAGAAACAATGCGTTTTTGGGATTTACGTGCTCCATGGGTAGAGCCATTACGAGGTCCAAATGGTTTAGATATTAATAAAATTAAAAATGATATCCAACCGTGGCAAGAACGTCGAGCTGCTGAATATATGACACATGCACCATTAGGTTCATTAAACTCAGTAGGTGGTGTAGCGACAGAAATTAACTCAGTTAATTATGTTTCACCACGCTCTTGGTTATGTTGTTCGCATTTCTTCTTAGCTTTCTTCTTCTTAATTGGGCATTGGTGGCATTCTGGACGTGCACGTGCAGCAGCAGCAGGTTTTGAAAAAGGTATTAACCGAGCAAACGAACCTGTATTATCAATGCGTCCTATTGATTAAAAATAATTTGTTAACTTCATAATTTTATTTAAAATATTTTTGTCTACAAATTGAAACTAGTTTCAACTTGTAGACAAAAATATTTTAAATACGTACAATGTTCATAAGTATTATAAATTGTCCCGCGGAGTAGAGCAGCCTGGTAGCTCGTTGGGCTCATAACCCGAAGGTCAATGGTTCAAATCCATTCTCCGCTAGAAAATTTTATAAATTAACGGAAAAATTATTAATTTTTTACTAAAATAATATATGAACGTTAAATAATAATAAGGTTTTACGTATGATATTAAATTTACAAACACCATTTCCAACTTTTGGTGGAAGTACTGGAGGCTGGTTACGTGCAGCTGAAGTTGAAGAAAAATATGCAATTACTTGGACAAGTAAAAAAGAGCAAATTTTTGAAATGCCTACTGGCGGTGCAGCAATTATGCGCAATGGAGAAAATCTTTTATATTTAGCTAGAAAAGAGCAATGTTTAGCATTAGGAAATCAATTACGAGGTTTTAAGCTAAATGATTATAAAATTTATAGAATTTTTCCAAGTGGTGAGGTACAATATTTGCATCCAAAAGATGGTGTCTTTCCAGAAAAAGTTAATCCAGGCCGAACTGCTAAAAATAGTCGACCGTTTTCAATAGGTAAAAATCCGAATCCTGTATCTATTAAATTCAGTGGAAAAACTACATACGAAAGTTAATTTATATAAAATAAGATTAGTGCATATACTAATCTTTATGGCGAGATGGCAGAGTTGGTCGATTGCGTCTGATTTGAAATCAGATGAATCTTTACGGATTCCGTGGGTTCGAATCCCACTCTCGCCTTATAATTTATTTAGTAATCTTTTCTTAGACTTTAAATAATCAAAAACGTGCTTAGTTGTGTTTTGATCTTTTACTAGAAAATTTTATGGGAAAAGTATACGATTGGTTTGAAGAAAGATTGGAAGTTCAAGCAATTGCAGATGATATTTCTAGTAAATATGTACCTCCCCATGTAAATATTTTTTATTGCTTTGGTGGAATTGTGTTTACTTGTTTTTTAGTTCAAGTTGCTACGGGATTTGCAATGACATTTTATTACCGACCGAGTGTAGTTGACGCTTTTGCATCGGTTGAATATATTATGACAAGTGTTAATTTTGGGTGGTTAATTCGATCTATTCATAGATGGTCTGCTAGTATGATGGTAATGATGATGGTACTCCATATTTTTCGAGTATATTTAACAGGCGGGTTTAAAAAACCTCGAGAATTAACATGGGTAACAGGTGTAATTTTAGCAGTTGTAACTGTATCATTTGGTGTAACAGGATATTCTTTACCATGGGATCAAGTTGGATTTTGGGCTTGTAAAATTGTAACAGGTGTTCCTGCAGCTGTTCCAATTGTTGGTCCACCTTTGGTTCTAGTTTTACGTGGCGGTGAAAGTGTTGGTCAAAGCACATTAACTCGTTTTTATAGTGCACATACTTTTGTTTTACCTGTAGCAGCAGCTGTCTTAATTTTGACACACTTTTTAATGATTCGTAAACAAGGTATTTCAGGACCACTTTAAATTCAAGCAGTTAATTATAATTTATTTTAAATTCAAGGAAATAATTATGTCAGTAATTAAAAAACCAGATTTAACAGACCCAAAATTGAGAGCAAAATTAGCGAAAGGTATGGGTCATAACTATTACGGTGAACCGGCTTGGCCAAATGATTTATTATATGTTTTCCCAATTTGTATTCTAGGTACTTTTGCTTGTTGTATTGGATTAGCCGTAATGGCACCTACACAATTAGGTGAACCTGCTGATCCATTTAATACGCCATTAGAAATTTTACCAGAGTGGTATTTTTTCCCAACATTTAATTTATTACGTGTATTACCTAATAAATTATTAGGAGTATTAGCTATGGCAGCAGTACCTGCTGGACTAATCACAGTTCCATTTATCGAGAATGTAAATAAATTTCAGAATCCATTTCGTCGTCCAATTGCGAGCTTATTATTTATATTTGGTTTCTTTTTTGCAGTCTGGTTTGGGATTGGGGCTTGTTTACCAATCGATAAAGCAGTATCTTTAGGTTTTTGGTAAATAGAATTTTTTAAGATTTTACAAATTATATTTATTTATAAAATCTTAAAAATACATCTTTATCTTGCTTTTTTTTTCATCGTGTGATATATTTTGTTTTGTTAGTTAATTATTACTTAGTTTAGTACATTTGTGTGAAAATTTTATTACTTTAATATTAATAACTCACTTTTTTATGGATAATATTCCTCTATATCCTTCATATGAAATCAATCCTCCTTCATATGGAGTGAATGATCCGTTTAATTATATTATACCGGATGTTCCAACTCTTAGTTATCGTGAGATAATTTTAAATAAAATTAATCAAATAACAACAGTAGGTTTCACGATTGATGAATTCCAGAAAACAATGGTTATTTTTTGTTTAATTCGTTTCATAATATATTCGATAAAATATAACCCAATAACATCATTTAAAATTTGCGCCATTGGAAGTGCTTCTTGTTTAATATGGGCTATGGCGTTAAACGGTTGTGTTAGATTTCATTTTACTCAACATAACATGGACGATATAAAGCTTTTATCTCGTATTGCAACCGAAGAAGAAGAATACATAAGGGTTCAAAAAATGGTTGGTCGTATTAAGTATATGGATACGTACTGGAAAAAAGCAACTGGTCAAATATCTTCTTACCATTTTGAATGGATACGTCCAATATTTGATATAATACCAAAACGCTATTCAAATCTGACTGAGCCTATATATGAATATATACGAACAGATTTATTTTATGTTCTTAAGTCGATATATAAAATCCATATTAGACAATTGATACCTATGATGGTTTATGGGTTGACAGTACGGGTTGGAAAACGATTTATGCCCTATCACACGCGGTGGCATGCTACTTTATATTTTATATGGTACCCTCTTAATTCTTACAGCCTGCAGTGCGCGTCAAGATTTAGAGCTTACATAGCTGATGAATTAGTCCCAAATAGACGTTATACAGATGCAGAAAATCTTAGGATTTATTTAGGTGCACTTGCGTTTGCACAGATAAGTTTTTGTATGTATGCAATGTTACATGCAATATTTTCACAATATTTTTATATACCGTTTTTAGTTCAAAATACTGAATTGCATATTGGCCCACGTCCAGTAAACAGTATTTATAGTGGTGGGTATACTGCTTGGCAAGATTCTTTTGTGTTTTATGATCTTAATCTTAAAGAAACGCTACGGTTATGGTGGGGATTTTTAGGACGTGGAACAAAACGAGATCGAGACCGGAGAAAAAACAGAAAGAAAAGGAAATAATACTAACTTCTTAATTTTTAAGAATAAAAAAACTCTATTTTTTGTTCTTAAAAATTAAGAAATTATTATGTAAATACTAAACTAATATTATTTAAAGTGAAGAACCTAACCCAGAATATGCACCATAAAAAAATAAACTCAGCATTGTGATAACTGCTAAACCACCCACTAGGCCTACTAGCCATAAAGGAATTCTACCCGTATTAGCCATATAAAAACTCCTATCTATAATTATTAATTGAAGAAATAACTTGAAAATAATACAGCTAAAACAAAAATTAATAGAAGTCCCCAATAAAGAGAAGTTCTATTAAGTTCTACTGCTTGTTTATTAGGATTTGGACCAGTCATAAAATTTACCTCTTATCTATTTTGTTAATTTATCTTTGAATAAATTGCATAGCTGTAATCCCACCTAAAAAGAATACAGTTGGAACAGCTAATCCATGAATTGCAAGCCAACGAAAAGTAAAAATGGGATAAGCTACAGGTTGATTAATATTTTTTGTCATAAAATTTACCTCTTATAAACCTTTAGTTAAATCTTCTAATTCTTGTTTTGCACTAAACCGGTCATTTACTAATGGTACTTGTTGACGATCTTGTGTAAAATATTCATTTGGTCTTGGTGTACCAAAAACATCATACGCTAAACCGGTACTAATAAAAAGCCACCCAGATACGAAAAGAGACGGAATAGTAATACTATGAATAATCCAATAACGTACACTTGTAATAATATCCGAAAACGGACGTTCACCTGTCGATCCACCAGACATAAGATTATATTCTCCTGTAAAAAAAATGATTGTTACTCATTCAAAAACTTAACCAAAAGCGGGCAGGGGGAATCGAACCCCCATCATTAGCTTGGAAGGCTAAGGTTTTACCACTAAACTATGCCCGCATATTTTGATTATAAGATCATGTGAGCACAAAAGCAATAAAATATTATAAATTTTCTAATTTTAAATCTAAGAATTTTGCTAAATCAGCAGCATTTTCTTCTAAGTTAGAAATAGTAGTTGGCTGTTCTACTGGAGTTAATGGAATTTTTCGTTCATCTTTTAAACATAAATAAATAATTCGTTTTGGATTTAATCCTTCAGAAATTTTAATACCAATAGCTCGTATATTATTTAATGGATAAGTTAAAAGTATTTCACGATTTTTACCAGGAAAACCTCTTCGAACAATCTTAACAAGATTTTCAAGTTTATTATACTCATTATAACCACTTCCAATGTCCCATATAACTGTCAATAATGTATAAATACTTATTGATAGACTTAAAGTTCCATAAAATATCATTACGATACCTTGTGGAATAAAAACTAACTCGACAGTATTTGTAAAAGGCAGTAAATTAATCTTAAAATAACTTGAAAGTCCTGCTAATAAAAAACTAAATCCTCCCAGAAAAAGAAAAAAGGTCCAGAAGTAATTACTAAAACGTCTAGATCCAATTATATAATCTTGACGAATATCTTTATTCATTTTTTGAGTTTTAATTGAAAATTAAATTAACTTAATTGATTTTAACCCTAAAAATAAACCTGAAGCCATTGTAAAACAAAATCCTAACAATAAGAAGTAATCAATAGTAACTAACATAATATATTTTCGTTTATAAAAATGAAATTTATAAAAATTTAAATATGTATTAATATATATTATATATTAATACATATTTAAATTTTGATTAGTAAAAAATTTGATCGATTTTTAAACAATTTAAACTAATTAAAGTTTTTACTACTAATTTTACTGAAATTTAAGTTAAACTTATGGCTAATTTTATTAAACCGTATAATGATGATCCATTTGTAGGGCATTTAGCAACTCCTATCACGTCATCAGCTGTAACGCGAGCTATATTAAGTAATTTACCAGCATATCGATTTGGGTTAACACCTTTATTAAGAGGTCTAGAAATTGGTTTAGCCCATGGCTATTTCTTAATAGGTCCATTTGTTAAATTAGGTCCTTTACGTAATTCTGACATTGCATTAATTGCTGGTTTTCTTTCAACAATTGGCTTAATCCTTATTTTAACATTAGGTTTAACTATTTATGGGATAGCTGCATTTGGACAGGAGAAAACAATTGATTCTGTTCCTTCACTAGAATTACAGACAAAAAAAGCATGGGATCAATTTAAAGGTGGATTTTTTGTAGGAGCATGTGGTAGTGCAGGATTTGCCTTTATTTGTCTTTCAAGTATTCCAAACTTTTAATTCAATTTAGGGGTTTACGTTAGATTTATAAATCGGTTATAGTTTAACCGATTTATTATATAAAAAGTTATAGTTATAAAATAAAATTTATTAGTACATATATATATGAATACAGCAGCAATTAATTTACAAGAAGAATACGCTAGAACAGAAATCGCAAAAATTTTAAATTTATTAGATGAAGAGTTAGTAGGATTAGCACCAGTAAAATCAAGAATTCGTGAAATTGCGGCCTTATTATTAATCGATAAATTAAGAAAAAATTTAGGAATTACAGCAGGTAGCCCGGGATTACATATGTCATTCACAGGTAGTCCCGGGACTGGAAAAACAACTGTTGGTTTAAAAATGTCTGATATCCTATTTCAATTAGGATATATTCAGAAAGGACATTTACTTACAGTAACGCGAGATGATTTAGTTGGTCAATATATTGGACACACAGCTCCTAAAACTAAAGAAGTTTTAAAAAAAGCAATGGGTGGTGTATTATTTATTGATGAAGCTTACTATTTATATAAGCCTGATAATGAACGTGATTATGGTTCCGAAGCAATTGAAATTCTATTACAAGTAATGGAAAATCAACGTGAAGATTTAGTTGTGATTTTAGCTGGTTATAAAGAACCAATGGATAAATTCTATGAATCAAATCCAGGTTTATCTTCAAGAATTGCAAATCATATTGATTTCCCTGATTATACTGTAGATGAATTATTAAAAATTTCAAAAATAATGTTAGAAGAACAACAATATCAATTAACTAGTGAAGCAGAAAAAGCGTTAGGCGAATATATTACTCTACGCAAAGAGCTTCCATTATTTGCAAATGCACGAAGTGTTAAAAATGCTTTAGATCGAGCAAGAATGCGTCAAGCAAATCGAATTTTTAATAGTCGTGGTCAAATATTAACAAAAAAAGAACTAGTTAATATAGAAGCAGATGACATTTTACAAAGTACAGTTTTTGACTAACTAAAAAATGAATTAAAGATTTTATTATTAATTAAAAAAATATATATGAGTTTATTAATTGTTGGTGGAACTGGAACACTGGGTCGTCAAGTTGTACTTCAAGCATTAACAAAAGGTTATCAAGTTCGCTGTCTTGTTCGAAACTTACGTAAAGCTACTTTTTTAAAAGAATGGGGAGCTGAATTGGTTTACGGTGATTTAACATCACCTGAAACAATTCCTCCTTGTCTACGGGGTATAACAGCTGTTATTGATGCTTCAACGAGTCGACCTTATGATTTATCTACTATTAAACAAGTTGATTGGGATGGTAAAATAGCATTAGTTGAAGCTTGTAAAATGGCAAATATTCAGCGTTTTATTTTTTGTTCAGCATTAAATCTTGAACAATTTTCTAATATTCCGTTAATGGAAATGAAGCAAGGAATTGAGATTAAATTAAAAGAATCAAAAATACCTTATACAATTTTTCGTTTAAGTGGATTTTATCAGGGTTTAATAGAACAATATGCTATTCCAATTTTAGAAGATCTTCCAATTTGGATAACTAATGAAAATACAAGTGTTTCTTATATGGATACACAAGATATTGCTAAATTTTGTTTACGATCTTTACAATTACCAAAGACTATAAACAAAACTTTTTTATTAGGAGGACCTAAAGGTTGGGTATCATCAGAAATTATTAAGTTATGTGAACAATTAGGTGGACAGTCCGCACAGATTAAACAAATTCCACTTTCAATTTTAAAAATATCTAGTAATTTTTTAGGGTTTTTTGAATGGGGACAAAATATTAGTGATCGATTAGCATTTATAGAAATTTTAAATGTAGAAAATAATTTTTCAAAATCTACTATTGATTTATATAAAATATTTAAAATTGATCCTGTTGAAATTGTAAAATTAGATGACTATTTCTTAGAATATTTCATTCGATTATTAAAACGATTACGAGATATTAATTTTGAAGATGTTCAAAAACAAAAAAATCTTATTATATAATTTGCTTTAAATATATAATGAATTATAGCAATTTTATTGTTAGAATATTGAAAAAACCAAAACAGAGTTTTTTAAAAAACAATATTCTTTTAACGGAATTAAATGTTCAATTTCCATCACTTAGAAATCATAATCATTTAAATACAATTGATTTATTAATTTGGGGAAATTTAGGTAAAGATATTATTAAATACTATCAAACGAATGATTATATTCTAGTTGAAGGGTTTATTTCTTTTCACAAAGAAAAATTTATGAGTAATCAACAAATTAGAGTTTCCGTATTTAAAATTTATCCACTTAATAAAAATAACATTCAAATAAACAAAACCTTATAATTAAATTGTTTGTATTCACAATGTTTTAGTATAATTAATGATGTAATATATAATTTCTAGGAAAAATTTAATGTTAACTTTAAAAATTTTAGTTTATACAACCGTTATCTTTTTTGTATCGTTATTTATTTTTGGATTTTTATCAAGCGATCCTTCGCGAAACCCAAATCGAAAAGATCTTGAATAAGCAAAATGTATTCTTATTAACCTTATAAAGGTTAATAAGAATACATTTTAAATGATATGAATATTTTTTTCAAGTATGAAACAATATAACTGGATACGATTGGAAATAGAATCAATATGACCAAAAATTAAGCCTGATTTATTATTTATACAATATCATTTTTATACTCGTTTATTATTAATCTTAATAGTATTGGTTATTTGGTTCATATTTTAATCTTATTTTTGAAAAACGAGATTAAGTTCTTATTCAATATTATCTACATTTTGCTCAAAAATGTAGATAATATTAATATATTAAAAAAATTTTTTATTCAAAACTACATTATCATATAATTAATGGTAACTTTCTTGACGAAATTTTTTACTAAAAGTAGTTTTGATTTTATTTATTTTTTGATGAAATTTTTTAATCTAACAAATATTTTCCTTTTTGTTTTAATAACTTTAATACCAAAACAAGCTTTAGCTGATATTGGTGGTTTAACTAAATGTAGTGAATCAACAGCTTTTGAGAAACGTTTAAACACCAGTGTCAAAAAATTAGAACAACGTGTTAGTAAATACGAAAAAGGTACACCTCCTGCATTAGCGTTAGAACAACAAATAGAACGAACAAAAGCCCGTTTTGATAAATATAGTCGCTCAGAATTACTATGTGGCTCAGATGGATTACCACACTTAATTGCGGACGGTAGATGGAGTCATGCAGCTGAATTTATTTTACCAGGGTTTGGCTTTATTTATATATCTGGTTGGATTGGATGGGTTGGACGTAAATATGTTAGAGCCGTTAGTACTGCAAAAAACCCTACAGAAAATGAAATTATTATTAATGTCCCATTAGCTTTAAAAATAATGACAACTGGGTATATCTGGCCAATTTCAGCTTGGCAAGATTTGATTAGTGGTGATTTAATAGCATCAGATGAAAATGTTACAGTTTCTCCTCGTTAATTTTTAATAATATTTTATTTATAATAAATTTTTATATGGATAATTTTCAAAAATATCTATCAACAGCCCCTGTTCTTTTGACTATATGGATGACTTTTACTGCAGGATTTATTATCGAAATTAATCGATTCTTTCCGGATATGCTTGGTTTATATTTTTAATAATAAAATTTTAAAGAAACAAAATGATATTATTTTGTTTCTTTAAAATTTTATTATTGTTTTTTAAGTTTAAGCATATTTACCAGACGTAGATGCAATAACAAATGCAGCAAATGTTAAAATAAATCCGACTGAGAAATGTACTAATCCTACTAAACGAGCTTGTACAATTGAAAGAGCGACCGGTTTGTCTCTCCAACGAATCAAGTTTGCTAATGGTGTTCTTTCATGTGCCCAAACAAGCGTTTCAATTAGCTCTTGCCAATAACCACGCCATGATATTAAGAACATAAAACCAGTAGCCCATATTAAATGACCAAATAAAAACATCCATGCCCAAACCGATAAGTTATTCATACCAAATGCATTATAACCATTGATTAAAGGAGACGAATTTAGCCATAAATAATCACGTAACCAACCCATTATATAATTTGAAGATTCATCAAATAGAGCTGGATTACCTGCCCAGATTGTCATATGTTTCCAGTGCCAATAAAATGTTGTCCAACTTATTGTATTTAACACCCAAAACATTGCTAAATAGAAAGCATCCCAAGCTGAGATATCACAAGTACCCCCTCGACCTGGACCATCACAAGGGAAACTATATCCAAAATCTTTTTTGTCTGGCATTAATTTAGATCCACGAGCATCTAATGCTCCTTTTACTAAAATTAAAGCAGTTACATGTAAACCTAAAGCAATAGCATGGTGAACTAAAAAATCACCAGGGCCAATTTTCAAGAATAAATCATTCTTGTTATTATTGATTGCTTCTAACCAACCTGGTAACCAAACTTGATTACCTGCAATTGTAGCTGGATTTGTTGATGAAGATAATAATACATTAAATTGATATATTGCTCTTCCTGATGCAGCTTGAATGTATTCTGCGAATAATGGTTCAAACAAAATTTGTTTTTCTGGTTGTCCAAATGCGACTACGGTATCATTATGAATGTATAAACCTAAAGTATGGAAACCTAAAAATAAAGAAGCCCAACTTAAATGAGAAATAATAGCTTCTTTATGTTCTAACATACGAGCTAAAACGTTGTTCTTATTTAATTCTGGGTCATAATCACGAACAAAGAAAATTGCGCCATGTGCAAAAGCCCCAACCATTAAGAATCCCGCAATATATTGGTGATGTGTATACAAAGCGGCTTCTGTTGTAAAATCTTTTGATAAAAACGCATATGGAGTTAATGCATACATATGTTGGGCTGTTAATGATGTTGCAACACCTAAACTTGCTAAAGCTAACCCTAATTGCATATGTAATGAATTTGTTATCGTTTCAAATAATCCAACATGTCCTGCTCCTAAACGTCCACCAGGTGGTCTATGTGCATCTAATATTTCTTTCATACTGTGACCAATACCAAAGTTTGTTCGGTACATATGACCAGCAATAATAAATACGACAGCTATTGCTAATTGGTGATGAGCAATATCCGTTAACCATAATGCTTGAGTTTGAGGATGGAAACCGCCTAAAAATGTTAAAATAGCTGTACCTGCTCCTTTACTCGTTCCATAAACATGATCAATAGTATCTGGATTTTCTGCATAAACAGTCCAATTACCTGAAAAAAATGGAGCTAAACCGGCTGGATGAGGTGGAGTTGTTAAGAAATTATCCCAACCTACATGTTGACCTCGAGATACAGGAATAGCAACGTGAACTAGGTGCCCAGTCCAGGCTAATGAACTTACTCCTAATAAACCTGATAAATGATGATTTAATCGTGATTCATTATTTTTAAACCAAGATAAACTTGGTCGAAATTTAGGTTGTAAATGTAGCCAGCTTGCAAACAGTAATGTAGCTGCTAAAATTAACAAGCCAATTGAACTTCTAAATAATTCTTGATTTGTTCTAAATCCAATTGTATACCACCATTGGTATACACCTGAAAAAGCTATATTTACTGGATACGTATTACCTTTACTATATGCTTTTAATGCTGAATCGCCGAAATGTGGGTCCCATATTGAATGAGCAATTGGTCTTACTTTTAATGGGTTTTGTACCCATTTTTCAAAGTTACCTTGCCATGCAACATGAAATAAATTTCCTGCAGTCCACAGGAAAATAATAGCCAGATGACCGAAATGAGACGCAAAGATTTTTTGATATAAATTTTCTTCTGTCATGCCATCATGAGCTTCTAAATCATGAGCAGTAGCTATCCCATACCAAATTCGGCGTGTTGCTGGATCTTGCGCAAGAGCTTGGCTAAATTTTGGAAATTTAGTTGCCATAACTTTCAGATGCTTATTTATATTGTTTATAGTTGTAAATAGAAATTAATTTTTAATTGAAGTTTTATGTGTTAACTAATTGAAATTGCACGAGCTAGGAAGAATGACCACGTTGTTCCAATTCCGCCTAATAAATAATGCGCTAACCCAACTGCACGACCTTGCGTAATACTTAAAGCACGTGGTTGAATTGCTGGAGCAAAATTTAATTTGTTATGAGCCCATACAATTGATTCAATCAATTCTTGCCAGTAGCCTCGACCACTAAATAAGAACATTAAACTAAATGCCCAAATGAAATGTGCGCCTAAGAATATTAAACCATACGCTGACGCAGCAGAACCATAAGATTGAATTACTTGTGATGCTTCTGACCATAAGAAATCACGTAACCAACCATTAATTGTTAGTGAACTTTGTGCAAAGTTTCCACCTGTAACATGCGATATTGCTCCTTCTGAATTAATTGTACCCCAAACATCTGATTGCATTTTCCAGCTAAAGTGAAATATTACAACAGAAATAGTATTATACATCCAGAATAAACCTAAAAATACATGATCCCAACTCGAACTTTGACAAGTACCACCTCGGCCTGGACCATCACATGGGAATCTAAATCCTAAATTTGCCTTATCCGGAATTAATTTAGAACTACGTGCATATAAAACGCCTTTTAAAAGAATTAAAACTGTAACGTGTATTGTAAAAGCATGAATATGATGAACCATAAAATCTGCAGTACCTAGTTTAATAGGCATCATTGCAATTTTTCCACCAATTCCGACAACATCTCCACCAAAAGCATAACTTGTTGTAGCTAGCGCATTTGGAGCAGTAGTACCAGGTGCTAATAAATGAATATTTTGAATCCATTGTGCAAAAATTGGTTGTAATTGAATTGCTTTATCTGAGAACATATCTTGCGGTCTACCTAAAGCTCGCATTGTATCATTATGAATGTAGAATCCAAAAGCATGGCAACCTAAAAAGATACAAACCCAGTTTAAATGAGAAATAATTGCATCACGATGACGTAAAACACGATCTAATAAATTATTATAATTATTAGCTGGCGTATAATCTCGAACCATAAAGATAGCTCCATGAGCTGCCCCTCCGACAACACAAAATCCTCCAATCCACATATGATGTGTAAATAATGACAATTGTGTCGCGTAATCTGTTGCAATATACGGATATGGTGGCATTGCATACATATGATGTGCAACAATTATACTTAATGATCCCATCATTGCTAAATTGATAGCTAGTTGTGCATGCCATGATGTTGTTAAAATTTCATATAAGCCTTTATGACCTTCACCTGTAAATGGTCCTTTA
>Ga0163111_10000388_pt1 | contig 26334 bp, 25 predicted proteins | sample CRUFie1St18metaG_FD_109645 | JGI IMG/M metagenome (GOLD analysis project Ga0163111, IMG submission 109645) | Marine microbial communities from the Costa Rica Dome - CRUD Field 142mm St18 metaG | ecosystem: Environmental > Aquatic > Marine > Oceanic > Photic zone | place: Costa Rica: the Eastern... | reverse complement strand
ACATTAAAAATCTGATTATGCGTTACAGCCTTATCTGCTTCTAGGGCAATTTTAAATGCTCTAGCAACATCATAACAATGTACAAATGGTCTCCATTGATCGCCGCCAAATACACTAAATTGCTTATCTCGTAAAGCTCTTATTAATAATGTGTTTACAACTAAATCGTATCTCATTCTTGGAGAATACCCAAAAACTGTCGATAATCTCAAAATTGTCGGGCTTACATGCTTACAGTTGTCTAAAATATAATTTTCGGAATAAATACGAGTTCTTGCATATAAAGAAATAGGATTTAAGGGTGAACTTTCTGTTAAAAATGTTGAATCACTAGATCCATATACGCTACAGCTAGATGCAAAGATTAATTTTTCTACTTCATAAAAATTACAAATCTGTGTTAAAATTTTAGTACTTTCATAGTTTAAGTTTAAAGTTTCTTCAGCATCAATGCTACTCGCTGGATCGCCAACAATAGCAGCTAAAGCAATTACAAATCGATTATTTTTAACAGCTCTTACTAAATCTTTAATATTTGTAATGTCACCATTTATGATTGTCAAATTAGGGTGATTTTTAAAATCTTTAATCGGTTCCTCTCCAAATGTAAAATTATCTAATATTGTCACTTTATAATCGTCATTCAAAAGGAGTTTTACTAAATGAACACCTATATAGCCAGCTCCACCAGTAACTAATATATTTTTTTCTCGATCAGAGCTAACTTTTGGAATTAAAGTATTTTCTACTTCTTTTACCTTGTCCATGCTTGATAATGTTAGAGGAATCTCTTTTTTTAACTTATCGTCAAAAGTTAATAATGTAACACTTGTATTTACAATACCTCTTATTAAGTTCTTTTTTAATAATTCATCATTATCAAAAATACCAGTATAAATAACAACTTCGATATCATTATCTCTTATGAATGTGCTTACGTCAAGGGTGCTTCCAATAACTTTATAACCATAGATATATTTACCATTATTATCATCATCAAAAATACCAACAATATTGTATGCAGATCTATTTTTTGGGTTTTTTAGAAAGTCATTTGTATTACTATTCACACCAATGATAATAGCTTTCTGATGACCCTTAGAAAGATTATCTCTTTCGGAAATGTATCGTCTTAAAAGTCTTGAAAAAGAAGATAAAAAACTGAATAATAAATAAAATAGAATTAAAGACTTAATATTAATATTAGAATTAATTAATGAAGAAATTACAAGAAATAAAAAAAAAGAAAATATGATAGATACACTTAATTTATACAATTCATTTAAACTGGAATATTCCCATATGGAACTATAATTTTTGACTAACAAAGAAGACGTTAAATAACAAACGGAAAAAAGTAAAAATTGTATAAATATTTCAGAAATATTCTGAGTTAAAAAATTGGTATCATATAGAAAATAATATGAAATAAGCACTGCTATAAATGCAGAAAATAAATCTATAGAAAATTTAATAAAGGGTTTTATTTTGTTTATCATAACTTAATTTTGAATAATAAATGATTCAATATACTCCTTTTCTTTGCAATCAATATAATGACTATTTACAAAATATTTGATTACAAATTTTTGCACTTTTTTTGGATAAATAATTGCTAATGGTGTAAGTATGATTGGTAATAAAAAATCAGTTAAGCTATACTTTTTATACATTTTGTTATGAATCTTTGATTTAAAAGGTAATATTTCATCAATATAGTGTTGCTCTGAAAGCAAAAATTGTGATTCATTAACAAATAATAAGGTCACTAAATCTATAATACCAGGCTTGACATAATTTAAGTAACTAAAATAATTAATATTAGAATTAAGGTATTTTATATTTTCAGGTCGTGGTCCCACAAGACACAATTGATTTTTAAATATATTTAAAAATTGCGGTAATTCATCAATTTTGAACTTTCTTATAATTGCGCCTAACTTTGTAACTCTAGAATCATTCATTAATGTTACTCCTGATGAATTTGATGAATTCATAGTTCTGAATTTATAAACAATAATAGATTTTTTTTGATATCCTATTCGGTCTGACCTATAAATGATTGGATATTTATCAATTATAAATATTAGCAAAAATGAAATAATGGTCAGTGGTAGAAAGATTAAAAAAATAAAAAATGAAATAAAAAGGTCAATTACTTTAATCATTTTTGTATTCATTATAAATCCTCAAAAAAACTTTTTCTATAAAGGATATGTCTCCGTTTGTGAGACTTGGATACATTGGTAAAGATATACATCCTTCAAAATATGAACAACTTTTTGGAAAATCTGAATCTTTAAGTTTATATTTATTTTTATAGTATGGCATTTTATGCAAAGGTATATAATGAACTGAAGTACCAACACCTAGCTCATTGAGCTTGTCAATAAATTCATCTCTAGATATTGACCAAAAATTTTTATCTAGATGAACTATATAAAGATGTCTAGCGTTTTTATATTTGTTATCGTAATGAAATCGACTTACTCCAGGGATTTTATCAAAAACTTTATTATATTTTTTGGCTATACTTTGTCTTTTCTCATTAAGTGCATCAATGTTTTTTATCTGTTGAAGTCCAAAACCAGCAGCAATGTCTGTGAGATTATATTTGTAGCCTAGTGAATCAACCTCATAATACCATTTACCCTTATCTGAAAATCTGCTCCAAGCACTTTTACTCATTCCATGTAAAGATAATTTTCGAATTTTTTCAGCAAGGTTTTTATTATTTGTTGCTACAGCTCCACCTTCGCCTCCAGTAGTTAAATTCTTATTAGCATAAAATGAAAAAACAGAACAATGATCTGAATTACCAACTTTTCCCACATTAGAAACTGTTTCTAATGCATGCGCACAATCCTCAATTATAATAAATCCATACCTTCTTGATAACTTTAGCAATGATTTCATATCCGCGGCGTAGCCTCCAAAATGAACAGGCATGACAAACTTTAATTTATTTTTTAATTTTTTTGCAATGGACTCTACTTGATTGACATCAATGCACAATGTTTTAGGGTCTATATCACATAATACAACCTTCGCTCCAAAATATTCAACAACTTCTGAAGTGGCAACAAATGTTAAATTGGGAACAATAACATAGTCCCCACTTTTAATATCCTGTGCAGCTAACGCTAAATGTAATCCTGCTGTACAAGAATTAACTGCAACTACATATTTTGCACCTGTATATTCAGATATTTCTGATTCAAACTGTTTAACCATTGGTCCAGTAGTCAACCATCCAGTTTCAGCTGATTTTTTGATATTTTTATCTATTTTTAACGAGGTTTTAAAATATGGAACATTTTTAATCTTCATTTTTGAATATCCTTTCAAAAACAACTTCTATATTTTTTTGTATTTGTTCAATACTATTATTTGTTTTTAAAAAACTATAATTTTCTTGACCCATGCTAACCATCTTTTCTTTTGGTAATTTTGCAATACTTTCAAATGCTTGGTTGATTGATTTTTCTTCAAAATTTGACTCTACTAACCCCTTAAAAGAATTATCATATAAAAAAGAAGAATCACCGATATAAAGAATTGGCAATTTAGCATTCATATAATCAATAACTTTTAATGGCGATAATCCATACTTGTGTAATTCATTTTCAGTTGGATGTATAGAAATTGCAAAATTAGCTATATCATAGTAGTTTTGTAATATTGACCTTGGTTGTGAATGAATCATGAATATATTTGACAGGTTTTTTAATTCAATTAATTCTTTAACTTGATTCCATCTGTCTCCATCACCAATAATAATAATGCATATCTTATTTTTTAAATGAGATGGGAAAGAATTAATAAATTTATCTATTTTATAAAAAGAACCGACACTGCCAGCATAAATGCCTACTTTTTCAAAATCACCATAGGGAAGATTAATAGATATTTTCTTATTTGAAAAATGACTATTAACAACTTGGGGAATATATGTAAAGTCAGTTTTAATATTATTGTCATTTAAGTAAGATTTGAAATTGTTTAAGGTAGAAATAATATGATCTGATTTTTTCAAGAGAAATAACTCAATAAAACGTAATAACAATATGACAGGATGATTTCGAGAAAACTTATGTAAAGAGATTTGCGACAAAGGCCAAATATCTCTTATTTCTAATATAAATTTTGCTTTTTTTCTTTTAGCAATATAATAGGCCACAAGCGAACTAAATAAATCTGGGCTACTTGCATATATAATATCTACTTTTTTGAGCACTATTTTTCCAAAAATGAAGTCAAAGAAAAGATTTTTTGAAAATGAAATCATTTTTAAAAATTTTGTTAATAGATTAAGTTTTTTATAAGATTTTTCTTTTACAAAAATAAAATTTACTCCATCAATTGTTATAATTTTATTATGTAAATATGAATCCTTTTTTAAAGATTGATAGTGATTTTGTGATGTAATAATAGTTGGGTTGTAATCACTTTTAATGAGATTTTTGGAAAGTATGAAATGCCTTAAAGACCTTTCATTTATATCAGGCACACCAGAAAAATGATTTATAAATACTATATTTTTCATATAATAATTTGATATATTTAACTCAAATTGAAAAGTATTATAAATCATAAATGATATGATAAATGAATCAAGAATTTAATAATATACATATATATCCGAGCAATATGCTTTTTGAGTCTAGGATATACAAGATAGCTGAAAGTATAAAAGAACTTAACATTTATGATAATATCATTCTTCTTGGAATAAATGATGGAGATCTCCCAGTTGAAGAAAAATTAAAAGAAAATATTAGTATATATAGATTAGATATTCAAACAAACAACTGGCTTAAAAAAGGTTTTGTTTACAAATTTTTAAATGTTTTAAAACTTTCTTCACTTACATTCAAATTTCTCTGTTTTAAAAAACCAAAAGTAGTTCATGCGCACAATCTAGCATCGCTTCCAGTAGCTATTTTTTATAAAATACTCTATAATAATAAAGTTGTTTATGATACGCATGAGTATGAGACAGAAAGAGAGGGTTGGACAGCATTTACGAGAAAATTTTCAAAAATAGTAGAAAAAATTTTAATAAAATATGTAGATGTAACCGTGGTGGTAAATGAAGCGATAAGTGAATATTATAAAAAAGATTATGGCATAAAACCTGTTAGTATATTAAATGTGCCAAAATTTAGTATAATAAATGAAGGAAATTATTTTCGTGAAAAATATCAAATTTCACCTAATACTAAGATTTTTATTTATCTTGGTGCATTCACAGAATCACGAGGAATAATGAAGTATATAGAATTTATAAATCGAACAAAACTTGATATATGCTTTATTTTCATGGGAAAAGGTAAAAAATTAAATGAAATGAAGAAGAATTTATCTAATTCACAAAAAGGTTTTATCCATGAATCTGTAAACCAAAAAAAACTTAGAGAAATACTTGGGAGTGCTGATTATTCACTTCAAACTTTAAGTTTCAAAAAAGATTTATCATTAAGCTATAAAATTGGTTTAGGTAATAAGTTCTTTGAAAGCTGTATGGCTAAACTACCTATGATTGGCGGTGGATTTAAAACGCAAGAAAAATATATTGATAAATACTCAATTGGAATTTCTATTAAAAATGATGATTTTGAATCTATTGAAAAAGGTATTATTAATCTTCTTAATCAAAATTATGATATATTAAAACAAAATTGTGAAACAGTTTTTAAAGAATTCAACTGGAATAAAGAATCAAATAAAATAGTCGGCTACTATAAAAAAAATATTATTTAAAGGTTTTGATATTTTTTTGAAAATGTTCTCTAATTTTAATATTTTTATTTTCAATTACAGATTCAACACAACTATTAACATCATTTTTATTTGAAGTCCACCAAACTGGATGAGTTAGCAATTGAATGTTTTGATTTTCTTTAAAATCTAGTGAGTCTAAAGGATTGCCAAATCTGAATAATCCTGATGAATCCGCAAAATATGAAATATTATCTTTAGTAAACTTATTTTCATAGGATGTTCTCACATTGAAAAAGTTCTCAGGATTATTTAAAAAATCTTTATTTGGCCTATGAATACTTATAATGTCAATTTTTTCATCAAAAAAATTCTCAAAAATTTCAATTTCTTTATTTAATCCTTCATGCACATCTTTGTAAATCATGAGATCAAAATGAATTGATATTTTATGACCTAGATCTCTTATTTTTTTTACTTTTTCTACATTTTCAGTTGATAATAAATTATATGATTCGCTTCTAACTAGAAAGAAATACGTTGATTTTGCATTTATAGAATTTTCAATTTGAGCTATTTCTAATGCTAGATCAATATCTAGATCAATATCGTGACGAATGATTAGTTGGTTATTTTTTTTGTTATCAAACTCTTCAAAAAAGTATGATTTATACCCTTTTTTATGAAATTTTTCAATGAATGAGCTGTAGTTTTCAAATAACATAATTATTTAATTAATTTACGGATTATGCCTCTATATTTTAATAGTGAATTTTGTAAATAATATAAATTGCCTTTCACTGTAAGCTTATTTTTGTTATTGATAATCTCATCAAGCTCATCATTACTAATTTTCATTTTCTTAATAAAGTAATCTTTTTCCTCATTTTCTATAACTTTATCTTTATAATAAGGTTCAGCTAAAATCTTTAAGGCTTCTTCCCTGGTAATTTGGTTTGAAATAATCATAGAACTTAGATGTGCTCTTCTCTTATCAATATTAAATTTTTTAGGCAGTAAGTACGATTGAAAGAATTTAGTTACAATTGATTCAAAATGTTTTTCTCCATAAGGTTCATATCCTAGTTCTTTTTTCAAAATTTTTATAGCCTCATCTCTATCATAATTGACGTAGTTTAAAAGGGGGATATATTTGATTTTTTTTATAAATAAAGCAAAAAATAAAGTGGCTATATTCACTCTTGGTAATGTTTTAATTTTAACTTTGGAATATTTTTTAACAATTTTCTTAATAAGGCTAAAATCATAGTTTGGCTCCATCCAAGAAGCTGGCATGATACTTTCCGTTGCTACGTTACCACCATGGAGAATATACTTTATATCATATTTCAGAGACGTTTTTATCATTGTTGCCAAGATAGCATGGTCTGTAGCAATTTCAAAATTCTGAATATTAGATTTTAATAAAGCCTGTTGTATTCCTCTGAACTCTTTCCAATCTATAACATGTGTAATAAGATCGATATCTAATTTTTTAAGTATATCATAAATATTTTTTGTTGATTTTTTTGAATTCCAACCGTTATCAAGATGAACAGCAAGTGGATTTAGTTTTAATTTTTTTTTGACTAAATAGGCTACATAGGTGCTATCAACACCTCCGCTAATTCCAATCAAGCAATCATATTTCTTTTCCGTGGATATTGTAGATTTTAATTTTTTTAATTCTCTTTCTCTATTATGTGGCTTAATAATCTCATTTTTAATTCTGTTTAAACCATTTTGGCAAAAATTACATCCTAAATCATAAAAGATAATATCTTTGACACTACTATCCATTACACATCTATTGCAAATTTTGTTGTATTTAGTCATTAGAAGGTTAAGATTTTTGATTTCTCTTCAATTGTGGGATAATTAATAATAATTGCTTCCTTATTTCCATTATAAACAAATAAACTACCAGAACCTAATGCCTTCAAATGTTGATTTGAAGAAAATAATTTTGAAGTATTGTCGTAATTATTTGAACCTCCTGCAAAAATAGTTGGAACGCTCAGTTTAGTTTTTTTTATTAACTCTTTATCTATGCCACTAAATGTTCCATCTCTGTCAATAGATTGAAAAATAATTTCTCCGGCACCTTTATCAATTGCTTGATTAGCAAAATCTTCAGCATTGTATTCTGTTTTAACTGTTCCACTTTTAACATAAAAAATTCTACTACCAAAAATAGACTTCTTATAATCAACAGACACCGTAATTGCTTGAGAACCAAATTCATTAGCAATTTCAGATATTAAATTTTTTTTGAAATAAGCTGCTGTGTTAATAACAATTTTTTCGACTCCTAAATAAAATAACTTTTCGCAATCAGCAACTGTATTAACTCCTCCACCATATGATACGGGCATAAAAGCTTCAGATAATACCTCTTTAAGAAAATCAAATTCAATTTCTTTTTTTTGTAATGAATTTCTATATGATAAAAGTGCTATTTCATCCACTTCGTAATCATTAAACATTTTAAAAGCATTAATTACATCCCCTATATAGTTAGAGTTTTTAAACTTTTCTGTTTTATATAACAATTCCTCATCCATAAGGAGTATAGGTATCAATCTTTTTTCAATCATAGCTTACAAAAATTCTCAATCAGTCTTTTTCCGCTCGATAAGCTTTTTTCAGGATGGAACTGCATACCATAAATATTTTTATCATTAATTATTGAGCAAAATTTAGTTCCATACTTTGTTGTAGCTAAAATATGATTTTTATCTCTTGGGGAAACAAAATAACTGTGTACAAAATAAAATCTATGGTTATGTTTGTCAAAATTTAAAAAGATTTTGTGATTGCTATCATTCAAAAAAATATGATTCCAATTCATTTGAGGGATTGGCAGATTAATTTCATCTGAGAATCTTACTACATCAGCATCAATTAAAGATAAACCTTCTGTACCCGGAGATTCCTCGCTTTTATTCATTAGTATATGCATTCCTAAGCATATACCTAGTAAATGACATGATTCGTTATTTTTTTTAAAGTTCTTTAAATATTCCCAAAATCCTTTATCCTTAAGATTTTGTACGCCCCTACTAAAATTGCCAATACCGGGAAGAATAATTTTTTTTGGGTTTTCAATCATTGATGGACTTGTAGCCACAATAGCTTCGAATCCAATCTTTTTTATCATATTTTTTAAGGATCCTATATTACATATTCCATAATCTATTATATAGACTCTTTTCATAGGTTTATTATTTTTTAATTTCTACTAGCTTATTATCTTTTATAATAAAATTTCCACAATTGCTAATATCTTTCTCATTAAAATTTAACCTATTTCCTTTTCTGTCTATCCATCCAATATGCTTTGCAGGGTTTCCAACGACTAATGAAAAATCTTCAACATTTTTTGTAACGACAGAACCTGAACCTATCATCGAATATCTACCAATTATATTACCGCAGACAATAGTTACATTAGCGCCAATAGATGCAGATTTTTTGACTAATGTTTTATGATAATATTTAGTTCCACGCTGGGGAAATTCAGATCTTGGCTTTAAAACATTTGTAAAAACCATTGAAGGACCGCAAAAAACATAATCTTCTAGTTCTACACCTTCATATACTGACACATTATTTTGAATTTTTACGTTATTACCAATTTTGACGTTATTACCAATATTTACGTTCTGACCAATACTACATTTACTACCAATAATAGCGTTAGATTGTATATGTGAAAAATGCCAAATTTTTGTATCCTTACCAATCTCAACATTCTCATCAATATAAGCAGATTCATGTACAAAAAAATTATTCACTTTCTAGCTCCTTTTCCACTTTATCAAGAATTTGAATTACATCTACTCCATGCTTAATTGATGAGATTTCAAAAGTCTTTTTATGCAGATTTGAGACAAAATAATCTAGTTCATCTGTAAGTGGCATGGAGTTTTCAAATTTAATTTCAACGCAATCTTTATTATACTCTTCAACTGAATCATTTACTTCAAAATATTTATTATGATGATATATTTTCTTCTCAATATCGTCATATACTAGACTTCCTTTAGTGCCCATTATAACAAACTTATGTTCTTTAAAAGGATGAGTCCAATTAACGTATATATGTGCTGAAATTTCTTTATATATCAAGTGGCAATGGACACTATCATGTAAATTATTGGAACAGATTTTAGAACCAATAACATTAATATCTTCAGGAAATAAATCAATTAAAAAAAGCATTAGTGATATGTCGTGTGGAGCAAAACTCCAAAAAACATCTTCAACCAATCTTACTTTTCCAAAATTTAGTCTATTGCTATAAACATATTTTAAATCACCGATTAAATTATTATCCAACAATTCTTTTAATTTCAAAAAAGCTTTATGAAATAAAAGTAAATGCCCAACCATAACAGGAGTTTCGTATTCAATAGATTTTGCTAACAATTTTTGAGAAGATACAACATCTGTTGTAAGTGGTTTTTCAATAAGTGTTGGTTTTTTCTTTTCAATTAATAAATCTAATATTTTTTCATGTGTTTCAGCTGGAGTTGCAACAACATACCCATCATAATTATCCTGAAAAGAATCTTCTAAATTTTTGAAGAAGTTGATATTTTTTATATGAGAAAATTTTTTTGAAATATTTGGATCTACATCCACTACTGCTCCTAGATGCCCCATTTTGTATAAAGTATTAATATGGTTTTTACCCCAGTATCCACCTCCAATTACACATATTTTTCTTTTTGTTTTATCTCTCACTGTTTTTTTCCAAAAATATAATTAGTATAATTGAAAGAAATAAGCCATTTGTCAATATTATTGTGTAAAGAGACCCATTAATAAGTGCATAAAAAGGATAAAACAACATGGCCTTAATTAAAATGGTATTTTTGTTTTTTCCAAGTTCATTAATTAATTTTAAAAATATACTTAACACAATAGCTGTAACGAAAATTCCAAGAAATCCTATTTTTAGAAAACCGTCACCAACCAATCCTACATTCATATTTGTTGCAGGATTCTTATAAAGATAATTGCTTGCAACCATTTTTTTAACATTTAATGGATAGCTATCGCCTGTAAAAAAGCTAATTATACCTGTGTCACTGAAATATGTAAAATCATTGAATTGAAAAAAATCGAAATAGAAGCTACTAATCATTGAAGGTAAAAATATAGTTCTAAAGTAAACTAATGCAGATATAAAAAGTGTATCATTAATTAACAATAGAATTATTAATAACATCGAACTTGATAAAAAAGATACTTTAAGTAAATCAAATTGATTGGTAATAACTTTTTTTTTAAAAAGAAGCATTATTATCCCAGACATTATTGGCGCTAATAGTGTACCCTTCATAGCATCAGTTGAAAAAATGACAAGAACCATAAAAAGAGAACAAATCATCATTAGGTATCTATTAAATAAAACTGCATATGCCACAGATACAGGAAGGATCAAACTAGAGAAATTTTCAAAGATATATGCTCTTATACCGCTAACGCTTGAAACATTAAAGGTGTCTCTGGCTCCATAAATTAAGAGCGTATCAAAACTCAAAAGATCTGTATTTATTGTAAATCCATAGGAAGATATATATAGTAAAAAAATTGTAATTAATAAAAAAAAGAGAGTTTGAGGAAAAGAGAGGAAACTAATACTCAAATCTTTAAAATGATAATCAACAATTAATGTATCAATAGAGCAAATAATAATGAAAAAAATCAAATTATAGAAATACCATGTCATTGGAACAGCTCCAAAAGTAGCTAAAGTTGATATCGGTAATAATATCCCTAACAAGATTATTGAAATGAAAAAATTTGAAGGATTATTAGATCTATTATTGATTAAAAAGGGTAAAGGAGTTAAAAATAATATTAAAAAATAATATTGATAAGATATGTTTGATATAAATCCAAATACTTCCCAAACGGGAGAAACATAGTAGAAGTAAGCAATATCAAAAGTAAGTTTTAAAAGATTTACTAAAAGAAATAATTTCACAATAATATTATTGCTCTTCTATTATTGAAAAACGCCATAAATACCACGTCAATAGCGGAACATGCAATAGCAACAACATTAAAATGAATGAACCTTTTGTTGGATATGATTTAAAAACTGGACTTGTAGGCTCTTCGATAAAGAATAAACTATTAGTATCGTTTTGAATCTCAAGCTCTAAGCTCTCCTGTTTTAATCTCATGTCAAGATAAACATTATTTTCTAAGGATATCTCATTCTTTTTATTATTATATAATTGTAATAATTGCGGCGATGAGAAGTAATTTTTATTTTGTAATTCAAAAGTTATGAGATCAGCTTGTAGTAATTTAATATTATCTTTTATTTCATCAATTCTTGAAGAATAAAAAGAGAGTTTTATATTATTCTTGTCTCTGTTTCTATTATTAACAGTACTAACTGTCTCTTTAAAAATAATATTACAAATCTGAAAAGATAATTCTGGATTTTCTGTTTCAATAGATATATTCAAAATAGGTGAATTAAGTTCTTTATAAACACTAACTACATTATTTCTAAAATTCTTTTTTCCTAGCGCAAAATCTGAAGCATCATTTAAATCATAATTTTCATACAGATGTTCAAAAATGGTTTGTTGATTATCTCCTAGCGAGATTTGCATTAGTAAAACTTTATTTAAGTTTTTATCACTTTTAATAACTTTTTTAAGAACATCAGGATTAAACAATGGATTGGTATTTGATTCTAAATTTACCCCTCCAAATTGAGTTAGTATTGAACTAACTCCTCCACTTCCTACTGATAATGAAGATGAAGATAATATAGATACTTGAGACACATATTTTTTGGGAATAGTAAAATAAACAATAAGACTCACTAATACAGCTAATATAAAATACTTAATATTGGTTCTTATATTTTTTTTAAAAAAATTTAATATGCTGATTAGCTGAACATTAATTTGATAGCTCATGGATTAAATTTAAAGATTTTATATACAACTACAATATAAAGAATGAATTCGTATCATTTTTTTATAATTGAATTAAATAGATTTCTATTTTTTTTAAATTGTACACTATCAAACTGATCATTGTGCCACAAAACATTTAAAACGCCATTATATTTTTTTACATTGTTTAATATTTTTTTTAATTGCAAATCGAAGTCCACTTCTTTTAAATAGTCTAAAATAGAAACATCCATGACAATCAAAGGAATTTCGACAAGATCCAACTTTTTCTTTTTAACAATATCAAAAGTTTTGAAAGGATAGCATATTCCGCATCTGAAACCTGGCATTTCAGGATAACCTAAACTTAAATCGTATTTGATTCCATTAGCATTTAAAATTGCCCATGTTTTTTTTGGATCAAACATCAAGTAGTGCTGTCTACTATAAATTATCTCAGATTTTGATAACTCAGATAATCTACCTATCTCTGTTGAACAACGTTTAAAGTCGTTGTACGCCAACTTACTTATATGTATCCCAAAGTTATGATTGTCCCGCTTTTTTATTTCATCTAAAGCAGAAATAACTTTTTTTAACGGATATCTAAAATCAAATTCATTTTTTTCAAGCGCCATAAATAAAAATAAAGAGCTAAGTTTTTTGGATTCACTTAAGTCCATTATTTTATTAAAATTATAAAATGGATCTGTTTTAAAATTCATTTTTGAATGAAAAAATTCTAAATACTGCTTCAAGTAATTTTTTTTAAATAAGCCAAAAATAGCGTGTTTTAATAAGTTTTTCCATGTCCATTTGTTTATCGAATCAATATCATGACTAAGAATAATATTAAATACATTTTTTTTAAATGTTATGGATGGGCAAAGATGTCTTATTGCATCCTTTATAAAATCAATATATTCATTAACAATAGGTCTAGTAATAATATCAAACCTATCTGCAAGTGAGTATTTGTATTGATATCTACCAAATTTATCTTGGTTATTATTTAATTCTTCAATCCTTGATAAAAAAATAAACGAGGTACCAATAATGTCATTTTCAATTAATATAGTATTATCTGAAATATTAAATTTTTCACATCCATAAATTCCAAAAAGAGTATGATTATTTTTCAATTTGATTTTTGTACTAAAGCTAGATTGAGGATATTCATATTTTTGCCATTTTTTTTGATCAACTTGGGATGATAAGAACTTATCTGGAATAATGATTTTTTTTCCATTAGGCAATTGAACCACGTAGTTTTCTTCTTGCGAAGACTCAAAAGAAATTTTAAGGCCTAAAATATCTGAAAAAATAGTTTCAAGGATATAATGCTTTTCTTTTGAATGAATATTATTTGTTTTTATTTTTATCATAGAAACAATAATAAAATATAGTTAAAAAAATATCATTAAATACAAATTAAACCATATAGGATACGTTGTATCAAATTTAAAACAAAGTGCTGGTATATTTGAATTATCTTTTGAATATAAAATCGATTCAAATGAAATTGTTGATGAACACCAAGATGTTACTGTACAGTTTTTATCTCATGAATCATTTCCGCGGATCGAATTAATAACACCTAACTCAGCGTCTTCACCTGTACACAATGCTTTAAAGAAAGGTGGCGGTATAAATCATTTATGCTATGAGGTTAATGATATCTTTGAAGAAATAAAAATTTTAGAAAATAAATCCTTTAGACTGGTAAGCAAGCCTTTACCTGGCGCTGGACATAATAATAATTTGGTTTGTTTTCTTTATTGTGTTAAAATCGGCTTGATTGAATTAGTTGAGAAAGGAAAATAAATGGACTTATTAGAATTTGTATCAGAAACTTTTGCAGTTGATAAATCAATCCTAAAATTAGAAACAGCCCCAGGTGATTTTCCTGAATGGGACTCTCTAGGTCATCTGTCTCTTTTAACAGCATTAGAAGAAAAATTTAACATATCATTTGATATGGACGAAACAATGTCTATTCAATCCATTGGTGATTTAAAAAATACACTTAATGCAAAAGGAGTAGATTGCTCTTAATTTAATGAAAATTGAATTTATCAGTTCTTTACTGAATCAGCCTCCAAATAAAACTTTTCTAATTACCAATAATAAGGTTTTCTCTTATAATGAGTTTTTAGAATTAGTATCAAAAACTATTTCTTTTTTAGAAAAAAGTAATAAAAAATATGTTTTTATAAATGCTGAAAAAAATGAGTTCACATTAGCGGCTTACCTAGCTGCAGCAAAGCTAGGAAAAATATCCGCATTTATAGATCCGTTATCTAAGTACCCAAAAAAGTATGTTGAACTTTCTAGTGGTGAAGGTGTCTATTTTTCTAATGACGATTATCAAAAAGTTATCGAATGCAAGTTCGAACCAATTTTAAATTCTGAACAAGTAAGTAACAATCATTTATCTGAAATTATTTTTACAACAGGAACAACTGGTAAGCCTAAAGGTGTTTTAATTTCTCATGATACGGTATTAAAAACTGCAATGAATATAAATAAATTTACAGGTCTGAAAAAAAGTGATATTGAAATGCATATGATGCCAATAAGTCATTCATTTGGACTGGCCAGAGTTCGTTGTTGTATTCTTAAGGGCTGCACAATCATTTTTCAAAATGGATTTAGTAATTTAGTGTCATTTTTTAATGATTTAGATAATCATAAAGGAACAGTAATCTCAACAGTTCCAGCAGGAGTCCAATTTTTATTAAAACTTACAAAAAATAAAATTAGTAACTACAAATCACAAATCAGGATGATTGAATTGGGTAGCTCGCCAATGACAAGCCAGGCAAAAATAGAACTTACTAAACTCCTTCCCTTCACAGATATTTGTATGCATTATGGATTAACTGAAGCTTCTAGATCGACTTTTTTAAACTTTAAAGATGATAATAAATTTATTAACTCTGTTGGAAAAGCCAATTTTGGAACAGAAATATTAATAATTGATGAAAAAGGCAATAAATGCCTAAATAATCATAACGGTGAAATTTGTATTGCAGGAACTAATCTTTTTTCTGAATATATTTTTACAAAAGTAAGGCCTAAATACCATAATCGATACTTCAAAACAGGAGATTATGGATATGTAGATGATAATGGATATTTGTTTTTTCAAGGAAGAAAAGATGATATGATGAATATAGCTGGTAAAAAAGTTTCACCAATTGAAATAGAGAAATTTATTAACCAAATTGATTTTGTCGAAGATTCAGTGTGTTTACAAACTGAAAATAAAGTGTCGGGCTTAGTAGAAATAAAAGCATTTGTTGTTTTGAAAAATAACAACTTAAAACAAAGCTGGGTAAATGAAGTAAAAAAATATTTAAAAAATAAAATTGAGTATTATAAAATTCCTTCAACAATAGTTAATATTAGTAGTATTCCTAAATCACATAATGGGAAGATTTTAAGGCATAAAATAAAAGAGGAGAAATAATGCTAAATTTTTTTACTAGGTTTTTTTACCCAAAAGAGATTGTTGTCAAAAAAGGCTCTTTGCAAAGGCTTAAATTTATAAAACATAAAAACCCCCTATTAATATTTTCTAATTCTTCAGAACAAAATGGTACAGTAGAGAAAATTCAAACAATGATACCGGAAATCGAATTATTAAAGATAAAAGCGGGAGAACCGAAAGTATCTTATATTAAAGACTATATAAATAAAGATTTTAAGAATGATATTATCATTGCTATTGGTGGTGGTTCAGTATTAGATACTGCAAAACTTATAATTGCAAAAAATCTTTCTGAAGAAAATATTGAAGATATAAAGCCATTCACAATTTCTGATGAAAATAATATAAAACCTTATTTAGTTGCTATACCTACAACCGTGGGGTCTGGCTCAGAAAGTGATGGAGTTGCAGTTGCTGAAAATAATAATCATAAATTACCTATTGTTTCAGATCTTTTGGTTCCGGATTTAGTAATATTAGATCCGTTATTGGTGCAAGAATTACCGAAAGATTTAGTCCTCAAAACAGCACTTGATGCCTTTTCTCATGGTTTTGAATCATATTTTTCACGAATTACGAACGAATTTTCTAAAATAATTGCAGTAGCAGCCTGCACAAATTCCATTTCTGGTATCAAAGATATTAATGATAAATCTGAAAATTTAGTAAGCTATGAAAAGCTACTTTATGCCTCATATCTTGCAGGACTTGCTCAAAGCACAACCTCGGTTGGTTTAATTCATGCTATTTCACACGTTATAAGTCCAAAAGTTAATATGAGCCATGGACATTTAAATAGCTTACTGCTTCCACATGTCATTGACTTTTATAATGAAAAAGGTGTTGATGTTTTATCTTTTTTAAATAGTATAGGCTTTAAAGATGTTAATCAAGCTGTTGTCTTTTTAAAAAATCAACTTTTAGAAAACGATATGCCTTTTATCAATAAAAATGTTCTTACTATTGATGAACAACTAATATCAGAAATAAAAAGTGATATGTGCTTCAAGACTTCCCCTATATCAATAGATGAAAATGAGATTAACGCGATTTTGGAAAAAATAATTGGATAATTTAAAAACATTTTTTGAAAATCGACCTTTCGATTACGATATTGAAGAAAAAGATTCTATGTTGATAGATGCTTTGAGAAGTAATTTAGTATATCAAAAAGAAAATTGTTTACCTTTCAAAAGATTATTAGAAAAAAGGAATTTTTCCCCTAATCAGAAATTTAATTTAGAAGATATTCCTTACATACCTGTAACCATTTTTAAAGATTATGAACTAAAATCGGTAAAAGAAGATTTAGTTGTTAGAAAATTAACTTCTAGTGCAACCACTTCTCAAAAACCCAGTCAAATCTTTATTGATAAGAATACTAGAACAAATCAAATGCGTTCTTTAGTATGGATTTTATCGTCCTTCTTGGGGACAAAAAAAATGCCCTACTTAATTATGGACATCGATCCTAACCAAAATAAAGGAAACTTTGAAATATCTGCAAGAGGCGCAGCAATCAGAGGATTTTTAATAGGAGCTTCAAAATCAAACTTCTGTATGAACAATCAACTAGAGATTGATTACAAAAAATTTTACTCACTAATTAAAGATTACAATAATTCCAATGAAAAGTTCGTTTTGTTTGGCTATACATATATTATGTATTTGCATGTAGCAATGGAGATGAAAAAAAAGGGAGAAAAATTAAATCTTGAAAATTGTATTATTATGCATATTGGCGGATGGAAAAAGTTATATGACCAAAAAGTATCAAAACAGGAGTTCAATAAAACATTAATAGAAGTTTTTGGTGTAAAGAATGAAAATATTTTAGATATATATGGATTTACAGAACAACTTGGAACAGTTTATGTTTCAAGGGGAGATGGCTTGAAAGAAATCCCTAAAATTTCAAAAGTTATAGTTAGAGACCCTTATACATTAGAAGTATTGAATGACGATGAAGAGGGATTATTACAGTTTCTTAATCCAATTCCTTACAGCTATCCAGGATTGTCTGTATTAACTGATGACTTAGGAATTAAAAAAACAATTGGTAATAAAGAATATTTTGAAATTACAGGTAGAGCAAAAAATTCAGAGATTAGAGGGTGTGGAGATATCCTATCGGAGGCAATGTGAGCAAAAAAATCAATCTTTTATATTTTGATGGAAAATGCTTGAGTGATAGCATTGACAATTCTCCGACTATTGATAGTTTCGATAAATATTATAAAAAACTAAAGGATAGCCATAACATTCTTTATGATATGCCCATTCAAGACCTTTTAATCTTTTTTAATGAGGTGTCAAAAAAAATAATTGAAAGAGATGGCATATTTCAAAAAAAATTTTCGGATGACGGTATAAATTTTCTTGTTTATTGGTTTAGACAAAATTTTTTAGAAAAAGCAATTCAAGAATCACTCAGAATGAGTCCTTCTGTTTTAGATAATTATATAGAAACAATCGACAAAAAGTTTCTTGTTTCTGCAACACCAAAAGGGATAATTACACATTGGCTTTCTGGTAACGTTCCTATTCTTGGCTTACTTTCTTTAATTCAAGGATTAACTACAAAAAATATTAATATTTTAAAAATATCAAAAGATACAGGCATGTTAATACCTCACTTTTTGGAGGAAATAGCTAAAATTAATGTTGAAGTTTCTAATAAAAAAATATTAAAGGGCTCTGATATTTGCAAAAATATCGCTGTAGTATATTTTGATAGAAACAATAATTTAGCACAAGAGTATTTTTCAGATATTTCAAATGTGAGAGTTGCATGGGGAGGAATGGATGCAGTAGAGTCTGTGATGAATACCAAAAGAAACTACGGCACAGAAGATGTAATATTTGGTCCAAAAAAATCTTTTGCGGTGATTGAAAAAGAAAAAATAGATACTCAGGAAAAAATAGATAGTTTATGTCTAAAATTAGCCAATGATGTATTTCAAATTGATCAAAGAGGCTGTAACTCTCCCCATAATGTTTTTATTGAGAAAAATTCGCAATTTGGATCTAAACATTTTGCAAACTCTTTGGGCAAAGCAATGGATTTACTTGCCAAAAGAAACACTCAACAGTACTATTCATCTTTAGAAACTATTAATATTTTAAAGAAAAGAACTGAGTTTGATATGTTCTATAATGCGTATTATCCAAACTCTTTAGAATGGAGTGTTTTATATGCTGATAATGATATTCTTGAAGATTCTTGCTTTAATAGAACTATTTTTGTTAAAACTTTTAGAAAGAAAGAAGAAATTCTTAATCAATGTAATCACCTTACCCAATCTATAGGGGTAGCAATGAATGAAAAATCGCTTTTAGACTTTGCAAAAAAAGCAGCTCTAAAAGGTGTAGATAGATTTCCTCAAATTGGCTCAATGACACTTTACGAAGTTCCCTGGGATGGAATGTATGTGATGGATAGATTTGTAAAGTGGACTAAGGTTAGTGTATAATTTCAAATACTTCTAAACTTCTTAACAAAAAAGAATAAACCGGCTATCTCGAATAAAATTAAAAATGCAAACGAATTTATTATGGAAAGTCTAAGTAAATAAAAAATAAGTCCACAACAAATGAAATAAGTTAAAAATAAAATAAAAGTATAATTAAATCTTTTAATCTCACCAGATTTCCATAAAGCAAAACAAAGGAATGTAAAGAAGAAAATTGAGAGAACTATCGAGTTTACTTTCATGGAAAAGAAAAAATCATAACCATTTATCGAAAATAAAAATAGCAGTAAAAATATTGTTATTCCAAAAAATAATTCAAAAAATAATGCCCACTTTTGAATATTCAGAACATCGTACATTCGATCAAGAGATGATGAAAAAATTAAAATAAACATTGGGAACAGCATTATATTAAAAATATTGCTTAATTCAGACCAATTTTGCCCGAGAAGAATAGGGAAAATTTTGTGTGAATGAAAGAAAAGAAAAGCGTAAAACGGCACTAAAAGTAAAATTAAGAGATTATATATAATTATAATCATTTTAGTTGTATCAATCTTATTATCAACATATTCCCTAGTAATAATTGTTTTTAAAGGTCTTGAAAAAATTAAAACTGGTATAAGTAGAATTGATAGTGATTGAGTATATAAGCCAGCCATATTTGCAGAAAAAAATGAAATAATTAACAATATTAATAATCTGTCTTTAAAAAGGTTGCTCAAAGTGTAAATAACTCTATAAAAAATATGATTGAAAAATCTTAATAGGATATTTGGATTAAAATTCATATTTGAAATTAGATTAATTTTTCTGTGTATAATTAAAAACATAGAAAGAATAAGAATCAAGTTTGAAAGGCAATAGGATATAAAAATAGCAAGAACCTTATCTTCAATTGTTAATCCTAATATTATTTGTAATCCTCTTTGAAATAGAATGTTAACAGCAGAAAAAACTGCAATATGTTTATAAAATCTGAGTCTATTTAAAATTCCAATTCCAAATTCAAAATAGACAAGAAAAAATGACAGCAATAATATTAAAACAAAATATCTCAAAATTATTTCTGTGTTAAAAAAAGATGCACCTAAAAGTAAAGTTGCAAACAAAAAAAAGCCGATTAAAAATCCAAATATAGATACCGTACTAAAAAGTGTTTTTATATCTAAGTTCTTTATTTTTTGGCCAAAAATAACTTCCATTCTCAGACTTAATAAGGGGAAAAAAATCATGCATATAATCTGCAAAGATGCAAATAAACCAATATTTTCTGGTGTATATATACGAGAAATAACAGGTATTGAAATAATATTTATAACTAGTGAAATAAAAGAACTTCCTGACAATAAAATATTATTTTTTAGTAGTTTTTTTATCACTAGTTTATATTTGATTTATGCTGTTCACTATATTCATTAAATTAATACCTTTTAGCTCCTTAAAGATATTTTTTTTGAGGTTTAAAGGAGCAAAAATTGGAAAAAATGTAAAAATTGGTTATTTATCTACTATCCATAGCTCTGATTACTCTAAAATTACGATTGGAGACTTTGTACAAATTGGATATAACTCAAATATAAAAGTTAGCAAACTAAATATTGGAAATTTTTCAATAGTAGGAAATAATGTTCAAATAGACGGTGGAGGAGAACTCATAGTTGGAAGAGGTTGCTATATTCCAGGTCTATTTATAGACACTTCAGGAGGAGTATTGGTTGGAAATTTTTCAGCTCTACCGCCTAATGGAAATATTTACTCACATAATTATAGCAGAACTTGGTATAACCCAGGTAGTAAATATGAGTTATATAATATTAATATCGGTAATAGGGTTTGGATGGGTGCTGGTAGTAGTCTATTAAATGCAAACATTGGAGATGAAACATTAATAGCTGCTGGATCTATAGTATTACAAGATATTCCTAAAAATTCTTTTGCTATCGGTAATCCGGCAAGAGTATTGAAAACAAACACATATAATAAAATAGATAAAGCTTTATTTGAAAATAAAATTTTTCAGAATGATATAATTAAAAGCTATGGGAAAAATAAAATTCTATTTGTAAATGAGTTTAATGAAATAATGTCAAATATTGATGTGGTGGTTTGCAATATATGTAGCATTAATCCAAATAAAGTAAATGCTACAATTCTTGAAATTGATAAAAATCATATACATAATATGAAAAAAGAAGTTTTATCAACAGTAAAAGAGTTGAGAAGTTGGGGTATTTTTTTAAGCTATTAAAATAATAGTTATTTCTTAAAAATCTCTTTTCTAATTTTAGTTGCGGAAATTTCTTTGATTTTTTTTGGTGGCACATGCTCAATAATATCATAGCCAACTCCACGACCATAATTTACAGATTCTATATCAGGAATAATAATAACTTTCACTTTCTTGCTTTTGATTAAATCACTTAATTCTTGCTCTACATTTGCTTTTACCTGCTCTGGAGTGAAAGGATTGTTTTCATCTGTCTTCATATCTCTTATGCATATAAGAACATTTTTATTTTGATTTAACCTTTGATCAATCAACCAACGGTGCCCTTTATGCCAAGGCTGCCATCTACCTATAAACATTGAGTATTTCATTAAGGCTCTCCTTTTCTGTCTTATGAGTTGTATCCATATCGAGAAAATTATCTTGTGGTGGTTCATACTCTTTTACAAAATATTCTTCCCTACCTCTAATCTCGGAAGTATGAATATATACTTCTAGCACATTATATTTTGATTTGAATTCTTCTCTAAGGCTTATGTAGGGTGAAACTAGAGAAATAATTGGAATACATTTTTTATTAATTAAATAAGCTGCAAGACTCATTCCTAAACGAATATTTGATTCTCTTCCTTTCCTTGAATAATCCTTATTTTGGAAAAGATTCCGTAAATCGTCTCCATCAATATTAAAATATGATTTGTTAGGATTTTCATTTGAGAGTGATTCAATTAATAGGTTGGCTAAAGTTGTTTTTCCGCTGGCAGGTTGACCAGTGAGCCAAATTGCTTGGAATTTATTACTCATTTTTACTCTTATCAGAAACTGCTCTACCCTTCAATTTTTCCCAATCTCTTTCAGGTCTAACAGTTAAATTTGTTTTCCATGCTCCTTTAAGCACATTCATATCAATTTCATTTTGTTCACCAAACTTAATTAATGCTTGTATATCTTTTGGAAAACAACTACCGCCAAAACCGAATTTTCCATCGGGACCAGGCACAGAAAGGTGTGAATGCCCTATTCTGCCATCTAAGCTAAAACCTTCGATAGCATCATTCCAATCCACACCAACTTTATCGCCCAATAGCCTCATTTCATTTAAGAAAGACACCTTCGTTGCAAAAAATAAATTATTCATATACTTAATCATTTCTGCGGTTTCTAAGTTTGTCTCCAATACTGGCAAATAATCTCCAAAACGATGTTTGTAAAGATATTTAACTCGACGAGTATATTGTTTGTCTCCTCCTAAAACTACTCTAGTCTGATTTATAAAATCAAAAATTGCTGAACGCTCTGTCAAAAACTCTGGGTTAAAAACTAGTCTTAAATTAGGAAATTCATTTTGCAAAGCCCTTGTTGTACCTGGTACAACAGTTGATCTAATTAAAATAATATTATCTACATTATTTATTACTGAGCTAATATCATTTAAAACACTCCTTACAATACTCAAGTCATTAAAACCATCTTTATCTGCTGGTGTTGGTACTGATAAAAAAATAAATTCAGAGTCATTTACTGTTTCTTCCAAACTATTTTGAGATTTATCAGGATTAGAGTCATATATCTTTATATCTGCTCCATAGCCTGTTTGATGTGAAAATCCATGAGCTACAGCAGTTCCAACAAAGCCTTTTCCAATTATTCCAATTGATATATTTTTTTCATCTGTTCTCAACTTAGTACTCCTTTTATAATTTTTGTAATTTTATCTATTTCTGATTCTTCAAGATAAGGATGCATAGGTACACTTAATATTTTTTTGGATAAATCTTCAGAAACAGGAAAATCTCCCTCATTATAACCAAGATATTTATATCCACCCTGCAAATGACCAGATAGAACATAATAAATTACAGATGGTATTCCGTTTTCCTTTAAGGCTAATTGAATCTCATTTCGAAGGTCTTCGCTTTCGAATAAAATAGAAAATTGAGCATAAACTGAATTATAGCCATCTGGAATTGTTTGGCATTTAATAGGCAACCCTTTCAATTTTTCTCTATAAGAGTTGGCAATTTTATTTCTTGCTAAAATCTCATCAGGAAAAATACTTAGCTTTTCTAATAATACAGCTGCTTGAATAGTATCTAACCTAGAATTCATTCCAATTCTAATATTGTCATACTTGTCTGATCCTTTTCCATGAACTGCAAAAGATCTTAGAACTTCATTATAATCATCCGAATCTGTAAAAACAGCTCCTCCGTCTCCATAGCACCCTAAAGGTTTTGCAGGAAAAAATGAGGTTGTTGTTATATCTCCAAATGTACCTACACACTTGTTATCTTTAGAGGCTCCAAAAGACTGCGCTGCATCAGCAATTATTTTTAAATCGTATTTTTTTGCAATGTCTTGAATTAATCTATATCTTGCTGGTAATCCAAATAGGTCAACAGGCATAATGGCTTTAATATTTTTGTCAGAACTACTAATAGCTTTTTCAATTTTACTTGGGTCCATATTAAAAGTAGAATCGTACACATCGACCAATATAGGTGTAGCACCTACAGCAGCTATAGACTCTAAAGTAGCTATGTAGGTAAAAGGAATCGTAATTACTCCATCGCCAGGACCAATATCTAAAGCCATAAGCGCTAACATGAGTGCGTCCGTTCCATTAGAACATCCAATTGCATGTTTTGCTCCACAAAATAAGGATAATTTTTTTTCTAGATCTGATACCTCTGAACCTCCAATATATCGACCATCATCTAGAACCTTGTGCAGTCTTTTTTCTAAAGACTTTCTTATATTTTTTTGTTGAGTTTTTAAATCAATAAATTCCATTATGAATATTATAGTTTTTTTATGAACTAGTCTATGTTATAAATTAAAAAATTTAGCTGGATTCCCAATATAAGTTCCCTCTCTCGATACACTGGAGTAAAGAACTGAATTGGCAGCTAGCTTTATATTGCTTCCGACCTTTACTTGACTTAAAACTAATGAATGCGGTCCAAACCAACAATTTTCCTTTACAATGACAGAACCACATACTGTAGATCTAACTGTAAAAACACAATTTTTTGCAATTTGAGCATTGTGTCCAATGTGTACATACTCACCGATAAGAACATTGCTCATTATTATTGTATCATCAATAGAACCTCTTGATACAGAAGAATTCATGCCAATTCTACAATTTTCTCCAATTACGATACCTCCCATTTGAATATTCTGTTCAGGCACATTATTGTTATATCTTATACTCAAGGAACTTTCTCCTAAAAGTACATTTGAAGCTAAATGTGTATTGCAACCAATAATACATTTACCAAGTATAGTGGTATTTTTACCTATATAAACATTGTCACCAATCTCACAAGATCCTTCAATTATAACATTTTCATCAATATAAACATTATGTCCAATTTTAACATCTGGTGAAATTAAAGCATTTTTACTTATGTAAGAATTGTGGTGTTTTGAATTCAAAAATAATTCAGCTATTTCAAAAAAAGTGTGTTTTGGATCATCTGAAAAGCAGTATGCATGTTTATCAGATTTAAATTTTTTGGAAAGATTAGAAGGCAGTATAAGAAAAATCTCTTTTTTCTTAAGAATTTCATTATATGAATTATCTGAAAACTTTTTTAAAAATGTAATAGAGTTATCTTTTGGATTTCTGTATGATGACAATTTATCAAAAAAAATATCTTTCCCATGATGTTGTAATTTTATTTTTTTGCAAACTGTTTTTGAGCTTAGCATGGTTAATCTTAATGTAGCATTATTTTATAATTAAATTAACAATTTTGATTATATTATATATTATTTTAAAGTAAAAAAGGGGCCCATAGCTCAATTGGTTAGAGCAACGGACTCATAATCCGCAGGTTCGGGGTTCAAGTCCCTGTGGGCCCACAAATGAGTAGTCATTCTTACATACATAACTCAAAAAACGAAAATATTTTTATTAATATAAATGGTGAATTGTTTTCTAGAAATAAAGCCAAAATATCTGTATTTGATAGTGGTTTTTTACTAGGAGATGGAGTTTGGGAAGGTATAAGACTTCATAAGTCTAAACTTGTTTTTATTTCTGAACATCTTGATAGACTTTTCAATAGTGCTCGTGGAATTTCTCTAAATATTCCCTTATCAAAAGATGAGATTATTTTTGAAATTGAAAAAGTATTATTGAAGAATGAAATGACAGACGATGTGCATATTCGATTAATTGTATCTAGAGGCGACAAAATTACTCCATATCAAAATCCTAACGCAAATGTAGGTCCAATAAATTTTGTAATTATACCTGAATATAAAAAGACTGACCCAAAAATTTATGAAAATGGAATAACAATTGGAAGAGTCTCCACCATTAGACCTGCAGAAAATATTTTAAGTACACATTATAATACGTTGAGCAAACTAAATTGTATCCTGGCTAGCATCGAAGCCAATCAGCTTAAATATGATGAGGGTATTATGAATGATCCTCATGGAAATATAAGCACTTGTAATTCTACCAATCTT
>Ga0163111_10000387_pt1 | contig 26337 bp, 42 predicted proteins | sample CRUFie1St18metaG_FD_109645 | JGI IMG/M metagenome (GOLD analysis project Ga0163111, IMG submission 109645) | Marine microbial communities from the Costa Rica Dome - CRUD Field 142mm St18 metaG | ecosystem: Environmental > Aquatic > Marine > Oceanic > Photic zone | place: Costa Rica: the Eastern... | reverse complement strand
TATGAGTACATTATTTTATGAACCATCACCTTTCGACATTTTAGTTCGAAATTTTTTTACAGACGGAAGCCGATATCAACCGCTTCCAGAAACCAAACTTCAACATCCTGTAGACATCTATCAGATAGACAAAGGTCTAGCAATAGATATCGCTTGTACAGGGATCTCAAAAGAAGAGATCGAGATTCAAATCCAAGATAATATCTTAAGAGTCAATTACGATAAATCTAAGAATGAAAACTTAGAGTATATCCATAAGGGTATAGCTAAAAGATCATTTAACTTAGGTTGGAAGATTGATAGTAAGTTTGATCTTGGTAAAGCAAACGCTAAGTTTGAAAACGGCTTATTAGCCATTAATATCCCTTTTGCTAAAGGATCAGAGTTAAAAACTTTGAAAATTAGCTAAATTTTTTGCTCTCGAGTTGGATCTTATAATAAAAGTTATTATATTAATATAAAGTAAGTTATATGTCAAAAATATTACAACCATCAAACGATAGATTAGTTATCAAGCCTATAGATGAAGGCGAAAAAACATACGGAAATATAGTTATACCCGATATGGGTAAAGAAAGACCGGAAATAGGAGAAGTACTAGCCGTAGGACCCGGTAGACTTTCAGAGTTCGGTCAAATGATTTTAGTTAGATCATGTAAAGTAGGAGATATAGTATTAGTACCTAAAGTAGGAACTTTAAGAATAGATTTCGAAGGTGAAGAATACTATATAGCACAAGATAAAGAAGTTTTAGCAGTTATAAAAGAATCAAATAATGAGTAAAAAAATTACATTTTCAAAAGATGCTAGAAATAAACTAGCAGACGGAGTTAATAAGTTAGCAAACGCAGTTACTTCAACGTTAGGACCATCTGGTAGAAACGTTATTATAGAGCAAGATATGGGTAATCCTACTTCTACTAAGGATGGAGTTACTGTAGCTAAATCTATAACGTTAAAAGATAAAGTAGAAAATTTAGGAGCACAGATAGTAAAGCAAGCAGCGATTAAAACTGCTGATTATGCTGGAGACGGTACTACTACTTCTACTCTACTAGCTCAATCAATATTGCAAGAAGGTATTGAGAGTATGGATGCAGGTAGTAATGCAGTAGAGGTTAAAAGAGGTATCGATGAAGCTACTAAACAAGTTAAGAATTACTTAAAAGAGTATTCTAAAGATATTACTGATGAAGAGCAGTTAAAGCAAATTGCTACTATATCAGCAAATAATGATAAAGAAGTTGGTGAGTTAATATCAACGGCCATGGATAAGGTAGGGAGAGATGGAGTTGTTACGATTGAAGAGTCGAAAACTGGTGAGACGTATCTGGAAACAGTTGAAGGAATGCAGTTCGACAGAGGTTATAAATCTCCATATTTTGTTACTGACAATAATTCTATGACATCTATTCTTAAAGAACCCTATGTACTTATAGTAGATAAGCGGTTAAACCAAGTCAAAGAGTTACTTCCTATCTTAGAGGCCGTTTCACAACAAAATAAATCACTATTAATTATAGCTGAAGATATAGATGGAGAAGCTCTATCTACTTTAGTTGTAAATAAAATGAGAGGTATATTAGGTTGTGCAGCAGTTAAAGCACCAGATTTTGGAGATAGACGAAAAGCCATAATGGAAGATTTAGCTATCTTAACTGGTGGTCAAGTAGTATCTACTGAGAAAGGAATGAGACTAGATAAGTTTGATTCTGCTTGGTTAGGTAAAGCTAATAAAGCTACTATCTCTAAAGAAACAACAACTATTATAGATGCTCAAGGAGATTCAGATAAAATAGAAGATAGATTACATCAGATTAAAAACTTCATAGATGAAACTAATTCACCTTTTGAAAAAGAAAATCTACAAAATAGATTAGCTAAGTTTATAGGTGGAGTAGCTGTAGTACATGTAGGTGGACATACAGAGATAGAAATGAAAGAAAAGAAAGATAGAGTAGAAGATGCTCTTCATGCTACTAAGGCAGCATTAGAAGAAGGTATTTTACCTGGAGGAGGTATAGCATTACTTAACGCTGCTATGTCTTTAACGCATAATGATGTTGAAGGAGATAAACTTACAGGATACTCTATAGTTACTAATGCTTGTGAAAGACCTTTCTTTAAGATCTTAGAAAATGCAGGTATTACTAAAGATGAAATCCATATGATCGAAAAAAATATAAAAGAGAATGGTAACGAATGGGACGGTTATAATCCTAGAATAGACGAAATAGTAAATATGTTCGAAGCAGGAATTATAGATCCTACTAAAGTAACCAGACTAGCCTTAGAAAATGCTGCATCAGTAGCAGGTACATTATTAATTACTGAAGCAGTAGTATCGAAAGGTAAAGAGAGTAAAAAAGAACAACCAGGAGGTATAGATCCTAATATGCTTCTTGGCTAATTTAAATTTTTAATTATGAATAAACAGGAATTTTTTGAACAAATTGAAGAGCAATTTATTATTCTTCAAGAAGAAAACAGTAAAACTACTAAAGCTTCTCAAGCAAGAGCTAGAAAAGCTGCAGGTACGATTAAGAAATTAATTACACCTTACAAAAAGGCATCGGTGGAAGAGAGCAGATAGGGCGCTTTTCTCCCTTTGCCACGCGCGAATTTTAAAGAACCTTCCGGAAACGGAGGGTTTTTTTTATACGCTATTTATATACATGAATGAGGTTATAACTTATGATCGTTCCAAAGACGAGGAATTCGAATTACAAATAGCAGATCTTACCGGGGCATTACATTCTAAAAAGAAGAACGAAATACATAAATGGATACCGGCAGATAGCGAAAGTCTTTTTTTGCATAATTTAAAAGCATATCCTCATTTAAAAGATCTTAAAAAATATGAACTGAATCCGATAGATTATTATTTTAATAATTATGGGTTTAGGACTCCGGTTGATTTTGAAAAAGGTTTAGAAGGTAATGTATTCTTAGGATGTAGTTATACTTTGGGTATAGGACATCACCTAGAGAATGTATGGAGTTGGAAAGTAAATGAAACTTTAGGAGGTAATTTTATTAACTTAGGTGTAGGAGGAGCAGGTATCGGAACTTGTGCGCGTTTGCTTTATGCATTCAAAGATTATTTAAAATATAAAAATGTATTTTTGCATATACCTCATCCTTATAGATATGAATATTATGAGCCTGCTACCGGATACTATAATAGTTTATCACCTGCTTATAAAGATTGGCCTCATCAACAATTAAAAGTAACTGATCATGCTAGAATAGTAATAGCTGATGATACAAATATGTTTACTTATAATATGTCTAATCTAGCATGGATTAAAGAGGTATGTAGAGAAAAAAATGCGCGTTTGATTATAGTTAAAGATATACCTTTCGGCCAAAGAGGAGATATATGGAAAAACTGGATTAAACAAAAAGGTAATCGTAATAAAGTAGAACTAGCCAGAGATATGCAGCACCCAGGAGTTAGTTATATGGAAGAATACTCAAAAAGAGTTTTAGCTGCATACAATGATCCAAATTATATCAATATGGATCGTCCAAATAAAAACGTTCAGCCAAAAATATTTACTAGAGAGTTGATTTAATTAATAATTTTTCTTATATTTAACTATGCGCTTAGACTATACAGAATATATTCAAGATGTTCCTGATTTTCCAATACCGGGAATAGTTTATAAAGACATACAACCTTTATTAGAAAATGATATAGCTTTAAATATGGCTATAACTGATATGGGTGCTATGATAAATACAGTACCTGATTACTGGGTAGGTATAGAATCTAGAGGATTTATATTTGCTTCTGCTTTATCTTTAAGATGGGGAGGAGGAGTAAAATTAATTAGAAAAAAAGGTAAACTACCACCAGTTGATTTAGTTACAGAACAATATGAATTAGAATATGGAGTTGATATTATTCAAATGAAAAAAGGTTCTGGTTCAGTAGTAATAGTTGATGATGTATTAGCTACTGGAGGCACTATGAATGCAGCGGAAAAGATCGTGTCTGCCGCAGGGTATGAATTATTAGATAAAATAGTATTACTTGATATAGGACTTATTAAAAGTAATATAAAATCAATTATAAATTATGTTTAAAACTGATAATATTTTATTGCTATCTGCTACAGATTATGAGCATGAGCAAAAAGATTTATTTGGTATTCCTATATTTCTTACTGGTATAGGAAAAGTAAATGCTGCAATAACTACAACTAACTTGATTAATGAATATAATCCAGACATTGTTGTTAATTTTGGTTCTTGCGGTAATCTAAAAAATTACAAAATAGGAGAAGTATTAGAAGTAGGAACAGTCGTAAATGATATAGATACGTTAGGATACTACAGTCCAGCATCTATAAAATTAAATAACAGTAAAATAAAATGCTTAACAACAGATCATATGTATGATAGTTCACACGATAATTATGTCAAATCTTATATTGATAAAGTAAATGAATGCGATATCATTGAAATGGAACTATTTAGTATAGCAAAAAGTTGTAAAATTGCAGGAAAAACACTATATTCATATAAATGGGTTAGTGATGATGGAAGTAATGATGAATGGTTAGAAAACGCTAAAGCAGGATTCGATAATTTTAAAACTATATTCAAAGAAAGATTTTTGTGAGAGAAAGCAAAAGATATTCAGAAGGTCAAAAAAGAGTTTTAGTTGATATAGATGAGACTATATCTACATACCCTGATAAAAGAATATACGAATTAGCGATTCCTTTAGAAAAAAATATAGAAAAAATAAATAAACTTTACGATGAAGGTTGGCACGTAACTTACTGGACTGCTAGAGGTTCTGTATCTATGGTAGATAGTTACGATTTTACTAAAAAACAACTTAAAGGTTGGGGCTGTAAATTTAATGATCTCATCGTAGGATATAGGGAAGGTCCCTTTTGCTGGCCTACTAAACCCCATTTTGATATGGTAGTAGACGATAAAGCAAAACGCATAGAAGAATTATAATAAAAATTAGTTATGAGCGATTCAGTAAAAAAATGGCATGAAATGCAAGAAGAAGAAAAACAAGACAGTCTTCTTCAAAGTTACGTCGAAACAAAAGATGAACAAGCTTTAAGAAAAAAAGCTTATAGAATATTAGTTGAGTACGGCGAAAGAGAAATTAGATTAGCAAATCAAATATTAGATTTAGAAGTTGGACTTAAACGCAATAAATCAGTTTAGATTACTTAAAGAAGATTTATCTCCACATAAGCATGACCATAGGTACTGGTTTAAAGAGATTAACTCAGTAGATGATGATCCTATTGGCTTACAAAAAGCTATTGACTTTCATCACGAAGATTTAAATTGGGATGCAACTCCTGATTTAGATGAAGTACAGAAGAGAATAGATTTTGGATCCTTTGTGCAGTTAAATATGTATGAAGATGAAGTCATAGGTTGGAGTTGGACTAATCCTGAATGTATTACTATTGATTGGAAATCATTTTACCAACCTTTAAATTCTAATGAGCTGTATATAGGCGGTACTTTAGTTACTAGAAAACATAAACCAACTCCTGACTCAGCTACGTTAGTTTACAGACAAGGGTTTGAACATTATCTTAACTATCATAAAAAAGACACTTTGTATCTTTACTCTGATGATTGGAATAGAGCTTCAGCTATGTTATGTTATAAATGTGGTTTAACTAAGTATAATTTTTTAAAATGAAATTTGCAATAGAAGTTTTCGGACAGCTAAGACTTTGGGAAATACAAAGTTCATTACCTAAATTAAAATCTTTTCTTATTGAGAATGGTTTTGAGGTTGATACTTATGGAACTTTTTGGAACGATGATTATACTCTTAACTTATTCAATAACAAGAAGTTATCATTTTTCGATAAACTTAATTTGATAGATGAACCTCCTTTCGAATATGGTACATTAAAAAAATATTACTATAATCTTAAACATAGTACTCAGCAACGTAAAGAAACTAATAAGTATTACGATATTATACTTCAATGTAGAAGTGATTTAAATTTTGCATTAGATAATAAAGCTGTAAAATTATTAGAAGAATTTAAAACTTTGATATTAGATAATCAAGATACTCCTACAACTTTTATTAATGAAATGACAACCTGGCGTGGTAAAGATTTAAAACCCCCAGGATTTAAATTAGACGATAGACATTTTTGGTCTAACGAAAAAGGTGCTAATATGATAGGTAGTACTTATGATGAATTTATAAAATTAGAAACCCCAGTAGTTAATATTAGGGAAGGTATATTTTGTTATCATAATTTTCATAAAGTTATAGATCATTTTAACATTAATACAATATTTTTAGATAAAATGTTTAGCTGTGCAAATTTAATGAGATGGGATATACTTAAGAAACTTAACTTAAGAGATAGTGAGCTTTCAAAACACATACAAGATTATAAGAGTTTATTAGAATATTATGAGAGTAGCAATTTACGCACAAGCTAGATCTGGATCTACTTCTTTATACATGTACATTCAAAAGTCATTGCACTATCAAATGTCATCGAATTATAAAGGTATATTAGAGCCTTATAGTCCTAAGTTTCCTAATAGGTTTACTGAAGAAGAGATATGGGAAAGAGATAATGTTGTTGTTAAATTTTTAATAAGGGATAATAATATAGCTAAAAGAATACCTTCAGCATTTGACAAAGTAATTTATTTAACTAGAAGTAACGATCTTGAAGGAGCTGAAAGCTTAGCTTATGCTACTAAGGACGGCGAATGGCATAAACCTTATGAATATAGTACATTGAAAGACTCATTTTCAGATAATGAAATTAAAGATTTAAGGAGCAAAAGAGCTCACCACAGAGAGTATATACAAAGTCAAAAAGGATTTCAAATAACTTATGAAGAAATATTTTATAAAAGAGTTGGAATCCTGAGAATAAATGACTATATTGGTATTAGAGACAGTAAGTACTCTAATTGGCTTGACGTAGATAAAAAATATAGACAAGATTATGAACTCCGTACCATTTAATCCTCCTTTCAAAAAAGACTGGATACTTAGAACTCTTAAAAAGAATTACTACAAAAAACCTTATGATAGGTTTATGTGGTGGAGAAGTTTTACTCCTAAAAATAAACCGCTATCTAAAAGTAAACCCTTAAGAGATAGGATAGCTAATGGAGATTTAGATCATGCTCCGTATTTATTTGAATCTTATTTAGCAGAATATACTATGAACGAAAAATACCTTGAAAATATTACTCGAAGTGGAGAGGTAGATTACAGTAAATGGAGACAAGAAACATCAGTAGATGGTGCTAGGAAAAAAAGACTTTTAGAAGATTACGATAAAGAAGAATCGAAAAGACTAGACGAACTTAGACTAGGGTTTATGAAAGAGTTCGGTATAGATCACGATACATATATCAAAGAAGCTGAAAATTCTTCAAAAAAATTATTAGATTTTTATGATTATATGTCTAGAAAATACAAACATTAACATATTTATTAACATATATAAACTTTAAATTATGAATACTATTTTAATTATTATTGGGTTATTAGCCGTAGCAGTAGGTGTCTATTACTTTGGTTTTTACAAAAGAGGCAAAATTAATGATGCTGATGGAAACTTTATTCCAGATGAATTAGATGCAAAAGCAGCTAAAGTAAAAGCATCAGCTAAAGAAGTAAAAAGAAGAGTTAAGAATGTCAAAGCTGAAATTAAAGATGTTTTAGAAGAAGCTAAAGACATTAAAGCTGCAGCAAAAGGAGCTTCCAGAAGAGGAAGAAAGCCTAAAGCTAAGAAGTAATATACTTCTACCTTTTTTCAACCTAATTAATTTTTATGCAACAGCAATTAAATGTCGATATCAGTCAAACATCAGGAGTTACATGCGAAGAATGCGGAGGAATCTACTTCGAGAATGGTCTCATTATCAGAAAAGCCTCAGGCCTTCTTACAGGAACAGGACAACCAACCTATATTCCAATCCCCGTCTTCAATTGTAGAAAGTGCGGACACGTTAATTCCGAATTCCTCCCAAAGGAACTCACAAAACTGGACTAGGTACATTTATGATGGGTTGCAGTCAATGATATATGGTGGCTCGTCTTCGGACGAGTGATGGAGAGGCTAGAATGAGGGTAGGAGCTCATCTAGCAGAAATTGAGGCCTTCGGGCCTCTTTTTTTTTGGATAAAGGTTATATTTATAATAGATAAAAACAAAATCAGTTTCCCTTAAATCAGTTTCATTATGAATAAACTTAAAACAATTTTTATGAGCTTTAGAGATTTATTTAAAGATGAAAACGACATCAACGAAAAATCAGTAGTTGGATTTATTGCATTTATTGTAATGATCTTTTTTGCATTTGCAGACTTAGCTACTGGATACTTCGGAAAAGATTTGGTCATTAACGAGCAAATCTACGATTCTTTTCTATGGATAGTTCTTGGTGCCTTTGGCATCGCAGAAGCAGGGAAAATCTTCGGTAAGAAAGAATAACCTCAGTTACTACATAATAGTTTCAATACAATAAGTTTCCTTTAATTGTTGCTTTAAATTAAAAAAGACAACATTGAAGATTGCTGTATTAAACATCTTTAAGATATTCGTTATCTGTGTCTTGTTACTACTACCAAATGGTTCTAATAACGAGTTTCACAATAACGATCAAAATTTGATCAAGGTCGGAAACGTTACCAACGAGATCCGTATGGGCAAATTCGCCGGTAATAGGAACTTAGCAGTTGGTGTACGAAACATCCTGGAAGAACTTCTTATGGACCTTGATTATGATCTTTCCGATCAAGCTAACCAGCAAATAAACATCAGACTAGTCTTCTTTGATATAAAAGATATTGGTACCAACATAGGTATCTTTCACAAAGACGTTGCATTAACTCAAATAATTGCAATAGGTGAATTAGAAAAAAATGGTAAAGTGAAAAAAAGGACTACCCAAAAAGGTCAGTCTAAAACTATTTCAACTTCTACCTTAGTTGTGGCAGACGATGGAACATTCAATCAACAAACGGCTAGTATTGCTCTAAAAAGAGTATGCGAGGCTATTATTAAGGATTTATTAAAATGAGAAAATTTTTATTACTATTATGTTTACCTCTGTTAACTTTTGGTCAAGATTTAAAATTAGACCATAGCTATACTGGCAATGCTCCTTTCGAGGTAGGAGAAGAAATCATTATAAAGTTTAATACTTTAAGTGATGATAATAAAGACGTTTACTTTATGATGTTTGATTATCAATATAATAATAAACTATTAGAAAAAGTAAGTCACGAATTCAAATTACCTGATAATCAATCAGCATCTAAAAGTCTTAACCATTGGGACGGATATAAATTTAACGTTAAAGATGGTTATGATGCTACAAACTTAGATGATCAATTTTTCTATGGATGGCAAAATGCTGGTAATACTTCTTATCCGCAAAATGCTGATTGGTCAGTAGAAAGAATTATAGTTCAAGAATCAGGTACTGCTATCTCTCATAACGAGACTATAATTGAAGTAAAATTTAAAGTCAAAGATAGACAAGGAACTGGATATGATAACTACGAAGAAGTAACTAGACTTAACTGGATGAAAGCTACTGATAATACATCTACAGCTAATACTAATAGGTACGATGTAGGAGTAGGACCAGGTGGTATAAAAGTTAACTTAGATAATCAAGGCGATGTAACTGGAGTAGATGCTGGTTCAGTAACATTAAAGCTAAATACTGAAGCTAAAACTGATCATGCAACAACTTTTAAATATAATATTTATGCAGCAGATGGAGTAAATGGTAAAACAGGAGATGCTATTAAATCTGGAAACTTTGATGCTAATGGTGAAGTAATAACTGACGCTTCTGATTTAACTATTGGAGAAGAGTATTACTTTGAAATCTCAGTTGATAACAGTAGTGATTGGTTAGACGATGTTCTTACTGTAACAGATGTTTATATAATATTCCAACAAGCAATAGCAGCAGCTAATGGATCAGATGGACCTGGAGGAGGAGGAAGTACTAACTCTTTCGATTATCCTATTCAATACCTATTAGGTGAATTAACTAACTCAGGTACTATAGATTTTGATGACTCTTATCAAGCTTTAGGTCATGTACAAGGAGTAGATGGATTGAGTGAATGGTTTACTAACAATACTAATGGAGCTAAAAACGTATGGGGTAGAGTAGAACAATTAGGAGTATCTACTGACGATTATTATTTTGGTCAAAAATTTATATTTAAACCTACAGACGCAACTAAAACATTTAACTTTGGTCACGCATTAATAGGTGATGTAGATTTTTCTCACGGATATACTCCAACAGCAGAAGGTAGTCAATACGAAGAAGCCCAACAAGCTCAAAATCAAGCTAGATATAGCGTTACATTTAATGCAATGCAAACACCAATAGAAGCTAATTTAGATATAACTTCAGAACTAGTAGAAGGTAAAGTAGAATTAACTATCAATCTAGCAGAAGAAGGATTAGCTGGAGCTCAATTCAACGTAAAATATGATAATACTATACTAGACTTAGAAAACGCTATATTTGATACTGGTAATGAAATGACCAACTTCGCTAATCATAGAGAACAACAAGCTATTATAAGCATTGGTTCTTTAGATCAAGATGGAGACATAGCTATTAAGACTGGTAACTCATACAAATTAATTTTTAACCCTAACGAAACTTTATCAAATACATCAGGATTAATTACATTCAGCTTTACTGAAGGAGTTAAACAAGATGGTACTAAAGTTAAATTTAATATACAATAACGATGAAAAAATTTATAACATTATTAGTAATACTAACTTTAACATCTTGTGTAAGAGATGAGGAATTTATTATAGATCCTATAACAGAAGTTCCTGAAGCATTAGTAATAGATGATCTAGTAGGTATAAAACTAGAATCAAACATTGTTACTGAAAGAGTAGCGATGAATGTTAAACTTCCTGAAGATGGAGTTTATAGAATAAAAATTAGACATGGAATGAATAATGAACTTATTTCTCAAGAAAAAGTAACTGGAAGAGAAGGAGATAATATACTTAAAGTTTATGTCTCTGCTTTAGATAAAAGCTCTTTTATGTTAGAATTAACTAATGAGTTCCATGTAGTAATTGGTAGAACCGCTTTTACAGTAAATTAAAATGGCAAAGAAAAAGAAAAAACAAGGATTCTTTAGTAATCTAAAAAATCAAATAGTAGCAGGAGTAGGTGTTCTTCTTACCACTCTTGGTACTGTATTCATAGATGAGGTAAAATCATTTGTAGGATTAGGTGATGAGGAAGCTCCTGCACAAACGGAAGTAGTGCAAGAGAATAATCAATCAGTTAATGTAGAAGGTCCTAATATTGTAATTAATATTCCGGAACAGAAAACTGAAACTAAAACTATAATTAAAGAAGTACCTGTCGAAGAAAAGAAAGAAAAAGAAGAAAAAATAGATTGGTAACATTAAAATTAAAATTATGAAAAATCGTTTCAACAAATGGTTAAGAACATGGGGACAACCAGTAGGCTTTATTTCGATAGTAGTTTATCTAAATGCTTATGGGTATATCTTTTCAGATAGGATGAGAGTGGGCGATGATATCTCTAGTTGGTTAGCATTAGGATTTATAGTACAATTCTTTGGCTTATCACTTCTATGGGTATGGGTAATGAAAAAGATGGGTTGGACCTTGCCGAAAAGCGTCAGGGAGACTCATAGTTAATTTAATAAATAAATTATTATGAACATTGTAGCACACATTTGGAAAGATCAATTGCATGACAACGTAATTTGGGATTACATTCTTAAAATCTGGATAACAGGTTTAATGGGAATGTTTGTTCTTGGATTTTGTTTACTCATGTACGGTTTCATATCAGGAGAAGCTGATATAGAAAATGCAACGTTTGGTGTATTTGATACACTAGGCTATTAAAAAAATTAAAATGAATAAGATATTTAAACTAATAATATTATTTGTACTATCCAGTACTATGTCTCACGCCCAAGTAGCAGAAATTAAAGCAGAGACATATCAAGCAGAATTCGAAAAAAAGAAATCTATTGATGATGTCTCTGACTATTGGGGTCCTATGATTCCTATTGCTCTTATTAATATTTCAGCATCTGATGTTGTATATGAAATGTGGCCTGAATTAAAAGATGCTAGAATTGGATTAGGAGTAACTAATATGGTTATAGAATATCTTGATTGGACTAACCGATTTGAGTTTGTAGAAGAGAAAGATGAGATAAAAGATAGAATGAAAACTCAATGGGTTGCTTCTAGGAAAGGTGTATCTGAAAATCAGGTATACGGATTAGGAAAGATTAAGTTAGCTAATTATTTTGTGACTATAGAAATATATGACTTTTCAGTCTCTGAAGATGAAGTTATAGCAATCAAAGATGGGGTTACACAAAAGCAAATAACCAGATTAGGACTACAAGTAAGGTTTACTAATGCCGAAAACGGTACTTACTTTGTAGGGAGTGGTTTAGGAGAAGCCACTACAGTTAAAAAGACAGGAGGACTTTTAGCTGATATAGAAGAAATAAACTTCAGACAATCTGCAATTGGGGTTACGACCAGAAAAGCTTTAGAAACAGCATCAGCAAGGATAGTTGCACGAATGATTAGAAAAGGAATTTTTGAAAATTAATAAGTGCGAAAATTATTATTTATATTCTTGCTATTCTTCAGCACGAATACATTCAGCCAAGTCTTTACTCAGACTTTTGTTGATAGATGTACTGGAGAAGTTCAAATAGTAACTGCAGATTTTACTACAGGTTCTGCTATCGTAGCATTCTATAACGAAGCTAAGATATTTACTTACACTCAATACGTTAATGGAGAACTTCAACAATGGCTAGCTGCTAAATATGCTTGGTGGGCTGCTTTATCACCTTGTTCTTCTGCTCAAACTCAAACTACTAACGCTACCAATACAGCCAACAATGCTACTAATAATAGTAGTAGTTCTTCTGGTTCAAGCGGTAGTACTGATAATAGTTCATCTGGCAATACAGGTTCAGATAGCGGAGGTTCAGGGTCTGATTCTGGAGGAAGTGGTTCAGACGGAGGAGGAGATAGTGGAGGAGACTCTGGTGGTGATAGTGGAGGGGACTCTGGTGGTGATAGTGGTGGGGACTCTGGAGGAGACTCTGGTGGTGATGGAGGAGGAGATTCTGATGGAGATAACGGAGGTGATGGAGGAGATGGTTCTGATGGAGGTGATGGTGACGGAGACGGATCTGGAGATGGAGATGAAGGTGGAGACGGAGGAGATGGAGATGAAGGTGGAGATGGAGATGATGGAGGAGATGGCGATGACGGAGGTGATGGTGACGAAGGTGGAGATGGTGATGAAGGAGATGGAGATGGTGATGAAGGTGACGACGGAGATGAAGGTGATGGTGATGATGATGGTGATGAGGGAGACGGTGATGATGATAAAGAAGAAGAATCTGATGAGAGTGAAGAAGAAAAAGAAGAGGAAGAAAAAGAAGAGGAATCTGATGAAGAAGAAGAGGAAGAGGAAAAAGAAGAAGAAGAAGAGGAGGAAGAAGAAGAGGAGGAAGAAGAAGAGGAAGAGGAAGAAGAGGAAGAGTCTGATGAAGAAGAAGACGAAGAGGAAGAAGAGGAAAAAAAGAAAAGAAAGTATATGCCTATTCAGTTGAAAGCTGATTTATTACAACAACAGGCATTAACTTTAAAATATAATACAGTACTAAGTGTAGGAGCTTCTCAGGCATCTATATACGGAGATAAAACTAACTCAGCTACTTTACAGATATACGATAATTTAAAACAAGCTGGATTAACTTTAGGAAGATCTAAAGTAACTTTAAATGATAATTATAAAGTAACTTGGGTAGATGGAGTAAATCTTTCGTTTATGAGAAACTATTCTATGAATGCTACTTCATTATCATTATCTAGGACTAAACCTATGGGTAAGTACGGTACTATAGGAGTTGGTATTAGTTATGCTTATATGTTCGGTAAAGATACTTATGGAGAAAAAATGCCTAATATGGCTTCATTAGGATATAATTTCCTATATACTAATCAGTTTGCAGTAACTAATAGAATAACTTATGCTCCTGCTTTAGTAGCAGCACAATCTCCTATATCATATACTCAAAAGATAGACTCGTATCCAGCATTTGGAGCAGTAAGTAAAGACCTAATAGCTATTTTAGCTAACTCGTTTACAGTTCAATTAACTAAAACTTTTTCTTTTAATGTAGGATGGACTATAATATACAGTACTAACGAATTTGTACCTATTATGAATTCATTTATGATAGGATCTAAGATACCACTATAATATTTATAATTATGAAAAATGAATGGAATAAATTAATGAAATGGGTAATACTCTTTTTACTATCTATATTGATATTAGGATTAGTTACCTGTGAGCAAAAACCTCAAATAATAGAAAAAGAAATAATTAAAGAGGTAATAGTAACTGATACAGTTTATGTAGATAAAATAATAGAAAAAGAAATATTTACTCCTAAATATATAACTAAAGAAATAGAAGTACCTGTTGAAGTAATTAAAGAAGTAATAGTTGAAAAACCTATAGAAGTAATAAAAACTATCTATAGAGATAGACCAGTAGATAGAATAGTAGAAGTAATGAGACCTAAACAAAAAAAATTATTTCTAGGATTTGGATACCAGTATGATCTAGATAATTATTTTAGTGGTTCAAATGTTAAATTATTATACAAAGCACCAGGAGATAAGATGTTTGGTTTAGATGTAGGATTTAGAAACGATTTATTAGATAGAGAAACTGGAGTAAGTAAACTTAGACCTTATGTTGGAGCTTCTATATTTTTTAGATTAGATAAAGATAATTAACTATTTATAATAAAAGACTATGAAAATCGTACCAAAAGGAATAATAGTACATAGTATGGCAGAGTACTTAGTATGGGAAGGAAAGAAAGTAACTGCTCATGAATTTCTTAAAGAATTAGGTTTATCCGTACATGGATTTATACATCCTAATGGAGATTATGAGAAAATGATTCAATCTCCACAAAAAGCAGCTCACGCTGGTAAATCTATTCACGAAGGATTATCAGGATTAAACTCTCATTATTTAGGATTTGAACTATTAGTTCCTGGTCAACATGACTTTGCTACGTTTAGCAAAGCTATAGAGACTCCTGGTACATATACTGATGAACAGTTTGAAAGAGCTGTAAGTGTTTGTAAATGGTGGATGGATCAGTATAAATTTCCTGCTTCTAAAGTAGTAAGACATTCAGATGTATCTGGAGATCATGTTAGAGGTAAAGGAAAAGGAAAGACCGACCCAGGGTCAGCTTTTGATTGGGAAAAATTTAAAGCAGCATTAGTTGCTTAATTGAAATAAAATACTTATATTAGTTATATGAAGAAACTACACACTTATCTATTCTGGGCAATACTAGGTATAGGATTAGGTTATGTTTTATTCGGAGGCACTAAGATCAATGTAGATGTAGAAGCATATGAATTAGAAATAAACTTACTACAGCAAAAGATTGATTCGATTCAAATACAAAATACTGAATTAAAATTAGAAGCCGATTCACTAGAAGGAAAAATAGGTGAATACGATATTAGAATAAATAAATTAAATAGTAGAATTTATGTTATCAAAAAGGAAACACAGCAGAAACTTGATAATGTTGATCTGTTTGGTGATGATGAGCTTGAAAAGTTTTTCGCAAACCGATATAGACAGCTCCAAGATTCAATTAACTAAACCTATTGCTAAATTAGTTATTAAAGATCTTATTCAGTTTGATGGTCTTAGTGTAGAAATGCAAACTATGCAAGATATCTTATCTGAAACTAATAACAAGTTATTAACTCAGACAGATTTAGTTTTTAATCTAAAAAGTCAAGTTACTAATTTAGAATTAGTTATGAAAGAAAAAGACTCACAACTTGAAGTTTCACAAAATCTTTCATTAGAACTGGAAAAAGCATTAAAAAAGTCTAAAAGAAGAACGTTTTTATACAAATTAGGTACCGGAGTCGGTGCTGTTGCCGTTGGCATACTATTAGTTAAGTAGTTAAACTATTTATATAAAAGTAAAATTATGTGGAAAAACATTAAAAAAGGTATGTTCCCATTTCTGATAGGCTTCTCTGCCTTATCAGTATCTGGTTCAGCAGCTTTCTATTCTGTATTTGGTTTAAGTAAGCTGTTTGCAGGTGCATCTACTGAAGTAATAATAATGGCAGGTTCATTAGAGTTTGCTAAACTAGTTACTGCATCGTTACTTTATCAGTATTGGAACGAACTAAATAAATTTTTTAAATATTATTTAACTTTAGCTGCTATTATCTTAATTATAATAACAAGTATGGGAATATATGGATTCCTATCTGCAGCTTATCAAGATACTTATCAAAAATTATTAGTATCAGAAAATCAAATAGAATTTTTAGAAGAGAAAGCATCTTTTTACCAAGAAGATATTACAAGATATGATCAAGAACTTAATCAAATACTGGCAAATATTACTACTCTTTCTAATGCCAAGTCACAATCTATACAGGTCAAGGACACCAGTGTGGTTGGAGGCGTTCGAAACACCATCAGTACGGCTGAGCTTAGGTTATCACAAGCTCGTATATCAGTTGAAGAAGAGAATAGAAAAGCTGTTAACTTAAAGAGACAAGAAGCGTCTAAAAGTTTACAAGGTATCAAATTAGAAATACTCCAATTGCAAAATGATTCTGAAACAGTAGGAGAATTAGGACCGTTAAAATATTTAGCTGGTTTAACTGATACTCCTATGGATAAAATTATTAATATTCTTTTATTAGTAATCATATTCGTATTTGATCCTTTAGCTGTATCATTAGTTATTGCAGCTAACTTTGCTTTCGTAAGAGCATTTCCTCCAAAAGATTATGAAGATACTCTTTACGGAGAAAAAGAAGAAGTAAAAAAAAAGATAACTTTATATAACGAAGAAGATAATAGGAGAATGGATATAATAGGTCAAAATGGTAATGACGGTATCCATTATGACGATATAGAGACCCCGGAGGAGCGAAAAGCCGAGAGGGTTAAAGCCCCAACTCCGGTTGAGTCTCGAACAGATGTTGATAGAGTATTACAGAAAGGTCCTTCTAAATGGAGAGTTAAATATAAAGATGGTACGGAAGGATGGATAGAAAGAGCTAAATTAAATCTTGATAATAATACCAAAAAGTATTACTTCTAGTTGGAATTCCGATTAAATATTACTATATTATAGTATGAAAGAAACTTTATTAAAAGCCTTGTTAAGCCACGCTCAAGGAGAACTTGACAAGCACGTAGCAAATGTTAAAGTATATTTAAAGCAACCAGTTGGTGTTGGTGAGCATATTGACGTAGTTGAAACTATAGAAAAAGAACTGCTAAAAATTGCTGATTATGATGCTCAAATGGAAATACTTTCTAAATATTTTAACGATAGTACAGAAGAAGAAAGTGATGACTCTTTAGAAGAAATGAGAGACATTTAATAAGTTATATAATATGAGTGATACAATTAAAGCATATCATAAATCCCTTATAGTTAATAATAAGAGTGATGATGATCAGTCTGCTCTACAGACGTTAAAGAGAGAGTACCCTACTATTTACAATGCATATAAAGAGATAATGGACGAGCAGTTTGAACTGTTTGCCAAGAAGCATTTAGATTACGGCATGGGTAACGTATCGGCTGGTACGCAGTTAGTAAACAATGAAGAAGTAGAATTTGCTATGACAGGTTTGTGGTATAGACTATCTGATAAAATTAACAGATGGAAAAATATGATACTTACCGGACGTAAAGCTCAAAACGAAACACTCATTGATACATTCCAAGATATTACAAACTACGGAATAATAGCCCAGTTAGTTCAAACTGGCAAGTGGAAAAATAATTAGTATGCCTAAAAAAATACCTAAGCAAGTTAAACTTGTTAAGGAAAGTTATATAAAGCAGTCTAAGAGTAATAAACATATCTCTTATAGTCAGCTATGGACTTACCTTAGTTGTAAACGTAAATGGGAATTACAATACCTTCGTAATTTAGCTCCGTTTGAACCTTCTATTCATGCTGTATTCGGTTCAGCTTTCCATGAAACGTTACAAAATTATTTAGACGTAATGTATAATCAGACAGCTAAAGCAGCAGATGAGATAGATACTAATGCTTACTTATACGAAAGAATGACTAAAAATTATAAGAAGCAAAAGATGCAGAATGGAGGTGAACATTTTTCTGACGCTGATGAAATGAATATGTTTTGGTTAGATGGAAAGCATATCATGGATTATATTAAAAAGAAAAGAGGAGGTTATTTTTCTAAAAAGAATACTTACTTAGCTGGAATAGAAACTTTACTTTACCAAGAGTTATCTCCTGGTATATACTTTAAAGGCTTTATAGATTTAGTTTTTTATAATAAAAACTTAGATGAATATACTTTAGTTGATATTAAAACTTCTACTAAAGGTTGGAATAAGTATGCTAAGGCAGATGATAAAAAAATATTTCAATTATTATTATATAAAGAGTTCTTTTCTAAACAATTTAACGTACCTATAGAAAAGGTTAATGTGGAATACTTTATAGTTAAACGTAGAGTTCCAGTTGAAGCTGATTTTGCTTCTATGCAAAGAAGAGTACAAGAGTTTAGACCAACAGCAGGTAAAATAAAAAGAGGTAAAGCACTATCTGCTATGAATAACTTTATTAAAGATGTTCTTAATAGTGATAATGAATATATAGATAAGACCTATCATTGTACTGGTGATAGAAATCCATGTTGGCATTGTAATGTTTATGATGGAGTTTTGCAAAAATAGCCTATTTATATATAAATATATAAGTATATATAGTTATGATAAAAAATGAAAAGTTAACATCCGTAAAAATTACCCAACCTTTATTCGATCAGTTCAAAATGGCTTGTCTTCAAGACAATTTTTCTTTTAAAAAGCTTGCAGATCGGGCAATTTTTCTTTATATTACTAATAAAGAATTTAAGACTTTAATTCATAAAACGAATTCTATAAAGATAAAGAAATGATAGAAGGTTACATACCACAGAATAAACGTAAAAAGATTTTACTCCTCAGTGATGATTTAAGAATGCACTCAGGTATAGCGACTATGTCTAGAGAGATAGTTCTAAAATCATCTCATAGATATAATTGGGTACAGCTAGGAGCAGCTCTTAGACATCCTGATATAGGTAAGGTATTTGATCTAAAAGATGATATCAATAAAAGATTAAATATAGATGATGCAAGTGTAAAGGTTATACCAAATAACGGATATGGTGATGCTGGTAAAATAAGACAATTACTTAAAACAGAAAAACCTGATGCTATTTTTATCTTTACTGATCCTAGATATTGGGTATGGTTATTTCAGTTAGAGAGAGAAATAAGAAGTCAGATACCTATTTTCTATCTTAATATATGGGATGATTATCCTTCACCTCTATATAATAAATCTTATTATGATTCATGTGATTTACTAATGGGTATATCTAAGCAAACAGTTAACATCAATAAATTGGTACTAGCTGAAAGAGCTAAAGATAAAGTTATAAAATATACTCCTCATGGTATAGATGAAAATTTATTCTTCCCAGTAGGAAAAGATCATGAATTTTATCCTAAACTAGAAGAATTTAAGAAAAATACTATCCCAATTGAGACAGACTTTATAGTATATTTTAATGCTAGAAATATACATCGTAAAAGACCAGGAGATATTATATTATCATTTAAAATGTTTTGTGATAAATTATCTAAAGAGCAAGCTGATAAATGTGCATTAGTTATGCATACTCAAGTATCTGATCCTAATGGTACTGACCTTAAAGCAGTAAAAGAGGCTATATATCCTGAAGGAAATGTATTCTTCTCTCAAGGTAAACTTACACCAGAGCAGATGAACTTTATGTATAATATGAGTGACGTGACTATGCTTATAAGTTCTAATGAAGGATGGGGATTATCTTTAACTGAGTCTATGATTTGTGGTACTATGATAATTACTAACGTTACAGGAGGTATGCAAGATCAATGTAGATTTGAAAACGATAAGGGAGAGTGGATAGATTTTGATGCTAATTTTCCTTCAAACCATAGAGGTACTTATAAGAAGCATGGTGAATGGGTAGAACCAGTCTTTCCATCTAATATATCATTAGCAGGTTCTCCTCAAACTCCTTATATTTTCGACGATAGATGTACTCCTGAAGATGTAGCCGATAATTTATTTAAGGTATATTCATACGGTAAAGAAGAAAGAGATAGAAGAGGAATGTTAGGACATCAATGGTGCCATTCTGATGAAGCTAAATTATCTTCTACTGCTATGGTAAAGTCTATAGGAGATGCAATGGATGAAGCATTTAAAAAGTTTGTACCTAGAGAAAGATATGAGGTTATAAAAGTAGAGACTAAACCTCCAAAAAAAGTTTTACATAAGATATACGGTTATTAATATGAGTAAATTAACATTAGCAGTAAGTTGTCCTATAGATACATACAGCGGTTATGGAGCTAGATCTAGAGATTTAGTTAAAGGATTTATAGCATTAGATGAATATGAAGTAAAAATTATACCTCAGAGATGGGGTAATACTCGTTTTGGATATTTAGATGATCATAACGAACATGATTTAAAATCTAGAGTAATAAATAAGCTAGATAGCAAACCAGATATATGGGTACAGGTAACAGTTCCTAATGAGTTTCAACCTGTAGGTAAATTTAATATAGGTGTAACTGCTGGTATAGAAACTACAGTATGTCCTCAACCTTGGTTACATGGTTTAAATAGAATGGATTTAATTCTTACTTCTTCTGAACATAGTAAGAAAGTATTAACAGAGACTCAATGGACTGCTAAAGATAATAATCAAGTACTTAAACTAGAAAAACCTATAGAGGTTTTATTTGAAGGTATCGATCTTAAAAAGTACTTTAATAAACCTACTAGTGATTTTAATTTAGAATCAGTTAAAGAAAACTTTTGCTTTTTATTTGTAGGTCATTGGTTACAAGGAGAAATAGGACATGATAGAAAGAATGTTGGTTATATGATTAAGTCATTCTTACATACATTCAAAAATAAACCTAATCCTCCAGCATTAATATTGAAGACTCAAAGTGCTTCTTCTTCTATTATTGATAGAGAAAGTACATTAGAAAAGATAAACGAAATACGAAAAACTGTTAGAGGTACTTTACCTAGCATATACTTAATACATGGAGAGATATCTGATGAAGAAATGAATGATTTATACAATCATCCTAAAGTAAAATCTATGGTATGTTTAACTAAAGGAGAAGGATTTGGGAGACCTTTACTTGAATTTAGTATAGTAAGAAAGCCTATACTATCATCAGCATGGTCAGGTCAAGTAGATTTCTTAGACCATACAAAAGCCACCTTAGTAGGAGGTAAGTTAGATAAAGTACATCCATCTGCTTTAGTAAAAGATATTATTATAGAAGGTAGTCAATGGTTCACTCCTGATGATGAATTAGTTGCTAAGGGATATAAAAGTATAGTTAAAAATTATAAAGGATTGTTAACTAAAGCTAAAAAATTAGGTTATCAAAATAGTCAAAACTTTAGCTTTGAAGCTATGGTTAAGTTAATTAAAAATTATTTAGATAATTATTTACCTGAGTTACCTAAGCAAGTTCCTTTAGAGATACCTAATTTAGATTTACCAAAATTAAAATAAAATGAAACTAGATAAAGATAAAATGGTTGAAGGTCCTTTCGGAAGTAATGCTTGTTACGAGCAAACATTTCAACAAGAAGGTCAAGAGATTAAAACATGGTTATGCTTTGGAAGTGGATTTACTACTTCTACTTTAATGACTAAAGGATCTAAAATAGTTCAAGATCTTGTTGAAACATCTCCTGAACTATATAAAGATTTACTACATACTGATAAAAAAGATAGAGTATGGGCACCAGCTACTATATCATTACCAGAAAAAGGAATGGTATTTTTAGACGGTACTAGTAAAAAAGTATGGCAATGGGCTGCAGTAAAATCTATTCCTATTACCAACGAAGACAAAGAAGCTAAAAAGTTTCCGGAAGATCAAACTCATAAAATGGATATGGCTAATATAAAGCATTTTGGTCAGAAAGATTTTATGGATGCATTAGAATATATTGATTTTTATAAAGTATGAAAATAAGTTATGCTATTACTGTCTGTAACGAATTTGTAGAAATACAAAGGCTTATTGGATTCCTTTTAGAAAATAAAAGAGATGAAGATGAAATAGTAGTACTATATGACTCAGTTAATGGTGACTCAGAAGTAGAAGCATTTCTTAGATCCAGAAGCGTAAACTTAGACTTTATGTGGCACTCAGGAGAGTTTAATAATCACTTTGCTGAATGGAAAAATAAACTATCTACTTTGTGCTCTGGTGACTATATATTTCAAATTGATGCAGATGAAATACCTAATGACCTCTTGATAGAAAGGCTACCAGAATTGCTAAAATCAAATCAACATAATGAAGTATTTTTAGTTCCTAGAGTTAACACAGTATCAGGATTAACTCAAGAACATATTGATAAATGGAGATGGAATGTTGATAAAGATGATAGGATAAATTGGCCTGACTATCAATGGCGAATTTGGAAAAATAAACCTGAAATAAAATGGATTAATAAAGTACATGAGAAGTTAGAAGGGTATAAGACTTATTCTCCTTTACCTGCTCTACCTGATTTAGCTTTATACCATCCTAAAGATATAAAAAGACAAGAAAAACAAAATAATTATTACAATACACTGACATGAAAAACCAAGATAACGGTAACACCCAGCTTAATCAAACTCGTGAAGAGTATAACGATAGGATAGTTCGTAAAAAGTACTTAGGGAATACACCGAGAGTTTACTGGAACTCATCAAGAAGATTTAGAACAATTTAAATTAGTTATATGAATGTAGGAATCATAGGAAATGGATTCGTAGGAGAAGCCCAAACATTTGCTTTCTCTCCTACTCACGAAGTAAAAGTATATGATATAGATCCACTTAAAAGTACTCATACTTTAGATGAAGTACACCAATGTGACTTTATATTCGTATGTGTCCCATCACCGATGAACCCAGATGGCTCACAGAATCTTAGTTATATTAGAGAAGTATTTGATAAAGCAGAAGAAGGTCCTATCTACATAATAAAATCTACAGTTATACCTGGTACTACACGTGTCTTAGAACAGGACTATCCTTATTTGAATATTGTATTTAGTCCTGAGTTTCTTACGCAGAGAACCGCTAAATTAGATATGATGACTCAAGCAAGAGTTATCTTTGGAGGTCTACCTGCTTTAACAAAAGAATGCGAAGAATTTTATAGCCAGAGATTTAAAAATAGAAACTATATACATACTGATTCTACATCAGCTGAGTTTATTAAATATATGAACAATACTTTCTTTGCTACTAAAGTATCTTTTATGAATGAATTTAAAAGGCTGGCTGATAAGATGAACGTAGATTGGGATACTGCTGTATGGGGCTTTGCTGCAGATCATAGACTAGGAGATAGCCATTTAGATGTTCCAGGACCTGACGGTAAATTAGGTTTTGGAGGTACTTGTTTTCCAAAAGATATCAATGCAATTATAGATGTGGCTAAAAAAGAAGGAGTAGATATGAATGTATTAGAAGCAGCATGGAAAACTAATTTAGAAGTACGTCCAGAAAAAGATTGGGAACAACTAAAAGGTAAAGCAGTTGTATAGTAAAGGAGTTATAGCAGGTAATTTTGATGTAATACATCCAGGATATGTTAAGATGTTTAATGAAGCAGCTAATAACTGTGATCATCTTTACGTAGCATTACATGATGATCCTACTATTGAAAGACCTCATAAAGCTAAACCTATACTAACAGTTGAAGAAAGAAAAGAAATCTTACTATCTTTATCGTCTGTTTATTATGTAGTGCATTATAATTTTGAAAAAGAATTATTAGCATACCTAAAAGAAAACGATTGGCAGGTAAGGTTCTTAGGAGATGATTATAGAGAAAGAACTGACTATACAGGTTATGGTTTAGATATTCCTATTCATTATATAGCTAGAGATCATGGTTGGTCTACTACAAAGTTTAAAAAATTAATAGCTGAATCATTATGAATATACTAGTAACAGGAGGAGCAGGATCAGTAGGAACTAATTTGATAGAAGCTTTAGTCAAAGATCATAATGTAATAAGTTGGGATAATTATACTGCTGGTAAAGAATCTAATCATATTAAAGGAGCAAAGTATATAAGAAAGGATACTAAAAATGCTGAGTACGATGACTTTGACGATATTGATCTAGTATATCATTTAGGAGAATATTCTAAAATACATCCATCGTTTGATATTCCGGAAAGAGTATTCGAACTTAATATGGTAGGAAGTATGAAAATGATAGAGTGCTGCTCCATTACAGATACTCCTATCGTTTATGCTGGTTCATCTACTAAACTTTCTCATCCAGGAGAGATGGGTTCTCCTTATGCTTTATTTAAATCAACCGTTGCTAAATTATTTCAATGTTATGGAGAATGGTATAATTTAAAATATAACATATGTTACTTTTATAATGTATATGGACCTAAAACTGATACTTGGGGTAACGAATGGCAAACAGTAATTAATATATTTAAAAATCAAAAGAAAGAAGGTAAGAATTTAACTATCACAGGAGATGGTACTCAACAAAGAGACTTTACTCATGTAGAAGATATTGTCAAAGGCTTAATATTAGCTGGTAAAAATATTAAGAAAGCTGAATACCAATTAGGAACAGGTAAACAATATAGTATATTAGAAATAGCTAAAGCGTTTAACCATCCTTACGAGTTTATTCCTCCTAGAAAAGGAGAAAGACCTAGCGGATTAGCTGACATAGAACAAACTAAACATGAATTAGGATACCAGCCTGAGCATGATATTATGAATTATATAAAGAATATAAAATGAAAAAAAAGATTTTTGCTATAATTTTTAGTTTTATTATCTTATCAGGAAGTTGTGCTCCTAGATACGTTGAACGTCCTCCAGCTCCTGATAGTTTATTTGAAGCTATAAATATACAAGACAACAAAAGGCCAAAAAAAGATAAGGCGATTATGAAAACTCTTGTATTTTCTACTGTAGCATTTGTTTTACATATTTTAACTAATAGATAATGAAAATTTGTTATGTGACTGAAATGGGGTATAAAGGTAAGTACCCTAGAGATTGGAAAATGATGAGAACTGAACAAGCTTGGCCTTGTGCATTAGAAGCAGATTGTTTTCCTTTTACTGAAAATCCTCCAGGACATTATGACTTAGCTATTGTAGTAATACCTAAGACTAATATAGATGCATGGATGGCTAATAATACGTTCGAAAAAATAAAACGGTATGCTGATAAAATAGCAATCATGCAAGAAGGACCTCACTGGTGCTTTCAAGACTATAACTTACAGCAGCAAATATGGTACTTTAACGCTATTAGAAAAGCTGATTTTTTATATGTACATAATAGAAGTGATGTAAAATACTATAAAGGTATCACAGGTAAAGAAGATGTTAGAATACTTCCTACTTTAATGATAGAAGATAGTATTAAAGACTTACCAAATGAAGATAGATCAGGTATAATGATAGGAGGTAACTTTGTTAGCTGGTATGGAGGTTTTGATTCATTTATAGTTGCTAAAAGTATAGATGAAAAAGTATTTTCTCCTCAGATGGGTAGAAGACAAGAAGAAGAAGCTCAATTAGGTATTACTCAATTACCTTATATGCAATGGGTAGATTGGATCAAAGAATTAAATAAAAGAAAATTTGCTATTCATTTAATGAGAACTCATGCAGCTGGTACTTTTGCTCTTAATTGTGCATACTTAGGAATACCTTGTATAGGGTATAAAGGATTAGATACTCAAGAAATATGTCATCCTAATCTAACTATTGAATTAGGTGATATAGAAAAAGCTAAAGAATTACTTGGAAATCTGAAAAAAGATTCTTATTTTTATAAAGAGTGTTCAGATCAAGCATTAGCTAACTATAAAGAACATTACACAGAAGAAACATTTTTAAAAAAAGTATTAAAATGAAAGTATTAGTTACAGGTGGAGCAGGATTTATAGGAACTAATTTATGTAAACTATTAGTTAAATAAGGTCACGATGTATGTAGTATTTATAATTACTATACTGGTTTAAAAGATAATCATGTTGATAGAGTATTATATGCTCATGCTGATATTA
>Ga0163111_10000385_pt1 | contig 26409 bp, 21 predicted proteins | sample CRUFie1St18metaG_FD_109645 | JGI IMG/M metagenome (GOLD analysis project Ga0163111, IMG submission 109645) | Marine microbial communities from the Costa Rica Dome - CRUD Field 142mm St18 metaG | ecosystem: Environmental > Aquatic > Marine > Oceanic > Photic zone | place: Costa Rica: the Eastern... | reverse complement strand
GTTCCAGTATGGGTGCCACCGTGACTTCCGCAGAGATGAACTGCGAGATTAGGACGAGCAATACCGTTTCTCATTTGCTCAAAAGCACGTTCAGTGAAGATAGCAAATGTGCTGGCGAACGGAATAAATCCGGAAGATGCGAGGCCAGCACCAACCAATAGCATATTCTGTTCACCAATTCCACAAGATACTGTACGTTCAGGGTGTGCTTTACGAAAATGCAGTGATTTTGTTGATTTACCTAAGTCAGCCTCAAGAACAACGACTTTTTCATTTCCAGCCAAGTCAAGCAATGCTTGACCGTATCCATCACGAGTTGCAGCATTACGTGTCATGCTTCCACCTCACCGAGTTCAATCATGGCTTGATGAAATTGCTCATCGTTTGGTGCTGCGCCATGGAATGATGGATTGTTTTCCATGTAGGAAACTCCTGCTCCCTTGATTGTGTGAGCGATAAGAATAGATGGTCCATTACAATTTTCTTCTGCCTCAAGAAAATCTAATCCTTCGAGAATTTCAGACATATTATGGCCGTCAATCTCTTTGACGTTCCAACCAAACGATTTCCACTTTGCAGGGATATCAAACATACGCATCTGTTCTTCACAGAAATCATCGTTTTGTATTCGGTTGCGATCCAAAATGACTTTCAAATTTCCAAGTTCGTGGTGAGCTGCTGCCATTGCAGCCTCCCAAATACTTCCCTCCTGCATCTCTCCGTCTCCGAGCATCACAAAAGCCCTCCGATTACTGTTTTCAAGACGTGCTGCAACTGCACAGCCCATTCCAAACGAGAGCCCCATCCCGAGGGAACCAGCTGAAAAATCGACACCAGGGCACCACTTCATGTCGACATGACCTTGGCAAATACCTCCGAGTACTCTGTACGATTTGAGATCTTCATGCTCGATAAATCCCATTTCTGCTAGAATTGAATACATTCCTGGAGAAGCATGGCCCTTAGAAAGGATGAACCGGTCTCTATCAGGCCATTTTGGTTCCTGAGGTCGAATTCGCATCCTTGTAGCATAGAGTGCGGTGATTAAATCGATTTCAGAAAGAGAGCCCCCCGGGTGGCCGGCTTGAGCACGGTGAACCATTTTGACAATCTCAACTCTGCATTTACGTGCCATTTCCTGTAACTCTGCAACTGATTTGGACATAATCAACCTCTCGCAGATTGTTGGTTTTGCAGGAGACCTTTGATGGTTTTCCTATAGATTGAATGGAATTATTTGAGATTTTTCAATTTGATTGCATTCAAAAACTTACGTGCAACATCTCCAACAATCAAATTTGCTTCTTTGAACAAGTTACCACCGCTTGGTAATGCACGGGTCGCTAGCCAAACAAACACTGCAGTAAACCATCCAAAGAACACGAGCGAAAAGAAATTATTGAGAGTTGTAACTCCAAAGAAAACATCCAGTTCCCACTTCGCAACTATTAGTACCGCAATGAAAACACCCATTATTGATTCACCTGCGATGAATCCAGCACCAATGAGCACGCCCCTATTCTCAACATCTTTTCCGGCCTTATGTGCTTCTGGCGACGGTTCACTGTCGAGATGACCATCGACACGTAAGTACGCTGAATGGATTGCAAAATATGAAATTATACCTCCAAGCATAATTGGTACTGACAGTAACAGAGGGAGGTAAATACCGATAGCAACGCTCATTACGGGCATGCGAAGAACGATTAAGACAACTGCGATAATTGCTCCAAGCATGACCATTTCAAGATTTAAGTTTCCTTGAAATGCACCTTGAACAATTGCACCAATCAGTTCTGCTTGGGGTGCAAACAATGCATCTTCACATAATGGATCCGATGCACGTGGATTCATTTCACATGCAGTCTTTGAAATTCGGAATGCGTTATGGAGTAATTGCAGAGTCGGACCAATAATTATTGCACCAGTAATGACGCCAATAATTTCGGAAATTTGTTGCCTCCAAGGAGTAGCACCAACCATATGACCAGTTTTCAGGTCCTGCATGACGTCACCTGCAATTGCTGCAGAGGAGGCTACAATTGCTGCGATTAACAAAGTCGCTAACATCAATTCCTCAGTAGCCAGTCCAAGGAACCAATCGCCGATTATCCAAACAAGTGCTACGGTAAACAATAACGTTGCAATAGTCATCCCAGATACGGGTGAATTCGACGAACCAACCACTCCGGCGATATATCCTGCAACTGCTGCAAAAAAGAATGCAACAAGCCCCAAGAAGAGTGCACCTGCCAGTGCTAAAATTAGTGAGCCGGTTGCCCACCAGTAATACAAAAAAGTCAGACCTACAAGTACTCCACACACCATCAACACTTTGTCGAGGGGAAGGTCAATTTCAGTTCGAAGTAACTCCTCTTCACTGGAATCTCTTTTGATTAGTGCTTTGGAAAGTCCTGTAATGATTGTTTTACGCATCGACCAAAGTGTATAGATTCCGCCAACGACCATAGCTCCTACACCGACGAATCGGACTTGAGATTTCCAAACCAGATAAAATCCGTAAGCCAAGTCTGGAGACTCAGGCCATCCACGTATGAGGCCATACATTGGCACCAGTATGCCGTATCCGATGACTCCACCAAGGAATATGAATGAAGCAATGCGTATTCCAACAATATATCCTACGGACAACAGAGCGACTGAAAGATCCATTCCAGCATAGAGCCGGGTGCCAATAAAGTCCCATGCTGCTTCTACATTTTCATGTGTCACTTTGAAACCTTTGACCATGAGTCCGTAAATTCCGCCGATACCCAATGCATAGAGGATGGCCATTGCACCCTCTCCGCCTTCTTCACCCGCCACCAAAACTTCTCTACAAGCAACTCCTTCCGGATATGGTAGCGCTTCTTCAACAATAAATAATCGTCGCAATGCAATCGTGAACATTGTTCCCAAGAGGCCACCTAAAAAAGCAATAATCAGTGTGTCAAGCCATTGAATGTCGTTCCAAATCCCAATCACAAGAAGTGCAGGCACCGTGAATATTACACCTGCTGCTAGCGACTCTCCAGCACTGGCCATTGTTTGGACAGCATTGTTTTCTAGAATCGAGACATCTTTGAACAATGAACGCAAGATAATCATCGACATGACAGCAGCAGGAATACTTGCAGATACTGTAATGCCTACTTTGAGACCCAAGTATGCGTTTGCAGCAGTCATGAGGATGCCAAGTACAATGCCGACAACGACTACTCGTAGAGTCAATTCTTTGGGAGACTCTGAGGCGGGAATGTACGGGCCCTCCAACGCGCTCATGGCTGTTCCAAGCGAATTCACTTGTTCAATTCATCGCTTGAAAAGGCAAGGGATTTCCACCACCATCATCATAAGTCTACCGTAATACCAAGGGTTACTCACGGTTGTGAGTTGGGTGAGAATATGGATTCTTGGCACGATATGGATTCAAACGATGTGTACTCAAAACTCAATACCACAAGTGATGGGCTTTCTGACTCTGAGATTTCGAAGCGAAGGCAAGTCCATGGTCGAAATAAGTTGAAAGAACCAGAAAAGACCTCAGCATTCATTCGCTTCATCTCTCAATACAACGACCCACTCAATTACCTTCTTATTGGCGCTGCACTCATCGCACTTGCCATCAATCCTGATCATCCCGGTGATGCTATCTTTATTTTCATTGTACTTACTGCAAACGCATCCTTTGGATTTTGGCAGGAGGGGCAAGCTGAACAGGCAATGGATGCACTCAAACAGATGTCAGTATCGACCTGTGTCGTTATACGTGATGGAGTCGAATGGTCTATCCCCACTCCAGACTTGGTGCCCGGTGATGTGGTGAAACTTGAAGAAGGATTGAATGTACCTGCCGACATACGTATAGTAGAGTCCTATCAATGTAAAATTGATGAATCTTCGTTAACAGGGGAGTCGAACAGTATTCTCAAATCAACTGACTCGCTTCCATCAACGACTCTTCTCGCCGATAGGAAAAACATGGCATACATGGGCACATGCGTGTCCACTGGTCGCGCAGTGGGGATAGTGGTTGAGACCGGCATGAATACAGAACTCGGCCGAATTGCGAGCAATATCGTTGGTTCTGAGGCTCCCAAAACTCCTCTTGAATTAAAACTCGAATCACTTGGTAAGTTCTTAGGTTTCATAGCGCTTATTGTTGCGGTTCTCCTTGTCTCGATTGAATTGCTAATTGCATACGGCGGCAACCAGGATAATCTTTGGGAAGTGGCTGTTGACCAATTTATCATTGCTATCGCCATTTTCGTTGCCATCGTTCCGGAGGGCCTACCAATAATATTGGTGATTACTCTTGCACTTGGAATGCGAAACATGGCAAAGCACAAGGCCATCATTCGTCGTATGAAAGCGGTTGAAACTCTTGGTTCTACGACTGTAATATGTTCTGACAAAACCGGTACGTTAACGAAAAATCAGATGACTGTTCGCCAGTTCACCTCCACTTACGGAACATTCACTGTATCCGGTGAAGGTTTCAAGCCTGTTGGTAATCTTTCGTTCGACGGCAAAGAAGTCACCGATGAGCATATGGAAAAATTGCAAAGTGATCTTGCATTCAGACTTTCAGCAGCATGTTTGTCTCTTTGCCACAATTCTCAAATCTCTAAGGTAGATGGACAATGGCAGGCTATTGGTGATCCGACTGACTCTGCTTGCGCTGTTTTGGGATGGAAAATTAATGGGGATGTTCGAAAATTTGCACAACGTCATTCTCGAATTCATGAATTCTTTTTCGACACCACTCGTAAGCGAATGACCGTAATCCACGAATACGAAGGTGAAAGGTGGGTCTTTTCCAAAGGTGGAGCTGGTGGATATGTGCCATTGGCTGATTGGAAGGTTGAAGATGGGGAAATTGTCCCTATCGAGCCCGCAGATGTCGAAGCAGCATCTAAGGCGAATAAAGAAATGGCTGGACAGGCTATGCGTGTCCTCGCCTTGTGTGCTCGACGCCTCGATGATGACGAAGATATTCACGATATCAATTCGGTCGAATCGAGTTTTATTTTCTTAGGGTTAGTAGGAATAATGGATCCTCCACGTGCTGAAGTGAAAGATGCAATTGCAGTATGTCAGCGTGCGGGAATCCGTGTGAAGATGATTACTGGAGACCAGCAATATACTGCTGAAGCAATCGGCCGAGAACTCAATATTACTGAAGGAGGAATTCCACCAGTTAACGGTCATAGTTTAGCCTCAATGGATAATGACGCATTGTCCGAGGCTGCAACTCAAGCCAGCATTTTCTCACGTGTAACTCCTGAACAAAAGATGCGTATTGTATCAGGGCTACAAGACCAAGGCGAAATTGTGGCAATGACCGGTGATGGTGTAAATGATGCCCCTGCGCTGTCACGAGCCAACATAGGCATTGCCATGGGAATCGCCGGTACAGATGTTGCTAAGGATGCCGCAGATATGGTTCTTCAAGATGACAATTTTGCAAATATTGTACATGCCGTCGAGGAGGGTCGGAAAATCTACCAAAACATTCGAAACTTTGTTCGTTACCAAGTTTCCACAAATGTAGCTGCTGTGGCTCTTATTGTAATATCGACTCTTGTGCTTCCATGGGAATTGCCTTTATCAGCTACACAAATTCTCGTTATCAATATCTTGATGGACGGCCCACCAGCGGTTGCTTTAGGTGTTGAGAAAAAGCATGGTAATGTCATGTCTAGACCACCTCGGCCGGTCAATGAAGGGCTTCCAAATTTCCGTGATGTAGCATTGATTTTCTGGCTGGGTGCAATTATGGTAGCTGGAACGCTAACTGTATTCTATCTCGCAGGTGGAGGCCTCAATCCAGAAAACTGCGACATTATACCTCTCGCTGATGCTGCAACTTTTACCGGTTTTGATGTTGATGCATGTTTAGCAGGTGATCCTGAAGCGATGGCTGCAGCAGAAGCTTTCGCCGATGAGAAATTTGCTTATGCTCAAACAATGACTTTTTCTGTTTTCATACTTTACCAGCTGTTCAATGTAATCAATTGCCGATCCAGCGATGAAAGTGTGTTTAAACTGGGAATATTATCAAACAAAGCCATCAACTTGGCTATTTTGATTTCTCTATGTCTTCTGATGTTCTTCGTTCAATTGTCGAATTATTCTATACCACTAATTGGGATCGAAATTGGAAGTTTACTTCGGACACAAACTCTCGAAACCTCTGATTGGTTGGTGATTATGTGTGTAGCATCAACTGTCTTCATCATTGAAGAGTTCAGAAAATTGATTGTGAAGTCACGCTTTTTCGCTGTCCAGTGAATTTTTAATTATCCTAAGGTGACAACCACATCTTGAAAAACAGGATGATGCAGGTAGAGCCATGTCAGCGTGGGAATCAACGGTTCAACAAGCTGGCTCCAATGTTGACTGGGTCCAGCGTCTCCCCGCACTTGTCGGCAATCTCAATACATGGAGTTCATCCCTTCGTCCTATCGCAGAAAAGATTGCGAATGGTGTGCGTTTGTCCGTTGATGACGGACTAGTGTTGTATCGGCATCCTAATCTGACAGAAGTAGGAAGGTTAGCCCACTGCGTCCGTGTTGCTCGTTTTGACGACTACGCCTTTTTCAATTCAAACGTACATGTAAATCAAACAAATATTTGTGTGTTGGCTTGCAAATTCTGTGCCTTTCGACGTTCTAAGAGGGCTGATGACGCTTATGCTCTCGAACTTGATGATTACCTTCTTGATTTGGAACAGTACGCTGACCATGTAGATGAAGTACATTCGGTCGGTGGATTGCATCCTGACTGGGGAATTGAACATTATGAAGCACTTTTTTCAGCCACTCGAGAACGCTTTCCCCACATTGCAATCAAAGCACTCACTGCTGTAGAAATCAAACATCTGTCAAAACTATCGGACTTACCCTACTCTGCTGTTTTAAAGCGTCTTAAAGACGCTGGACTTGGTTCACTCCCCGGTGGTGGTGCAGAGATTCTTGACGATGCAGTTCGCGCTGTGATATGTAACGGAAAGGAAAGTTCAATGGAGTATCTAGAAATTCACCAATCTGCCCACGAACTCGGAATTCCGACGAATTGCACTATGCTTTTTGGAACAATTGAAACACTTGAACAACGATTAATGCACATGGTGAAATTACGAGAACTGAACGATGTTACATCTGGATTCCAGTGTTTTGTGCCATATCCTTTCCTCCCAGACCATACTCGTTTGCCCGAGGCTCAATTGGCAACAGGTAGTGAAATCTTGCGAACAATTGCAATTTCTCGGCTCATGTTGGACTCAATTCCTCACATCAAAGCGTACAGGATGAATATTGGTGATGAACTAGCTGAATTGGCATTACAATACGGAGCGGATGATATTGATGGTACCGTTCAAAAAGAATCGATAATGCACCTGGCAGGTTCTACCACTCCACTTGACCATGATAGGATTCGTCTTTCCCGTTTAATTAGAGATGCGGGGTGTATTCCAGTTCAAAGAAATACAACATATCAAAAATTTGAGATTTTTGTGCCGCCAAAAATCAAGCCTCGGCGGAAATTAAAGATGGCATCTCAGTGAGGAATTTACGTGATACAATCCCATTGGATGAAGACCATGGGCAGGGTTGCCTTCCTCAATTGTGATCCTTTGTTTTACAATCTAGATGTCGATTGGAACATTCTTTCAGCACCACCATCATGGCTTACCGGGCACCTTCTTCGTAAAGATTGCATCTTGGCACCCATACCTGCTGCAGACTATGCACAAAATTCAGATGATTTGGTGCTCTTGCCGGATATAGGCATTTGCAGCCGCGGAGAGGTTGGCAGTGTTCTTGTCTTTGGTAAGAAACCGTTATCTGAAATGAGTTCGATTGCTTTACCAACAGATTCAGCAACATCCGTTCAGTTGCTGAAATTTTTATTAGAGAAACGAAAATTAAATCCATCATTTGTTTCAATGGGTCCTGATTTGAAGGGGATGTTGGAAACTTGTGAGGGAGCACTTCTTATCGGAGATAGAGCACTTGAAGGGGCAAAAAATCATCCAGAGATGGTCCAACTTGATTTGGGCCAAGATTGGCTACAATTCACACAAAAACCGATGGTTTTTGGAGTATTTGCCACTCGAAAGGACACCCCTATCGAAATGGTAAGAGAGGCGCATGGAGTACTTGTACAAAACCTACAACGATTTGAAGAGGTTCCTGAACAACGTGAAAAAGTAATACAATGGGCTCTATCCCGTTCGCATCTTGATCATGAGCGTTTGGACCGATATTTCGGTGAGGTGTTTAACCGAATCGACGACATACATCTTGCCGGACTTAATGAGTTCCTTATTGAGGCTTGTAAGTTGGAATCAGGTGCGCAATTCGCTTGGTGATCAACTGTCGCCTTCTTCGAGTTTATCTGAATAAGTCACTACACGGCGTGTTTTCACTTTGCGCTCAGACGCTTTCCTCGTTTTTACTTTCTTTTTTGAGGTAGTTTTTCGAGTCTTAACTGAAACTTTTTTGCTTTGGATTCCGGAGTCGAGGCGTTTTCTTTTCACTTTCGTAATAGGTCCATCTTGTGCAGGATTTTCGGCTCGAATTTTCCTACGAGTGCGAACAACCTCGTGCTCTTCCTCTTCACCATCGGAAAATTGCTCTTCAGTTTCCTCATCTTGAAATATCTCATTGTCCATGTCGTCGTCTTTATCTTCAACAACATCTTCATCTTCATCTTCATCTTCATCTTCATCTTCATCTTCATCTTCATCTTCGATGTCGATGTTCAGTCCCAATGAATTCTTCTTACGGATGAGAGCAATACATGTGACCGCAACTAACCCGAGTACAGGTAAAAATAAAATCGGATAGTTGAGAAACAAATCCGTTGTTGATTTAATCAGCCCCGGTTCCACAGTTTCCATTTGCTCTAGACTTATTTCCAGTTCACCTTCACTAACCCACCATGGCGACCAGTAAAATGTCTCAGAATACGTAGTCTGAACGCTAACATCAATTGGGTGGAGCTCAGAGTGTTGGGCGAGGGAGGCATCGGTTGATTTCGGTTGTGATTTCAATCTAAATTCAAATGGATACGACAGTTTTTCACTCATGTTGAATGTGGAAACAAAAGTCATTGAAACATGTGTCTTTTGATCTGCTTGGGCAATCAAAGTCATTCCACTTTTGACTTGACACTCTACATGTCCACCTTCCAATTGTCCTGATGACAGTTCCAGAACATCACTCCATGAATTGAGATAATGATTATGGTTCATGTTCAAGCAGACAGCTTTGGCAAAAACGTCAGTCTCTTCTTGACTGAGACGGGTGTCTGCAATCACTGATTTTCTTGATAAGTTTCTCAAAACTGATGAAAGTTCCAGGTCGAGTGTAAATGTATCTTGAATAGAAAATGTTGTAGAATTAACCGAAATCAGGATCTTTCTCATCGTGTCAATATTCGGAGTTTTGCTGCATGGTATTGTCGTTACCACACAATTGTTATCTCTCGAGTCGGGGATTGCATCACCATCATCATCCTCATCAATCATGTCGGGAATATTATCGCCATCGAGGTCAGCACCACTTTCACCATAACCTTGTGGCAATGTCGGCGCTCCATAGGCTGCAATGTGGCCAGTATTTGTAGCCACATACGCCATCTGACGAGTTCCAAATTGATTTTCAATGATGTCAAAGTCAAGTCCTTGGTGACCCATGTAGATGGAAACAATGTCGTTCAAACTTGATGAGTCGACACTCAAAATTCGGGAGGGAGAACTTGTTTCCAGTACATGCAACTGGTTGCCATTCGTTGACCAACGGAGACTCGAGGCTCCTGTAAAATTACGCTCGTTGAGTGATATTCCTTCAAATGACCAAGTGGACAAATGTCCATTTTCGGTTAACACTGCAAATCGTTCATCATTAGAATCAAATGAACACCCCTGAATTTTAGATTCGAAATTCCATACTTTGTCTGTAGAAACCCCTTGACTTGACCACATTACAACCCGACCGTTTTCATCGCCGGTCAAAATATAGTTTCCAAGTTGAGAGTACTCTATGCAGGTGACGCGAGTGTTGTGCTCACCGTTCAGAGAAGTTTCGATTTCCATATCGCTAATACGGACTAAATTTACACCATTGTTACTGTTTGGAACGGCGAGTAATTGGCCATCTGTTGACCACGAGACCATTTCAGGTTGAGAATTTGACGATTGCTGTTTGTTCGACAAGGTGAGTGTATTCATGTCAATAATTTGAATTGTATCGTCATCAAGGCCTGAACCTGAGCGTGTCACAGCTAAGTACGAACCATCAGGGGAGAATTTAACTTCCAATACATCGTTGCCCATTGGGAATGTCTTGATGATTTCCAAGGAACTTTGTGAATGGAGAGCTACAAAGCCATCATACCCGCTAGCGATGTAGGTCTCGTTGGGGCTTATATCGACAGTCCTCGATTCAGATCCACCATCCGCAACGGTAGTATCAACAAACGAAATATCCGAATACTGTCCTGCTGCATTGCCTAAACCTCCTATCAGCAACAGGAAGAGTACGAGCAATGCATTGGTCTTCAGGTGGGAGGCGCGCACTGCCCGCATTAACATAACCTCAGCGGTGACCGTTTGAATAGTTCACGCATGTTCGCCGAAAAATAATCATTTTTATCCGGTTGGTTCATCAAGGTCGCCTTGTTCGCTGAGTCATGGTTGCTGAATTGCCACTGGATGAAAATGGGAATAAGATTGTTCGTATTGGCCACTCACCCGACCCTGATGATGCTTTTATGTTTCACGCCATGACCACGGGTGCTTTTCCAACTCCTGGGTACAATTTCGTACATGAATTACAAGACATTGAAACCCTAAATCATCGAGCCATGAACTGTGAGCTTGAGGTTTCAGCAGTCTCCATACATGCTTTCCCGGAAATTTCTAAGGATTATGCTTTGATGAACTGTGGAGCATCCATGGGCGAAGGCTATGGCCCTATGGTGGTATCTTTGCCTGAGACCTCATTGGATGATGTTAAATCATCTCCAATTGCTGTCCCCGGTCTAAAGACCAGCGCATATCTTGGTCTACGACTTGCATGGGGGGATTGTGAAATTGCTGTTGTTCCATTTGATGAAATCATTCCGAGAATTCTTGATGGCACTTACAAAAGTGGACTTATCATCCACGAAGGACAATTGACCTATGTCGAGCATAACCTGACTGTACATATCGATTTGGGAGTTTGGTGGAATGAGCGTACTGATGGTTGGCCTATGCCGCTTGGAGGCAACGTAGTTCGTCGTGATCTCGGAAACCAAGTGATGGAGGATATTACCAAATATACGAAAATGAGTATCGAATATGCTCTCAAATCTCCTGCCGAAGCACTCGAATTTGCCAAGAAATGGGGGCGTGGTATCGATGATGATACGAATCGTGAGTTTGTGGGGATGTATGTTAACGATCGAACGATTGATTACAAGAATGAAGGAAGGGCTTCTGTCCGTCAATTCATTCAAGAGGGTCAGTCAATAGGCATGATTACAAACGATTTTGATGCTACATCGATGTCGTTTATAGGTTCGAATGAGTGAAGGGTATGGGTACTGAGAATCGAAAACCAATGGTCAGTCAGTTTGGTTCAGTCGATCCTGCACCAGCCCAATTCCAAGGCAGTGTTGAGTCATGGTCATCAACATTGGTGGATGAAAACCTACCTATGTTTCAGAGAATGCGAAGTGTTTTTTCTCTAAGAAACCATGGCTCAAATGAAGCTTGTCTTGCCTTATGCACTGGATTTTCAGCATCGAGTGCTTTGCTAAGGCATGAACTCGCCTATGTCCTTGGCCAGATGCAAAATGATGTTGCATTACCTGCGCTTATTGAAAGACTAAGCGATTCAAATGAGCATATAATGGTTCGACATGAAGCTGCCGAAGCACTTGGCGCAATTGGAAATCTTTCTGCTCGCCCAGTATTGGAGGAATTTCTAAACGATGAAAACCCCGAAGTTGCTGAGTCGTGTGAAGTAGCACTTGATTTGTTGAAATGGTGCTCATCGGATGAATGGGATAACGCAGAATGGTAATTTTTCAGCCCCCAAGTTCAAAGACTCAGTACCCATGCGCTAACCAAGAGGGATATTATGCCGCACGACCACATCACGCTTGCTCAGGCTCCAAACGGTGAAATCGGCCCGCGATGTGAAAAGTGCGGTGTTCGTCTTACGTTTGGAAACGCTATGGCCGTCGGCAAATATTACATGTGCTGGGAACATTATGTTGAAGCCACGGGTGCTGATACTTCGACCACAATTGGTGAATCAGAAGAACGATTCTGGATGACTGAATAATTCGTTTTGTTCAATAACCCTCACGACCAAGCACGCTTTGGTGGAAGTTTATGGCAGCAGGATGGGCAAGATTTGCACACCGTTTCGGGACTTACTATCGCAGTTCTGAATTTTGGACTCCTCCGCGTTTGCGAACTCGAGAGTGGATGTTTATTCCTTTTGGAGGCGCTCCACCGATTCGCCACAAAGGTTTCACTGACATGAGTTCACTAAGGCAATTTATCACCGAACGATCAATGCATTCCTGCTTTTATTCAACAGCATATTGGGAACGCCCATTTGAATTAAAAATGTCCGATAAGAATTGGTTAGGTGCCGACCTTATCTTCGATTTGGACGGAGATCACCTGCCAGGAGTCACCGATCGTGATTTTCCGGGTATGCTCAAAGTTATTCAGGAACAAGCTTGGTCACTTTGGAATGATTTTCTTGAACCAGAATTTGGGTTTGATGAGAAATATTTGCAAGTGACCTTTTCAGGGCATCGAGGTTTTCACCTCCATTATCGGGATCCTGCACTCTTTCATCTCGATTCTGAAGCACGACGAGAAATGGTATCCTTCATTCGTGGTGAGGGTGTTGACGTCAAGGGTGGATTAGCACGTTATCACGATCTTAATTCTAAGGGCTGGACCCGACGAATTCGAGATGGAATGGATGGCATGATAGAGAAATTGCGAATGATTGCTCGCAAGGAACAAGGATACAATGCGGAACTCGAGACACTGCATCAAGGTTTAATTTCCCAATCTCAAAGAGAGGGGAGGTCTTCGACGAAAGGTAAAGTCTCGATTCAAAGTCTTGCCAATGTCGTCAACCATGATTCAAGAGCTGAGCGCTTGAAAAACGGCAGTTTTGGTGTTTTGGAGAAATACGAGGGGTTGTTCTTAGATTTGCTAAAGACCGATTCATCGGTAATCTTAGGCTCGGCCGGTGAAACAGATGAAGTTGTAACAATTGATGTACGTCGCCAAATTCGATGGCCTACATCACTTCACGGTAAGTCGGGTATGCGCGTAAGTGAATTTCCATTATCCCGGCTTGACCCTGATTCTTCAACTTGTTACTCTCCATTGCATGAAGCAATGGCCTTGAGTACACAAGAGACCTTGGAGGTTGAAATGATTGTAAATGATTCTATCAGTCAATTTGGTGATGTTGTTTACGATAAGCAAATGGGTGAAAGATTTGAAATTCATGAGGCTGGAGCCACATTTTTAGTCTTGAAAGGCTGGGCGAAGATTGTAAATCGGTAATTAGGAATCATTTCAATACCTGTATTCTCGTGCATAATTAAAGGTAAGGTTCAAGACTCAATCCGCATCCAACTGTTTAGAGGTGAACCACATGGGTCTGCGCAAGGGCAAGAAAAAAGACAAGCAAACACCACCTTCTCCGGGCTTACCTCTCCCGCCCCTGCCTGGTATGCCACTCCCACCGCCCAATGCCATGCCACTACCAGCAACTCCTGCTCCGGCTACACTTCCGGAGGCTCCTACTCCCGCCCCTCTCCCTGCTGCTCCCAGCCCTTTACCAGCAGCTCCAATGCCTCCGAGTGAGAACCCTCCTCCTGCCGCTGATACTGCCTCGAGTTCTTCGGAAGAGAACAAATACGGTGAATTGTGGGCAAAACGTTCAGACAAACCTCTCCAGCAAATTTTTGGTCATATCGACCGTTTGAGTAAGAAAGATACGGGTTCCTTGTTAGATAGGTACGCAGATCGATTTGGCCATTCTCTAGACAGGGAAATTGTTGTTCTTCGGAAAAAGGATAGGGAGGCAAAACTCTCTGAGATTCGCGATGCTCCAACTGTAGAACTCATTGAAGAAGACGAGGAAAGTCTTGAGAGCCAGCTTGCTGCTATCGAAGACGAACTTCGTAGCCTTCGGCCAGAATACCAAGCTGCAAAGGCTTCTGGAGATGGTGAAATTCTTGCCCAGTTACGTCCGATTCTTGAAGGTTTAATGTCTGAAAGAAAATCGATTAAGGCGATGATTCAAGGTGAACAGCCATCTGCACCAACTGTTGCTTCTGAAGCACCAGCCGAGAATAATGAAGAGGATATGTTTGTCACCTTTGTAGGTATTGTCGATGATCTACTTGGATCAGATTTGCCTGAAGAAGTCGTGTCGCAATTCATTAACAGTGATGAATTTGGCATATATCAAGAAGTTGCTGGCGACCCTGATAGCGCAAGTGATGACTTACGTGCACAGTTTGTATCGATCGTAGACGCACAACTTGGAAACATGAGTGAAGAATCAGTGAATACCTTCGTTGCCTCGCCAGAATTTGAGATTTATAGTTCTGTAGCGACGCATTACCAAGCCTAATTATTTTGAATTTAGTGTTAAAAAAATGGATGTGAAACAATGGGATTACTCGACAAAGCAAATGATGCAGGTTCCAAAGCGGAAAAAAAACCAGCCGCAAAAGCCGTTGCAAAGGCAAAACCTGTAGCAAAAGCAGTAGCTAAAGCAAAACCTGTTGCCAAAGCAAAACCTGTTGCTAAAGCAGTTGCTAAAGCGAAACCTGCTGAACAGGTAATCGCTCAACCAGCAGCTGCAAAACCTGCGAAGGCAGCAAAAGCTGCGAAAGTGAAGACACAGGCAAAAGCTCGTCCTCAAGGTTTACCAGAGAACTTTGAAATTGCATCTGCCAATGCACGCAGAATAGCTTGGTTTGTCAATTTCGTTATTAATCTAGGTCCCATATTCTTGTTTTTGTTCTCGGTCACGATTCTCGATGCGTTTACAACAATATTCGCTCTCGTTGTTCTTGCAGCACTAGGTCTGAATCTTCTGGTTGTCCCGATTATGTCTGGACGAACTCTTGGTAACTTTGTTTCAAGAACAAAAAATGTTAATTCGTCTGGAAATAAGCCATTGTTTTTCCACGCCCTACTTGTCAATTCCACAGGAATTATGGCTTTGTTAGGCGTCATTTTCCTAATGGTTAACGTTCAGAATATTTTCAATACCAAGGGTTCTGAACAAATTTGGTCATCAGTGTGGTCTGTACTCGGCCTTATCCTCATTGTACTTTACTTCGTTAATTCCTCTATGAAGCGAAACAGTGAACTCAAACAGGGCATGTACGATTCTATGTTTGGCGCTTATTTGGTTAAACACGTTCCAGTAGAAGGTGAGCAAACCTCTGGATTCATAGCAAAACTCGAAGGAATGGCAACCTATGGTGACCGTTATTCATCCAGACAGGCTGCGAAAGAACTAAAGCGCGAAGAAAAGGCAAAAGAAGCCGCAGCCAAGAATGCGCTTGAAGGATTGGAAAACCAATCTGAACAGGATGATGAATCCTCTGACGGTAGCGGAGACTCAGAATCAAACGCTAAACCCAAAGCGAAAGCAAAGGCAAAAGCGAAAGCAAAAGCGAGCACGAAAGAAGAAGATGACAAATCCGAATAATACCGCGTAGGTGGCTTGATGGATTTGATGAACCGCAGGTGGTCCCGTGGCTTTCTTTTCACCACAGTATTCCTGTTCTTGATTTCAATCTTCTTGTACACTGATGAATTCCCTTATCGTATTTTCATAATCCCGCTTCTTATGTTCGCTCTGTATAATTCATATCTTGAATTGATGGTCGCTAAAATTTTCATATCGCCGAACAATTCCAAACCATCAGTCGAAGGTGGAATTTGGAATTCTCATTTACCACAGTTCAAATCGCTTAAGTCACATATACTTACTACGAATATCAATGGTGACTCTGCACCAGTAGTCATTTTCATCCATGGTTGGCGTAGCACTTCATTATCAGTAGTCGAACGTGCTGAATGGTTTATCGAGAAGGGCTGGAATGCGGTAATTGTAGAATTGCTTGGTCATGGAAAATCATCTCCAATTGATAGATGGAATGCGATTTCAGCGGTTGAACATGTTGAACACCATTTGAATCATCTTGATACCTTTATTGACATATCACGTTCACCAGAATTATTTGTTTATGGGCATAGCATGGGCGGTTTTATCGCATCGAGAATTTCAAGTATGAACTCCAAAGTTGACAAGCTTCTATGGACTGGGGTTATTCTTGAGTCGCCTTTAATGATGTACTCTGAGATTTACGATGAAATAGCCAATACACTACGTGTTCCGAATTTCCTTCGAAAATCACTACTGCGTCGTGTTTATCGCGAAGTTCTTCATATGCATCCCGAAATCCAATTAGAGGAAACACTTGATCAATTTAATGTTCCAGAATGGGGTTTGCCTCAAGCCCCTACTCTGTGCTTGCAATCGTCGAATGATAATCGACTTGGGAGAATACACTATGACGCTCTTCACCAGCATGCTGAACACTCACGTACTACTTTCCATCTCATTGAAAGCCTACCCCACTCTGGGGCAAAGCGCAATGCTGAAAGGGAAAATTTGTTACTTAACTGGTTAAGTAAATTTGAATCATTCTTGCTCAAGTAAGTCCGCTTGTTGATCAAGAGCCAGTTTTCGCATGTCATCTACTTCATCGAGTTCATCAACGATTTCTTCGCCTAATAGTGTTTCAAGAACATCTTCCATTGTCACAATACCAGCTACTCCACCAAACTCATCTCGGACCAAGGCGAATTGTTGTCGCTTTTGCAAAAACATGTCCAATGCTTGATCCACATTTGATTCAGTTTGTACTGAAATAACCGGTTTCTTGAAATCACTCATTTGCATATCCCATTCGTCCCGACTTGCCGCCATGAGAATTTCCGAACGTATGACGATACTCGATGCATCGTCGATTGATTCATCATAAAGCGGAATTCGTGATACTCGTATAATTTTATGCTCATCGAGGACTTCCTTGACGGTACTCGATGCACGGAAAGAAGTCATTACGACCCTTGGCGTCATGACTTCAGTAACCTTAATCTCTCGAAGTCGTAACAAATTGTGGATTACAGTTTCTTCATCTTCTTCAAGAATTCCTTCTTCTTCGCCTAAGTCGGCTAATGCAGCTACATCATCGCGAGTTACCAATGATTGCGAACCCTTCGGCAAAATAGCCTTCAGCATTTGAATAGGTATAATGAGGAACGACAGGGCAGTAACGATAAATGTGAGTAACCTTCCAGTAATTGGAGCCAATTTTTTCCAGTATGCAGTACCGAGTGTTTTGGGTATGATCTCCGAGAGGAAAAGAACAGCAAAAGTTAGAATTATTGATGCAACGGTTAGCGATTCTTCGCCGTAAATCATCTGAACTTGCGAACCTACACCTGCTGCACCCATAGTATGAGCAATTGTATTCAATGTTAGAATAGCAGTCAAAGGACGAACAGCATCATCATCCTTCAATTTATTCCAAATTTTTCCAACCTTTGATTTTTCTTTTTCTAAAACAGCAATGTATGTATGAGGTATTGACAAAACGACTGCTTCCAAAATTGAGCATAGAAATGAGACACCCAGTGCCAACGTGATATAGAATACCAAGAGGGTCATGCTACCCTCTCCAGTTGCATCAATTGTTGTTCCAACTGCAGAAATGAATATATTTTCCATATATTTTCAGAATCCCCTGACCGTTCGGGTGTAAATTGAGCGAAGCGCTAGTGGTTATTGAAAATGACCCTTAATTTGACTCGTGAAATATGGCAATCAAGACCTTTTCCATGGGTGAAAGTCAAGAGCAGAGTACGTTTCGGTGGTTTGGGGAGGAAGGTTTTGTCGGGTGAATATGTCCTTATTTGTGTGGCGTGGCCATACGCAAACGGCCCTCTTCACCTCGGCCATGTCGCTGGATGCTATCTTCCACCCGACATACAGGCGCGTTTTGAAAGGGCTCGAGGAAACAGAGTTTTGATGGTTTCTGGTTCCGATGAACATGGAACTCCAATTACAGTCTCAGCTGAACAAAACGGAATTTCTCCACAAGATGTTGTCGATAAGTACCATTCTATCAATTCGAAAGCTCTCTTGGATTTAGGCTGCAGTTGGGAACCAAATGTAGATCCACGAGGCATTGAATACGGCGGTTCGCTGTTTAACCGCACATCTGATGCACGCCATAAGGAAATGGTTCAGGAAAATTTCCTCCAACTTATGAATGCTGGACTGTTTGAAACCAAAACGATGAAACAGTTCTATGAAGTGAGCAGCGACCCCGAAACTCCAGGACGTTTTCTACCCGATAGATATGTCGAGGGGACATGTCCTGCCTGTGATTCCACTGAAGCGCGTGGAGATCAGTGTGACGCCTGTGGGGCAACTTATGAAGCAATCGAACTTAAGAATCCAATATCAAAAATGAATCCCGAATCTAAAATTGAGATTCGAGATACTGAGCACATGTTTTACCGACTAGACCTCTTTCAAAATGTACTGGAAGAACATGCCCAAGGTCAACATTCAAAGTGGAAGTCTAATGTTCGCGCTATGACAAAACAATGGTTGGATATGGGACTACGTCCAAGGGCAGTAACTCGCGACCTCTCGTGGGGAATTTCGTTACCTATGGGAGGTGAAAAATGGGATGGTAAATGCGTCTATGTTTGGTTTGAAGCTGTCCAAGGGTATTCTACATGCGCCCGAATATGGGCTCAAGAATTTGCTACTGCAAATGGTCACGATGCTGGTGCTAATGCGTGGAAAAACTGGTGGTGCATAGGAGCCGATGGTACAAAACCAAGACATCTCTATTTCCTCGGCAAAGATAATATTCCATTCCACACTGTTATTTGGCCTGCACTTATCATGGGACTGAATCACTCTGCAAACGGCCTTACAGAAAACGATCCTGTGAATTTACCAGGTCCCGGTGACTTAGCATTGGAGTCCAATGTTCCTGCAATGGAATACCTCATGCTCGCCGGAGGTCAATTTTCCAAGTCTCGCAAACACGCAGTTTGGTTGCCTTCCTTTTTAGAGCGTTTTGACCCCGACACTCTTCGTTATTATCTTTCAATCAACATGCCTGAAAATCATGATACTGACTTCAATTGGCCTGATTTCGTCGAAAAGGTGAACAACGAACTCATAGCAGCATATGGAAATTTTGTTCATCGTGTATTGACACTCGGCGCTCGACTCCCTACTGCTAATGCAAGCCCATTTGAGCAATTCGATAACCCGTTAATCACCGATGATTATCGTTCCAAGCTTGAAGTTCTCCATTCACAAATAACAGATTCTCTTGAACGACATCGATACAAAGAAGCCTTGCGTTATGTCATGAATGCAGCCCAACTCGGTAATCAAATGCTTCAATCTGCTACACCATGGTCATATCTCAAAGAATCCGAAGATACCGAATATATGGTGCAGAGATCCACTGCATTGTCATACCTTTCTTTTGGATGGCGTATAGCACGATTTTTAGCAATCACCATGCAGCCATTCTTGCCTTTCAGTTCTACTCGACTGTGGAATTCTCTTGGCCAGAAGGGAGCAGTATCAAGTGTCGATTGGAATTCAGCAATTGATTGGAATGTGGATATGACGTGGAGTGATGAATCTCCAACACCTCTTTTCAAGAGACTCGATCTTGAAGAGATTTTAGTATCCGAACAATCTTTCGTCGAATCAAGTGAATCTAATGAGAACTCTGCCCACGGAGTAAAGGGTGGAAAAAAGTCTAAGAAAACAAATCAGAAGGATGGAATAAATATGAATGAAGCACCAGAAGGGACAACATATCTCAATTTTGAAACGTTTATGGAAGTAGATTTGCGAGTGGGTGTGATTTCTACAGTTGAAGATCACCCTGATGCTGACAGGCTCTATGTTGTCAAACTCGATGATGGAACCGCGGATGGAAGAACCATTTGTGCTGGGATTAAGGAATATTATCAACCATCCGACATGATTGGGAAGAGGGTTGTCTTTGTCTCGAATTTGAAACCTCGACCACTTCGTGGTGTGACGTCGGAAGGTATGATGTTGGCTGCAGATGACGGTGATGGAAATGTTCGGCTTGTCACCATTGATGGTGATATCAAATCAGGTTCACAAGTGAGATGATCAACCCTGGATTCTGTCATGCACCGCATGCATAACTCTTCGAGACACTTCACTACAATCCATGCGGATTTGATTGATACTCAAACGCATATTTTCACCCATCTCCGATGGTAATGACTGTAAATTAATTTCTACATTGAATAAGGCGCCTTTAACAGCAGCGCTCGCCAAGAGCGATGCTACTCCTACATCCGATGCAGCGTTACCATTGCCATATGTAGCTAAGTCTTCTAAACAACCAAGCAATTTCATTCCATGCTCAGCAGTCTCAAAGGGGACTTCAGCAGCATTGAGCGTAGATTGTCGAATTTCCAATCTGCGGCTTTGAATTTCATCCTCATTGGATTTTGGCAATCGAAACGACTTCATCACCCTATCAAAGGCTTCACTGTCCATTTGGGCTAGTTCACCGCATCGTTCATACATTTTGGCACAAATCTCCTCCGCAATACGAGCCGCACTCCATCCAGATTCCCATTTTTCATTTCCAAGTGTCAGATTCGATACCATACGCGTTAAGCCAACGGCTTGACCTAATGCAATTGCAGACGCAGTCCCACCACCTGGTGTCGGTTCAGGTGAAGAGAGTGCGTCTTGGTAACTCGATAAACTCATGTCCATCCAATTCATAGACTCACCGCCTTTTTTACCGCCCATTCAATAATCCGCTGCTCAGGGACGAAGTCATCGATTTGCCGTAACCCGAGACCTTCAATGGCCGCATCAACTAGGCGAAATTCATCACTCTCACCCTCATTTGCATACCATTGTCCAGCAACCAACATCGCTTGCAAGGGGACAAGACCAACCAATTCACTCCCGATAACTTCAACTCCATGGTCGGATGCAATCGATTTGCATGTTTCGAAAGCAACATGCATTGGACATTTATTGACATCTCTTAAATTCATTGAGACTTGGCTCATCGAATGTGCTTCCAGCGTCACACCCATTCCTTGGACCATAGTAAGCATACCAGGAATTCTCATTTTACGACCATCTTGATGTTTGATCAATCGCCCTGAACTGCGTACAAGTGAGCCAATTTTTTTGGATACATGAGCATCTTTTTCCATTACATTAACGTTGTATGCGACCAGAATCCCACGAGCACCAATTGTTATCCCACCGCTACGAGCAGCATTTGAATTCCATTCATTTGGACCAAAATCAGGATAACGTGTTGAATCGGGGTGTGAGGATGCCCCTTTGGATAATCTTTCTTCAAGCCCCTCATATTCTCCTTTTCGAATAGTCGAAAGCAAGGCTTTCTCTGTATTGAATGCCGCTTCACCGTAAACAAAAACCGGAACCTGGGCACTTGATGCCACTCTTTCAGCTAAACTACGTGCCAACTCAACGCACTCATCCATAGTCACTCCTTCGAGCGGTACGAATGGACAAACATCAACTGCTCCCAATCTTGGATGTTCTCCCGAATGTGTCGTCATGTCAATTTCTTCAATGGCTTTGAGAATCAGCTCTTGGGCTGCTTGTTGAACGGATTGAGGTTCACCTGCAATTGTGATGACGGTACGATTGTAATCCTTATCTGGTTCTACACCCAATACAGCGCAACCTACAATATTACGTGCTGCATCAACAATTCTTTCGATTTTAGCAATATCTCGACCTTCCGAGATGTTCGGAACACACTCGACAATGGAATCCATGTACTAAGCAGGGGATGGAGGACTTTGAATGTTGACGAGAAGTTCCTAGAAATCATCCGTACAAAGCATCAGGCGAAGACGTGATTCCACTTGTTGATTTTTTCAACAATATACGCTCTATTGCGAGCATCAAATCCTTTTGAGTAACTTTACCTCTTTTCTCACGAATAGCAATCATTCCTGCTTCAACACAAGTCGCCTTGAGTTCGGCTCCTGAAAATCCTTCTGTTTTATCGACAAGGGGTTGAATTTTGACTCTTGAAGTCGACATTTGCGATGTGTGGAGTTCAAGAATTGCTAATCGCCCTTTAGAATCTGGCAGAGGAATTGTAACGATACGGTCAAAACGTCCGGGTCGAAGAAGTGCATCATCAAGAATATCTGGCCTGTTTGTTGCAGCGATTATTTTGACGTTTTCAAGAGCATCAAAGCCATCCAATTCAGCCAGAAGTTGCATGAGTGTTCGTTGAACCTCACGGTCTCCGCTTGTTGAGCCATCAAGACGCTTTGCTCCAATTGCATCAATTTCATCAAGGAAAATCACAGAAGGGGATTTCTCTTTTGCAAGAGAAAAAAGTTCTCGTACCATTCGGCCTCCTTCACCGATGTATTTTTGTGCAAGTTCACTGCCAACCATGCGAATGAATGTAGCGTCGGTTTGATGTGCTACGGCTTTGGCAAGAAGCGTCTTCCCACATCCTGGTGGCCCAACCAAAAGTATTCCTTTCGGAGGTACAATGCCGACTTTTGAAAACAACTCTGGCTCCATGAGAGGAAGTTCAATAGCCTCTCTAACCGTTTGAATCTGTTCGTCCAAGCCCGCTACAGAATCATAAGTGACATCCGGCTTTTCGACCATTTCAGCTCCACTGACCATTGGATCCCATGCTTCATGGAGAACTTCAATTACAGCCAAAGTGTCTTGATTTAATGCAACTCTTGTACCGGGTTTGAGGCGTTTTGGCTCCAATCTTTGATTGAGGGCAACTTGGAACACCGTTCCGTTTGATGAACGAACAATTGCAGTTCTCTCATCGAGAATATCCTGTAAATGTCCGATAATCAACGGCGGCGTTTTCAACAATCGTACCTCATCATCAAGACGAGTAGTACGTTTTTTGAGGGTTCGAATCTCAGTCTCTAGGTACGTTCTCTCGTTAATTAAGTTTTGAGATTCTTCCAATAATTTTTGGTAATCTTCTTCGAGTTTTCTGATATCATCATCAGGTGATGATGAATGAGGTGCAGTGTTTTTCTCAACCTTGGAACTCATACGACTCATACTCTCCTCGTGGCTACAGTTTGTTAAGTCGTCGCTTATGGAGTTTGATAAAAATTGTTCCGAAGCCTTCAAAGACAGTCAACGAAACCACAAGTTAGGTGGGTTTGATGTCTGATTGTGAGTTGTGTGGGGCAATGAAAGTTAGCGTACGCCAAGTCACGATGGGAAAAGCAACTGTTTCCGCGTGTTCACGGTGTACGGAGAAAATGAATCTTGCACCCAAAGCAACCGCCCCGGGATTGGCACGAGCACAAATGATGAACGCACGCCCCGCACATCAAACAGGCTATACCGCTCGAGGTAAAAAAGGAAAAGACATCATGTTGAAGGCAGAAAAAGAGTTGGTTCATGATTTTGCAAAACGTATTGCTGATGCTCGTAAAGCAAAGGGTTGGAATCAACCAACACTCGGCAAAAGAATGGCCGAAACTGTGAACATCATTAAGTCAACTGAATCCGGTAAGCGACCTACTGATTCTGTTCTTAAGAAATTTGAAAGAGTTCTCTCTATCACATTGTTTGAAGTCCCTTCGGCACAAGCCACTCAGCGAGTAGATACATCGGTTTCTCGTGGAATGACACTTGGAGACTATTTAGAAGATATACGGTGATTTTTTGAAAGATATTTCAGTGCACGCTATTTGGTTGGCACAAGACGATCCAAAGAAAAATACTGCCGTTTTAGCTGCGAAACGCGGAGATATTAAACTCCACAAAAAGATAAACACTGCGCCTCGGAGAGGTGTTATTTTAGAGCCATTGTGCGGGAAAGTTTTCGGTCCAGAAGATCACGAAATATTACTTCGTGGCGGATCACTTGTTGGGTTAGATTGCAGTTGGGTTCACATAGAATCCAGTGTTGAAGAAGTGATGCGCAGAACAAGATTGGTTCCGAGGATGCTTCCACTCCTTCTGGCTGCCAATCCAGTGAATTGGGGTAAGCCCGGAAAATTGAGCACTGCGGAAGCTTTGGCCACAGTATTGTATCTCATTGGGCGGGAAAAACAAGCACGTCAAGTTCTTGGTGCATTTCGATGGGGTGAGCGTTTTTTTGAACTCAATAAAGAGCCGCTCGAGGCTTATGCGGCTGCATCATCAAGTTCAGAACTCGTTTCGTTGCAGTTTGAATTTTTTGAAATCGATAGACCCGAAGAGCAATCAACTTGACTCCTTATCGATGTGTATGCCCTACGGTAAACATGTCGGCGTCCACCGTATTTCCAATGGCTCTTCGTTTATCGATAAGGATATTCTCGCCTTCGAATCTCTTCTTCAACTTCATGTGAATGATGCGCCAATTACAAGCCTTCTAGGCACTCCTCGTCAGTTAAAACAGCTTTACGTGGGTCATTTATATTCTGAAGGATACGGAGATTTCCGCCAAACGAATATCACTGTATCTCATGAGGATGAACTTTTGTACCAAATCTATGGTCATGGTGAATTAACCAAAGACACCAATTTACCTACTCTCGTTACTACATCATGCGGCGCATGTGATGGCGAGAATCTGCTGGAACTCAACGAAGGAATTCAACATTACATTCAACCTCATCTTGAATACAATCACAATGAATTATTTGCTGCTTTACGGGATATGAAATCATCTCAGTTAGGTTTTCAGCAAACTGGAGGGATGCATGCTGCAGCTCTTTGGAACCATGAAGAGGGTCTGCAATGTTTGTCAGAGGATATTGGCCGCCACAATGCTGTTGACAAGTCGATTGGACAAGGTCTGATATCTCAGATCGATCTTTCAAAACAATTTTTACTTTTATCAGGGAGATGTGGTTGGGATATTGTTGCTAAAGCAGCCCGTTCAGGTATTGGTTCCATCGTATCCATTGGTGCTTGTTCGTCACTGGCGGCAGATACGGCACGTGAACTTGGACTACGTATATTCTCTTTTATGAAGCAAGACTCATGTGTGATAATTGGCGCTCTAACCCACTTTACTAACGAAAACCCTTGAGAACCCCCCTCGTACAGAGAACTATGGTGGGCGTATGAGGGAAGGTGTTCGAGCAGAGACTCCCGATGACCCTTTACCGCTCAAAATATCGAAAAAAAAGAAATTAGCCGCAGGAATTCCTGCTGTCACTTCATCCCTAAAGCATGGCCTGAAAAATATGGGTATACCGAGAACTCTTCGGACACTCACTATGGTAAATCAACAATCTGGTTTCGATTGCCCAGGTTGTGCTTGGCCTGACCCCTCTCATCGCACACAATTTGAATTCTGTGAAAATGGCGCGAAAGCCGTTGCTGATGAAGCCACAACTCGCCGAGTCACACCTCAATTTTTTAGTAATTACTCTGTCCAAGAATTATCTCAAAAAAGTGACATGTGGTTGAATAAGCAGGGTCGGATTTCCAATCCAATGCATCTCAAACCGGGGGCTTCAAACTACTCAGAGATCTCATGGAATGATGCGTTTGAACTTATTGCGAGCCATATTCAATCGATGGATAGCCCTCACAGGTCAGTCTTCTATACTTCAGGCCGCACAAGTAACGAAGCTGCTTTCTTGTACCAAGCAATGGTTCGGAGCATAGGTACAAACAACCTACCTGATTGTTCGAACATGTGTCATGAATCGAGTGGTAAAGGTCTTGGCCAGTCCATTGGCATCGGTAAAGGCACTGTACATCTAGATGATTTCACTCGTTCAGAAGTCATACTCGTTATTGGTCAAAACCCGGGCACGAACCACCCAAGAATGTTGACTGCTTTACGTGATGCAAAAAAACATGGTGCAAAGATTGTCCACATTAACCCACTACCTGAAGCTGGTCTTGAACGATTTAAACACCCCCAAGATTACATGAAACTGAATCTCTCCTCTACTCAACTTTCAGACTATCACCTAAACGTTCGAATTGGAGGAGACGCAGCCTTACTCAAAGGTTTCATTAAAGTCCACGATGAGATGGGATTTTTGGATGAGGAATTCATACAATCCAGCACTGTCGGGGTTGAGTCAATGCTGGAAAAAGCTCGCACTGTGAGTTGGAAAACAATCGAGGCCGACTCGGGTCTTCTCGAGCCAAATATCCGCCAAGTTGGGGAGATTATTGCTCGTTCGAAAGCCACAATCGCTTGCTGGGCAATGGGGCTTACTCAGCAGCCAAACGG
>Ga0163111_10000384_pt1 | contig 26534 bp, 22 predicted proteins | sample CRUFie1St18metaG_FD_109645 | JGI IMG/M metagenome (GOLD analysis project Ga0163111, IMG submission 109645) | Marine microbial communities from the Costa Rica Dome - CRUD Field 142mm St18 metaG | ecosystem: Environmental > Aquatic > Marine > Oceanic > Photic zone | place: Costa Rica: the Eastern... | reverse complement strand
CCATTGTGGGATTTTAATTTGACATATGGAAATGATCTTTTTGATTGGGGATATGATAGGAGTCATACTGATATTTGGCAATTTTATGATGAGGATAATATGGGGCCAAAGTTCTGGAAAGATTTATTTGATGATCCAATTTTTAATTGCTACCTAACTAAGCGCTGGCAAGATCTCACAGCTCCTGGCATGCCACTCAATTCTGAACAAATATTTCAGCGTATTGATGATATTGAAGCCCTTATTTCAGAAGCCGCTGAGCGTCAAGAGATAGTTTACGGAACAACAGGAGAATTTGCTCAACAGGTTTTAGACATAAAAACTTTTATAAATGAAAGAATTGAGTGGATATCAAATCAATTGACAGACACAAGTTTGTGTGATAATGTGAATTTACCCTCTATGGTAATTTCAAAAATTAATTACAACCCGTTGGTTGAAGAAGACCTTGATTCTAGTGATTTTGAATTTATAGAAATAACAAATAACAGTTTTCAAGAAATTGATTTAACTGGAATTTATTTCGGTGGTTTAGGATTAACATACCGATTTACAGAAGGAACAATGCTTTCTTCTCAAGGTAAAATATTTTTATCTAATAATAATGAATCTTTTAACTCAAAATATGGATTTGATTCATTTGATGAGTTTTCAAGAAACCTATCCAATGATAGTGAAGAACTGACTCTACTTGATGCTTACGGAAATATTATTGATACTGTTAAGTATAATGATGAGTTACCTTGGCCTGAAGAGGCAGATGGCGAAGGTTATTTTCTTCAACTTGTTGGCTTAGATTTGGATAATAGTTTAGCAAGTAGTTGGGTAGCTGTTAATGATAATTCTGAAGCTTTATCAATTGATTCTTATAATTCTAATTCAAATATTTCTTTGATACCCAACCCTGTAAGTGACTTATTAACTATAAAATCTAATTTTACATTAATAAATAAACTTGAACTTTTCAATATTGAAGGACAATTAATTCAAGAATATTTCTTAAATAATTTACGAATAGAGATTGATTTAGTTCAAATCCCAACTGGGATTTATTTTGTTAAGATTGTTTCTGGAAATGATATTACAACAAAAAAAATAATAAAAAAATAAATAATATTTAGAATGTATTTTAAATGTTAAAAATTGCATTCAATCCTATTTACAAACATCCTCTAAAAGTTGGACATAGGTTTCCAATGGAAAAGTATGAGCTATTACCAGAACAACTAATTAGAAACAACATATGTAATAGGTCTAATTTTTTTTCACCAACTCCAATTGAAAAAAGTCATGTCCTGTCTACTCATTGTAAGGCCTATTATGATCAGTTACTTAATTTATCTTTATCTAAATTAGACAAGCGCCTCATAGGATTTCCTTTATCAAAGGATTTGGTGTTGCGAGAACGAATGATTGCTAATGGTACAATTCAAAACACACGTTTTGCAATGGAATATGGTGTTTCAATGAATATTGCAGGAGGAACACATCATGCTTATAGATCAAAACCAGGTGCATTTTGTATGCTTAATGACCAAGCTATTGCAGCTAATTACTTAATTGAAAATAAACTTTCTTCTAGAGTTATGATTATTGATCTTGATGTTCATCAGGGAGATGGTACCGCATCAATTTTTCAAGATCAAGATACTGTTTTTACAATTTCATATCATGGAAAAAAAAATTATCCTTTCAAGAAACAAAAAAGTGATTTTGACTTAGCTTTTGATGATAATACTAATGATGATATATATCTAGAAAGTTTGGTGAATAATATACCAATGTTAGTTGAGTCCTTTAAACCAGATTTCATTTTTTATTTGGCTGGTGTAGATGTTTTAAAAAATGACAAACTTGGTCGACTTGGACTATCCATTGAAGGTTGTAAAAAGAGAGATGAATTTATTTTAGAATTATGCAAAAAAAATAACTTACCTATTCAAATAAGCATGGGTGGGGGGTATTCAATTCATCTAAAAGACATAATTAATGCGCATTCAAATACATTTGCGCTTGCACAAAAAATATTTTTTTAATGTACATAAAGTTGAAAATTGAAATAAAATATTTCTAAAATAGAATATTATTCTTATTTATATTGTTGTGGATTGTGAGGTAATTAAATTAAATTTTTTTTGTGCGATTAAGAGTTTAAAATCACATTAAAAAAGTCTCAAAATGCAGAAACTCCAGTTATATCTCTTCCTGTTATTAGTGTATGAATTTCGTCAGTTCCCTGATATGTTATCAAAGTTTCCAAATTCATTAAATGTCTCATTATAGGATATTCTGCTGTAATTCCCATTCCACCTAATATTTGTCTTGCGTTTCTAGCTATGTTATATGCTACATCAACATTATTTCTTTTCGCCATTGAAATCTGTTCAAAAGTTGCTAACCCTTCATTCATTAGCTTACCAAGGCGCCAAGATAGTAATTGGCATTTGGTGATTTCAGTAACCATATACACTAATTTCTTTTGGATGAGTTGATTTGATGCTATTTTTTTTCCAAATTGAATTCTTTCATTGGAGTAATTTAGTGCAATTTCATAGCATTCCATAGCTATACCCAATGCTCCCCAAGCAACAGCATACCTAGCTAAGTTAAGACTCTCTAAGCCGCATTTGAAAGATTTTGATTCAAACAAAATATTTTTTTTTGGAATTTTTGCATCGTGAAAGATTAATTCTCCAGTTTCAGCGGCTCTGAAAGACAGTTTTCTTTCAATTTTTGAAGTGGTAAATCCAGGTGTTTCCCTATCTACTAGAAGGCAGGCGTATGAACCATTTTTTGCTTTTGCCCAAATGATTGCAATATCACAGATAGGTGCATTTCCAATCCACATTTTTGAACCATTCACTAGATAAAATCCTTCACATTCTTCATAAATAGTATTCATAGAAGATGGATCAGAACCATGGTTCGGTTCTGACATACCAAAACTTCCAATTATATCTCCTTCAGAGAGTTTTTTTAAATATTTTTTCTTTATGTATTCACTTCCATGTTTGTAAATAGTATTCATTACCAAAGACGTTTGAATTGAAGCTAATACTCTGACTGATGAATCTCCTCTTTCAAATTCTTGCATCATTAGCCCATATGAAATAAAGTCTATTGAAGCTCCTCCGTATTGTTCAGGGAAAATTCCACCAAATCCTCCTATTTCAGCTAATTTTTTAATTAGTTCTTTTGGAAAGCACCCATCTAAATTACTTTTTTCAATCACTGGAGAAACATTTTCTTTTACCCAGTCTCTTACTGAATCACGTACTAATTTATTTTCCTCACTCAACAATGAATCGACATTATAATAATCTGCTGATTTAGTATTCATCTTAATTAAATTTCGAGTTCTTTTTTAATTTGTTTTATCCATTTTTCAATTCTCGGCTCTGTTTGATCATATTGATTGTCTTCATCAATTACTAAACCATAAAACGTATTGTTGGGCGCCAAACCTCTGGACGAATTAAAGTCGTAGCCTTTATTGTTCCAATAGCCAAATATTTCACCTCCGTTTTTTATAACTACCTCAGCTAATATTCCAATTCCGTCTACAAAATTATCTGGATAGCCATATTGATCACCCAAACCAAAAAATCCAACTTTTATTCCTTCAAATTTTATTTTTTGAAATTTAGGAAAAAAATCATCCCATGCGCTTTGAAGTTCACCAATATACCATGTTGGAACACCAAGAATGAGTATATCATAATCTAAAAATCTTGAAGGCTTAATATTATAAACGTCTATTACAGAGAGCTCTTCAATATTCATTTTTTCATAGATAGTGGTAGCTACTTCCTCTGTAGCACCCATATCTGAACCGTAAATTAGAGCAATACTTTTTTTTAATTTTTTCATTATTTAGAATAAATATAAATAACAAATATAAATAAAAAAACTACCGAAAATAAAAAGTTATTATTTTCGATTTAGAGTGAGTTCTGATTCACCTCCAGGGCCAAGGTATCCTTTTCTTATTTTTAGTCCTTTATACTTACTCGAACTGGGATTTCTAATATCAATTAAATGAGCTCTTTGCGACGATTTTGCACCCTTGTTGGTATATAACCTATGATTTTTGTAATGAATATTTTTTATGATCTTATTACCTTTAATTTCATATTCAGGCCCTATTTTTTTACCTGTATTGTAATCAAATATAGTCAAGTAATTCTCATCTCCATTTTCTTTAATTAATAAAAAATATTTACCACCAAATTTACCAGAATATTTATCATGAGTGTTATTTCTTCGAATTCTTTGATACGCGGATTCAGTATTTATTGTTTGTATTGGAGTTTGAACTGGATCTACATTTGTTGTTGCAGTTTTCTTTTTCTTTTTCTTTTTCTTCTTTTTAATAGGCTCTTCGTCATCATTAATAATAGTATAAGTGTAATTTTGTTTTTCACCTATATTAAAATTTGTATTATTTTGTAATTCAATTATTATTGTTTCGTCTAACTCAAAGACTTTATCGTCTGATATCCAGAGTTCAATAAACCCAATTTTTTGATTAGGTTGTATTACAAGTGTATCTGATTTATTTATGAAATCATCTCCAGTAGCAGTACCAGAAAATAGTAAAGGAATTTTAATAGTTGAATCCGAAACTTGTGAAAGTTCTATTGGAATTTTAACTGAGGTTTGAGATTCCATGTCTTCTGATTCATTATTTTTAAAATTGACAAGGGGATATTTTGTATTAGCTCCAGCATCTTTTTTTCCACCAGCTAATATGCTTAAAATACTTATTATAAATAAGCCCAATATTACTAGATAGGTAGCATATTCTTTTTTGTGAATTTTTATGAATTCAAAACTTTTATCAATTTCCTTTTTTGTTTCATTTCTTTTTTTCTGCGCTATTTTTACAGTTTCTGTTTGATCCTTATGGAGTTTTAATTTTATAGTTTCTATCGTCCATATAATATTAAGCTTTAAGAAACCAAGCAGGTTCAATAAATTTGGTTTTATGTTGTATATGTGAGGAATTAACTTTTTTTGTATTTCTGATATAATGGTTGAAACTGATAATTTCTGTTTTTCAAGAGAAAATTGAAGGGTTTCATTTTTTGTAATTATTATATTTTGCTTTATATCCTTATATCCCTCTTTTATTACTTTTAGTTCTACAGCGGAACCGTGGTTAAAAGACTTGCTAAATTCTGTTCCGTAGTGTTGATCCTCGTTAAAGTATATTTTTGCCTCTTTCTCATTAAGTATTTCAATACTCAGACTATAAATGAATTCTGTTTCATGTTCATTAATGTGTTCCTTTAACTTTAGGAGTTCTTTTTTAAAATCTTCACATGAAGAATATCGTTTGTTAGGATCCTTGTGTGTTGCTTTCTGAACAATTTCATTCATTTTTAGGCTTACATTTTGATAGACAGATTGAATTGATGGTAGAGATTCATTAGCTACTTTTAAATAAATTTGTCCTTGTGTAAAGCCTTCGTAAGGCGCTTTTCCTGTCAATATTTGCCACAAAGTAACACCTAGGCTGTAAATATCTGAATACTTCGTTATTTTTGTACCATTACAATGCTCGGGGCTCATATACATAGGTGTATATCCTGCAGATCCTCCTATTTGTGTAAGCATTGCATCGTTTTCTGTGTTTTTTGCAATTCCAAAGTCCAATAGTCTTATATCAGAATTATCATTTATCATGATATTGGAAGGCTTAATATCCCTGTGAATGATATTTTTCTTGTGAATGTAGCTCATAGCATCCAAAATCATAATAAATATGTCTACAGCCTTATTCTCTGGAATTGGACCAGTTATATTTTTTATGTACTGATTCAATGGATAACCTTCGAAGTATTCCATTACAAGATGACATCCATCGCTATTAACAATGATATCATAAACATTAATTATATTATCATGTCTAAAATTCGCTAAAGTTTTAGCTTCCTCCTCAAAGCGTTTAACATGAAGTGCATCACTGATCAAAGATTGGTGAAGTGATTTTATTGCTACTTTACGACCAAGTAAAGTATCCTTTGATAGAATTACATTTCCTTGTGCACCTTCTCCAAGATTTTTAATTTTTTCATATCGTTCTAATCCTGTCATCATAAATTAAAATTAAAGTACTTCAACTTTTCTTTTTAGCTGTTTATATATAAAATAAGTCATCAGGATAACTAATATCAAAACCGCAATAAAATCTAACATTAGTGTTCCTGAAAAATCTCCAAACCACTCAGCATATTCTTTGTAGAATGATCTTTTTAATTCTATGATTGCATTAGATATAACTTTTTCAATTATTCCCATTTGACTGGGTTGTGATACGACAATTTGTTTTTGAATAGCATTAAATCCCTCTGTTCCCCAACGTGTGAAAGTTAAATAACTTATTAGCTCAACAGCTGTTGTATTAATTTTTGCTATTAAACCAGCCAACATAATTTGTGGTATGAGTACTATAGGTACTACAGTCATAACTTTCTCAGCAGTAGAAAGGCTAGCTGATAATAGTAATCCTAAAAAGGTAGCTGCTACAGACAGAAACGACATCCAAATAAATGCAAAAACGGGTTCGTTATATGCTACTAAATCACTTGAACTATAGCGAATATATAGTATAATTATAAATATTGCAGATTGTATGATTGAGAAAAATGCTAAAACAGAAATCTTTGATACTATGTAAGGGCTAATATCCATATTAAACATTCGTTCTCTTTTAAAAATAGAAAGTTCACTTACAATTTCCCTAGCAGCATTATTAGTCCCAAACCAAATAGCAGAAAGTGCAGTTATAAAAGGTACTGCAGAAGTAATCTCATCAAAAATAATACAAATAAGGATAGCTATTATTGGCGCTTGAAGGAGCATTACAATTGAATTAACTTTGTCATTGGTCTTGATTTTAAAGTAGCGTCTACTAAGCCATAAGTACTGATGGTAAAATGATTTATTTGATGACCTAACTCTTATGCTTTCTTTTTTATTAATTTTACTAACCGGTCTTGGATTCTTGTATTTACTAATCCATTCTGGGTCAGAAAGTAATGAGAATACAGAGACTGCAGTTTTGACTCCAAAGTAATTTTTATAGCTTTTTGAATCTCCAAAATATGCTGGATATCCTCCTTTAGCTAAAAATATAACTTCGTCCATATATTCTAAATCTTCAGGTTTGTGTGTTACCATAACAACTGTTGTACCTCTACTTGACAAATCTTTTAGAATATTCAAAAAATCTTCAATTGTTTGTGGGTCAAGAGGTGAGGTAGGTTCATCAAGAAATAAAATTAACGGATCAGATAATAATTCTAATGCAATACAAACACGCTTACGTTGTCCACCACTTATTTTTGAAATTAAATTATTTTTAACATGTAAAACTCCAAGTTGATCTAAAATTTTATCAATTTTAGTATCAATCTCAACATCAGTTAAATTATTTAAACGCAATTTTGCTGTATAATATAGAGATTGTCTTACTGTTAGCTGTCTATGAATAGTATCGTCTTGAGGAACGTATCCAATCTGGGTTTTGAGGTATTCATAATTTGAAATAAGTTCTTGGCCAAATAAGTATACTTTTCCATTTGTGGCTGGAGACACTCCATTTAATGTATTCATCAAAGTTGTTTTACCACATCCTGAAGGCCCCATTATTGCTAAAAGTGACTTTGAAGGAATTGCTAAATCAATTTTATTTAAAATTTTTGTAGTTGTTTTACCATTAATAAAAATCTTTTGGATCCCTTTAGTACATATTGCTAACTCTTCTGATAAATCTTTAGCAGTACCTTCTAACGATAATTGTAATTTACCAATAAAAATCTTGTCTGACAGTGAGATTTTTATTACGCCTTTAATTTTACTTCCATTGACAAATGTTCCATTCAATGAGTTTAAATCTTTAATAAAATAATCCCCATTTGAGTTTTTGCTAACTTCTGCATGTTTTCTGCTAACAGAGTCACTATTTAAAAAAATATCACATTCCTTGGCTCTTCCAATTATGACCTTAGAATTTAGTTTTAGTTTTTCTACTATATTAATTTTATTCTCAATAAATGAGTCATTTTTTATTTCCTCAACAACGATCAATATACCATTTGTAGAAGCCAATTGAATTGTGTCTTTAGGCTTTACCATGTGTGCTATAGAAGGAGTTAATTTTTCACCATTTAAAAAGGTGCCATTTGTACTTTTGAGGTCTTGTATATGTAAATGGCCTTTGTTATCAAAAATAAATTGAGCATGCTGGCTTGAGATTAATTTATTATTTAATTTGACAGTGGCATTTTTACCCGTACCAATTATTACATTATGACTATGGTTAGCAGCCAATGCTATTTTTTTAAATAACGAATTATTCTGGTATAAATACAGCTTCAAACCTTTACTCATTTTTTGATATAAATTTTTTGTGTAATTGGGTTGTAATCCACTTCTCTTAAAATAGTTAATGGAAATTGAATTTGATTAAAATCTACTATTGCATTTACTTTGACAAATAAAGAATATCTTTTTTTTAATAGATTTTTTAAAATTGACTTACCAAGTTTTGCAGAATTTAGTGTAATAGTAGATTTAATATCAACTTCACTTTGATTTTTTACCTTAATATGATTATCAATATTGGATTCTCCAATTAAGTTGTTATAATTTTTTGAATCATAAATTTCAATATTCAATTTTTCAATGGAATAATCAAAGTCGAAATTATTATTAAATGTTAAAGCTGACACAATATCAAAGCTAGATAATCTAATATTCTCAATTTGTATTGATTTGAAATTAAAATCTGAGCCTTTTAAATTATTTTTAATGAGTGGTTCTAATAAATCTGATAAAATTAGATTTTGTTCAATATTAAATTTATAATTAAGCGGGATAAATGAAACTTTAGCCGATCCTTTTAAATTTAAGTTTAGAGTATCGTTAAGACTAACTTTTTGTTTAAATAACTTAGGTTCTAAAATCAGTCTGGACTTTAGTTTTAAAGTATCTTGTCTTTTTAACTTAAACTCGTTTAATAAATTAATTTTACCAATAAACAAACCATCTAAAAATAACTCTATATCTACATCTTTGGAATGAATAGCAAACTTATTTGGATTGTAAATTTTTAAATCAGTTATTACATTAAAAGACTCTCCAACTGACTTCAATTCAACATTTTCTATAGATATAAGTTTTGGGTCCTTAATGCTGGAGCACGTAGTAAAACTCAATATAATTAAAACAATAAGAAAATATTTTAAAAATAATTTCATTTAATAACAGTTTTTATTGTAGTTAGACTTTAAATGATTCTTTATACATTTTGATCTATTTTTTGAGTAAGGGTGAGATCTAAAAAAATTATCAATTACATCAAATCTGTTCTCATTTTGACTCATTCGATTCCAAAGTGCTATAGCATCACAATTTTTGAAATTTGTTGGATATACTAGGTCCATGCCAAACAAATCCGCTTCACTTTCCTGTTTCTGATTAAAACTTTTGGTTGTTTCACTTTCAATTTCTAAGAAAATATTTCCTATTATGCCCCAGTCATCAGCAGCCTTTTGTTTTTTTATAGCTAAAGTTAAATGTCCTAATTCATTGTGAGCAATTTCATGTGAAATTATAGCTGAAATTTCAGAACTTGTTTTACAAAAATCATACATTCCTTTATAGAAAAAAATATGTCCACCCAAAGTTACCGCATTTAATGTTGGGTCATTCAAAAGATGAATTTTATAAGTAAAACCTCTGGGTTTTGCCAATCGGCTTACGAGATTTTTTAAAATATTATTTAAGTTTTGGTATTTGGCTCCTGATTCAATAAAACGGTATTTTTGTTGGTATGCTTCAAGCAACTTTCGACCTTGTTTTTGCTCATCATCAACAGAGATATCAATATCATCAAAGAAAGAACTTTGAATGTCTCTAGTAATTTCACCAAAATTATATATGGCATTGTTAGTTCCAGCATCTCCGTATGAGTTTAAGCACGAGAAATCATAAGTTACATTAGTCTGTTGTTTTCTTGGTTGATAATTATTTAATATTTCATTTTTTAATGATTTCTCATTGATATTTCCATTATTAATATTTTTGTCAGAATGATCAGATTTATTCATCATAAAGAAATTAATGAAAAATGATATTAGAACAACAAAACCAACTGTGATAATTGGCCAAATTGGGATTAAGTATCGCGTTTCTTTTTTATTATTTACTTTTTTAATTAATCCATTATTATCATTATTTATGAAAACAAGGAACAACATACTGAGGTTTCCAAAAACATACCAGAAAAAATATCCGAAGGAAAATTCAGATAAGTGGATACTCAAGAGAAATCTTGATGTCAATATAAAGAATATGACTAGAAATATTATTTTTATTTTGTAATGAATACTTTTTTTAAGAAAAAAAGTAATTAGAACTAAAACATTAGCTAAGGTGTTAAAAGCGCCTCTAATTGAATCAATTGTAAATGCCACTTCATATCCTAAAACATCAAATTCCTTTAATACTGGAAGAAAAAAACTTATGCAAAATAGAGAGAGGCATACAGTAAAGGGTAGTTTAAATTCTATAACTGTATCAAATAATTTATTCTCAAAATTATATTTTTTTTTAATTGAAGGACATGGATCTGATAAATTTTCATCAATTCTAGATAATGCTCCGTCATTTAAGGTTTCATAGACCTCTTCAGGATTGTCATCATCGTCTAAAAACCTTTTCCAATTCACTAATGTATTACCAATTCTTAAAATGTCATAGGTTTTAAGCTTTACGGATTCTTCTATTCTAACACCATTTACATAAGTACCATTCGTTGAACCTAAATCGGTGACAAAAATATTTTTTTCATCATCAATAAATACTGCTAAATGTACCCTAGAGACGGTAGGATCATTTTCAATGACGTGGTCATTTACAGTGCCCTTTCCAATCTTAAATTGTTTCATTCTCTAGTACTTTAAGGTCATTAATAAGTGCTTCGCAGCTCTGATATCTTTTATTGGGATTTTTTGATGTAGCAGTATCAATAATTTTTTGCATTCTATTGTCTACGTGTGGATAAACATTTACCAATCTTTCAAGAGGTTTATTTTGAATTTTCTCAATTATTTCTTCTTGTGTATTTTTAGATGAATAGGGAGTTGAAGCTGTTAGCATTTGATGCAACAAGACTCCAAGAGAATAAATATCTGTCCGGTGGTCTAAAGCAGTACCTAGCTCTAATTGTTCAGGAGCCATATACATTAAACTACCAACAATTTGATCCATTCGATCTTCACTATTTCCTTGAGATATACCATAGTCAATAACCATGACTTTTCCAGCATCACTTATGAGGATGTTACTTGGTTTAATGTCCAGATGTAACACGCCATTATAACCTGGAATTTGAATTTCTTTTTGGTGTGCGTATCCAATAGCTGCTGCAATTTCTTTAATCATAGCCATCGCGACCTCTGATGGAATTGGTCCAGTTACTGAATTGATGTATTTTTCTAAGGTCATACCTTCTATATAATCCATAACTAAATGAGCACCATCTTTGAGAATTAAATCTTTTAATTTAACAATATTTGGATGTGACAGCATCAAATAAATGTTAGCTTCTATTCTAAATTTTTTTAACATTTCTGGATTGTTATTGAAATGACTATCAAATAAAGATTTTATAGCAACTGGAAATCCAGTATGGGTATCCAGTGCTAAATTTACAACCCCAGTACCACCTTTTCCAATTTCTTTTATATGTATGTATTTTGAACCTAAGTTTGGAAACATAAATATTATACTTTTTTTGAACTTATTGTGTCATTTTTTTTATCTATGTTATTATTACCTTGAAATGGGCGTTCTTGATTACGTTCTTCTTTGTCCATATTTAACATTTCAGCTTTTGTAGAGTCTGTTTTTTTCTTTCCTAACTTAAAACTAATTTTCATCCTATCAGCTTTCTTTTGCTTGCCTGTGCTATCTTTTTTTCTAGCTTTTTGTTTTTCTTCAGCTTGTTTTTCTTCAGCTTGTTTTTTTTCAGCTTGTTTTTTTTCAGCCTCTTGTTTTTCTTTTTCTAATCTTTTGGTTTCTGTAGAAAACATATTTTTACTATCATCTTCATTTTTAATGGTATTATTGATTTCCGGCATATTAATTTCTCCTTTTATTACATTGACCATCAAAAAATCTCCTACACCTAGTTCTTTTATTTCTTTTCTGTATTTGTGAATTGAAATTGGTTCGTTTTTTCCTCTTCTAAAAAAAAGTGGGCAATCTTCACAATAATTTTCTTTACCAACTTTTTCAGAGACTTTTTTAAAAAACTCGTTATTTAGTCTATCTTTTCCCCAACCTTGACGAGCTGTTACCTTTATGGTATCTGTTAAACTAACAGCTTCTTTTTCTTTTTCTTCTGCTTCTTCATTCTCTACTACATTTAATTTTTCTAACGGTGGGTTATTGTAATTTAACACAAAGTACCCAACAAGTAATAATCCTAAAATAAATGATGATGCTATTATTTTATTTTTCAAAAAACTCAAAGGTTTTTTTGTTTGATTATTTTTTTTAATCAAAAATTGTTGTGTTTTTGTATCAATTAAATCTTCATTATTTTTATTTACAAACTGAGTTTTAATGTGTTCGCTATCGATAATTTCAATTAAATCAACAGAAATATTATCATGCCCACCGGCAGACTCAGCCATAGTAATGAGATTGTTAACCTTTGTTTCAATTGCAGAATCAGTGGTTAGAACAGAATTTATCATTTTATCGTTAATAAGTCCACTCAGACCATCTGAACATAGCATAAAAAAGTCACCAGATTTAGCCAAGATTGGTTTTGAAACCACTTCAACTTCAACCTCAGCACCAATTCCAAGTGCTCGTGTAAGTTGATTTTTTTTTGGATGCGTTTCCATTTGCTGATCTGTTATTTCTCCTTTATCAACTAACTCTTGTACATAAGAATGATCTTTTGTTATTCTGTACAGTTTTTGATCTGTATGAATGTAGATTCTACTATCACCAACATGGGCAATATATATTAAACCTTCGCTTTCTAATAGTGCAGTACAAGTTGTCCCCATCCCTTTAAATTCAGGATCAGCTTGTGCTGAGCCATAGATCTGTAGATTCGCAAAATTAATAGCTTCTTTTAAAGCAACTTGTGGTACTGGATTTGGATTGTTTGAAAAATATTCTTTTATGGATTCGACTGCAATTTTTGAGGCCTTAGCGCCTCCAATGTGACCCCCCATACCATCACAAACAATACGAAGATTGATATTGGATTTATTTGGTTTAGTAATACTACCTATATTGTCTTCGTTAGCTTTACGCACTAGGCCTAGTACTGTCTTGGAAAAATAATTTAATTTCATTTATTAGTTTTTATAGGTAGAATGTAAATGTAGCATCAGCTATTTCGATAATATCACCGTTTTTTAGAGTGCTTTTTTTAAGTTTATATCCGTTGATAATCATCCCATTGGTACTTTCGTTATCAATAATTATATAATTTGATGCTTCAAAAATGATGGTAAAATGTGTTCGGGATATATTAGGATTTATAATATGAATATCATTCGATTCATCTCTTCCTACACTCATTGATGGTTTGTTAATTTCGTAGGAATTGGTGTTTTTCGAATCAATAAATTTTAAAATTGGAAAAGCACCAAGTGCTTGCATTTCTTTTATTAATTTTGATTCCTTAATTTTTTTATCCTTTAACAATTTAGCGTTGTTCAGGTCATTTATTCGTTGCTGCTCTTGCTCTTTTAAAGACTCAATCTCTTTTTGTTGGTTTAAAAGTTCAGTTTGTTGTTTTTTCTGTATTTCTATTTGTTTTTGCTTTTCATCTAACAATTTTAACTTGTTTAATTCTTGTTTTGATTTTAATTTTTTAAAAATTAGAAATAATAGAATTATAATAAAGACACTTGCTAATGATGTTATTAGTGGTTTTTTTTCAAATTGACTGAAATACCAGTTCCCCGGCGCATTAAAGGTAAATTCATGTTCATAGTTTGAGTTTAGTTCTTTAATTTTTAATTTGTATTGGCTTCCGTCTTTGTAAATATCTTTTAGAAAAATTGTAGCTCTACTTTTACACCCTTTAGCTCTTTTTACAGCACTATTCAATGTTGAACTAATAATTTTTTCTGCCTGTGTTTGTTTTCTTTTATTAGTGCTCCTTAGGTTACCCGCACTGACATCGAGAACATGTGATTCTCCATAAGTTTGATCAGCTAAAAAGGGAATTGCATGTTGTCTATGATTATATCGATTGTACTTGATTGTATTGATTACAATTTCCTTATCCAGAGCGTAGTTAATAACATCATCAATTTTTTCACTTGAATAATTATTAATACTCTCCTCAGACATCATCAATATAGATTTATCTAAACTTACAGGAATTTCAGATAACAAATCAATTCCTTCCCTAATTGCACCAGGAATTTCAGAGACTAATTTTCTTTCTCTGTTTGATGATGCATCAAAATCTTTGATCGCTTTTTTTAGTAATTTAACATCATCAGTAAAATTACTATGCAAAGGAACTATCACTCGTGTGTCGTCACGCCTTAAATGAAAAGTAGCTATTTGAATTTTATCACCAGTATTTATAAATTTTTCAAGTGAATTATTTAATGCTTTGAAAAAAGTATTGACTTGCTCATATCTGTCGGGGTTGTTTATTGATTCAATTAATATTAAAACACATTTATTTTTTTTGGCATAATTAATAGTATCATTAATCTTGGTTATTGTAACAGAATCAATTAGGACTTCTTTAGCTTTGGATAATCTGAAAAAATTATAGTTTGTACCTGATTTAAAATCTGGACTTCTGTTGTAAATATCAAAACTTATTGTGGGGTAGTTTGTTAAATCAACTTCGCTGTTTACTTTAATTTGTGCTTTTGAGTTGAAAAAAATAAAGAAAAATATGATGCAATGTAAAATGTTTTTTTTCAAAATAATATAATTTAATTAAAAGCTTTTTTGAAAAGGAATGTTGTGTTTCCCATTTTAATTTGATCTCCATCATTTAATTCTTGAGGGTCTCTTGGACTTAAATCTTGCCCATTTAAAGTAGTACCATTAGAAGACATCTCGTCAGTAAGTAAAAACACATCTTTTCTGCATAAAATAAGTGCATGTACGGATGAAACTTGTTGGTCTAAAACTGTAATTTCATTTGAAGATTTTGATCCTATCATATTTCTACCTTCCATTATTTTAAAGTCTATTCCGAATTCTTCTAAATCAAAACTCACCAACCAACCTCTTAATCGCCGTCTGACTAGAGGGCTGGGATCGTTACTAGATTCAGTGTTGTTGGCGCCAACAATCATTGTCTTTGTTGCATCAAATGGTTCTTTTGTAGTTGATTCATTCGAATTTGTCATTTGAGATGAATCTTGACCTCCAAAAACTTTAGTTTTTAAATTATCATCTTCAGAAACTGATTTCGTTTCAGATAAAAATTCTGTTTTAATATCATCCGAGCTACCACTGTCTGGACAGTAAGGACAACTTGTTTTATCTTCTCTGTAAAAATGGCCTTTTGAACATTTTTTAAAACCTTCCATAATATATTTTTTAGATTAGTGTTTTTTAGTTGAAAAATCATATTCAGAAATCCTCTATTGAGTTAAATTTCTCTATGGTGATTTTTCTTAGCATTAAATTGGTTTAATCCTCAATAAACTTAATGATTTTTTTTTAATTTTAGTTTTTATGATTTTTTTTAAAAATATTAGGTCGCAATGTTCTAGCTAATAATATTTTTTGAAACAAACTCAATATAAAAAATATCCCCAAGGGTAAAAATTTAATGTTAGGGATAAAAAGTGGAGCAGAGGGGAGTTAAATCGAAATATTTTAGGGAGGATTTTTTTATCACATAAAAATTTATGGTAATGATATTTTACCATATCATATCGATAACCGCACAGACACCCCATTTTTTATGTGGTTGGATTGAGACCCCAATTTTTGAGTATTCTTTATTTAAACAGTTCTCTCTGTGGCCCAAACTTGGGACATCATGATCTATTAGTAGTTGCATGACTATATCTTTTGCTGTATGCATGCCATACGAGCAACATTCAGCATAATTATCATCTTTGCATTTAATTCTTTTGTGACCAGTGGTTCCAGCTTCGCCTTGCTCAATAGCAAAACATTTTGCATTAGAATAGACATTTATATCAAAATTAAGAGCTTTTACTGGCTTGATATGTTCTAATAAATTAATTAGTGATTCACGATATTTTGAGTTTTTTAAATAATCTTTGTATGTATCTGTTCCATAATAGTTTGATAACTCAATTTTTAAAAATTTCTTTGGGTATAGTCTACATAGATTCATGTACATTATAACTTCCTTTTCGATAGTTGTTAAATATTTTACCCCATATGCCGTATCTGCTTTTAAAATTTCTTTATTACTCCAAGATTGGGCATTAGTCAAAAAGGGAGTAATAATTAGAATTGTCAAAATAAATGAAGTCCAGTATTTCATAGAATTATTTTATTATAATTCTAGTTTCTTTTAATCTATGAACGACCCCATTCTCTAATGAAGATGATTCTAAATCCGTTTCAAATACTCCTACAAATCTGTAAAGTCTAAACCCAAGGTTATCTTTGCTTCTAGGAAATGTTATCCGTTTTACTAAATTAGAAGTAACAGTTTTAAACCAATCATCATATTTTTCTGAATCCTTACATATTTCTGTTATAACCGTTCCATCTTTACTGATTCGATTATCCCACTCTTCGTTTTCATAAAATTTTGGAAACCATAAATAGTGATTTGGATAAATCTTACTTTTAAACCAAGCCTGCTGAACAGCTTTATAATTTTGTCCTAAGCAATTACAAGCATCAACTATTTTTCTGAAAGCTGGATTATCTTGAACATCTAAATATCCTCTTTTACGAAAATAATTTGGACTAAATTCTTTATCTAAGTCCCATGGCTCCCATTGTTTGTTTTTTTCTAAAAGTTTAATCTTGTGTCTTATTTGTTCAATCAAAATTGTAATTTGTTGGTTTATACAATCTAAATCTTCGGTAATTTTAATTCGACTCACATGATGATTTGTTGCTTGTATTATGTCTGTCTCTCTACGAATATCTGAATCTATTTGCTTATTATGATATGGTTCGTCAATTTCTACATGAAATTTTATTTGAGGGAAGTACATATCTGTTAGTGCATGACCTTCAGGACGATTTATGTATTGTTGAGTTATGAATTTAACATCCGTTCTATTTAGTAAATGATAAATACGTGTAACAACATAATTTTCATAATTCTTCTTGTTTGTTTTTGCTATCTGACGTATTATGAATTCACGTTTAGTCATTTGTTCATGAGATGTTTATAAAATTTTAAAATAAACTCTGAAAAATAGAAGAATATACTACAATAAAAAATAAAACAATAACAATTAATAATAGATATTTTTGTAGAAATCTTTTCTTCTGTAACTTTCTAAATTCACTATTAAAAAAAAGATAATCGTCATCTGAAAGTAGTTTTAATCTGTTCATGGCTATTTCGTACTTTTTCAGTGACGTATCGGAAATATTATTTTTTAATTTTGATTTTATGCTACTATCCCATTGCAGATATTGTAAGACTCCCATAAGGTACTCTAATAAGTCAATAATTTCATGTTTTTCATCAGGAATATTTAAATTTAATATATCTGTAGTTAGTTTTTCTAAGTTGTCTTTTTGCACATTATTAGAAAAAGCCTCATTTGTTAATTGGCTTTTACTTTCTTCATAAGTAATGTTTTTTGAATGTGATTTGTATAACTGATTTTGTTTATGATTTTTTTCAATGGAATCTAGTCTTTTGTTGAATCTGTAGGGTGTAGACCAGCCTTCCTTGAAAACTTTATTGCTCAGCCATTTACCTGAATTTTTACCTGTTTCCCTTAAAAAAGACTTCCAAAAGCTCATATTTTATTTAATTAATCAAATATAAAATAAATTTTTGTTTAAATTTACAACACTAACACAAGACAATTTATCATGAGGGACAAGGCTAAAAATAATTTATCTTCTATTTCAGTGGAAAATATTAAGGAATATATTAAGTCATCAAATCCAACTTATTATAATAAGATGATTATTTCAGATTCTGCAGAAGTAAAAAGAACAAATTTTATTTATATTAATTACACTTCAAATTATTTGAATCGTTTTTCAAAAAAAGTCACCTTTCCACTTTATGGTAATGTTGCAGACAATTTTAAGAGTTTCGAAAATTCTTCCAATAAATCAAATCCAAAGCAACTATTTGACTCTGAGTCAATATTAGAAAGTTTAAGTTCCAATTATAGTATAGAGGGAGAGCAGGACACGTTGGCGACTCCAGATGATTTTGATTATTTGATTAAAGCTGAGAACGACGAAGTTGTATCCAAACAACCATTATACTATATTTCTGAACGTACATCATCATGGGATTGTGATCCATGTGGTACTGAAAAATACATACAATGTGATGATTTTGATTGTGAAGGACGACACACTTGGAAATGCACTAATTGTGCCGCTAAAGGACAAGTTATTTGTGATACATGTGGAGGAGACAAAAAGCTAGATTGTAGAAAATGTAATGGGAGTAAAAAATTAAGATGTAGTAAGTGTGGTGGAGATGGACAAAGAGTAGATAAAATGGATACTTTAAGTGCTGTTTCTAGTTCAACACGATCTTCAAGAATTGTAAAAAAGCGTTGTGGTGATTGTTCGGGTAGAGGGGAAATCAGATGTAATAATTGTTCCAATGGAAAAGTACCTTGCAGTACTTGCTCTGCTCAAGGAAAAGTGATATGTCCTGAGTGTAATGGTCATAAAAATATTGTCTGTGGCAAATGTTATGGAGATAAAAACAGATACGGTATGATCGATTGCCCAGAATGTAAAGCAATGGGTAGGATGGCACAAATATCATATGTAGAAACCAAAATTTTGCAAAAAAGCGTAGACAAACTTTTCAATAATAATAACGAGCTTGTTAATGTAGCCGAAGACACTGTTTTAAAATTTGCTGATAAAAGTTCACAACAAGAAGTTGTTTTGAAAAATTTCAATGAAGTTTTTTATAAAGATTATGATGAAATAGTCGAAGATATATTAAAACAAATTCAAAATGAATCTGACTTCAAATTCGATGGATATACAAATAAAGTTGTTAGAGAAGAATTATTTTTTCAAGTAATTCCATGTGTTCAGGTTCAATATAAGCATATGCTAACAAACACAGAGCAAGAAGTTACTATTCTAGATTTTTTCAATAACCCAAAATTGGTTATTGATGGTGAAGTTGAAAACCAAAATTCAACTTTAAAGGATACTGGAAAAAAACTTGGTAACTTTTTTGGTAAACTGTTTAAGTCCAAAGGATTTAAACAGAAAGAAGATACCAAAAAAGAGATTAAACTCATGATTAGATTAGCTAAAGCCGATGGTAAGATTGAAGATTCAGAAAAGGTATTCTTATCTAGTAAAATAACTTCATTGGATATGTTTACTAGTATCGAAAAGACAGATTTATTCAATATGATGGACGACTCAATACTTCCTGAATTAGAGCCAGATGATGTTAAATTCTCCAGCAGCGATAAATTCTCTGAAGTATTCCAAAATTTACAAACAATGGCAGCCGAAGATGAAGACGTGGATAGTTCTGAGCAAGAATTATTAGATAAAATTAAATCTTTAAATAATTAAGTTTTGAAAAAATTATACATCTTTTTATTTACAGTTATTTTTTTAATTTTCTTTTCTTGTAATTCTTCATCTAAACAATCAAATGATGATATATCTACAGATGAAACTGAATTTAATGAAAAGACAGTAGTTCAAGAAATTACAAACGAAGATCTAGTTTTTGATCCCATAATAACAAAAAAATCAATTTTTATTAAAAAGGGAGCGTCTTTTAAGGAAGCTTTTTATGGGCTATCGGGCGATTCAATTAGAATTTCTTTTAAATCAGATGTGCCGATAAAATCCTTTGCTATAACTGAGGAACGAAGTGGGCGCTCTGTTAAGACTTTTAAAAAAATAAAAACTTTAAATTATGAATTTGATGTGTATTTTGATAATCCTTTTAGTGTTGCAATTGAATTTTACAGAGAATCCTATTTTAATTTGGAAGTTTTTAGAAAATCTGCTAATGTAGAAAACTATAAACAACAATATAAGATTGTTAGAGATTCAGTTGTGGTTGAAAATAAGTCACTAAGAAGTATTACTGCAAAAAAAATTGGTTATGAAAATGTCTTCAACGAACCTAAAAAACTTATAGTATCTAGGGTAATTTCATTATCCGGAAAATCTAAAGTTTATGTTCCTATTGAAATACCCAAAAATACCAAAGAATTCATTTACACCTTAAGAATATCGGGGCGTGATTATTCACTTCCAGAAGACGGAAAATTATTTGATAAAGTAAAAACACGTTCACGCAAAATAAAAGTCTTTGGCTTACCACTTTGGGACTCCAACAGTTCAGGATCCAGTTTGAGTAGAGAGATTTTAAATGGATTATTTCCTCCAAAAAAAGATGAAGATTATTCATTAAATGTATTCTTCTTTGATAAAGAAAGAGAAATAAAAAAGTTTCTCAACTATAGTGGTGATGAGCACAGCTCCGCTTTCAATTATGACCTCAACAATAGTGCTTTGTCAACACAAAGCAGAGTAGGATTAATTAAAAAGCCATCCAGTGGATATTCCTATATAGGATTACAATCTACAAGTTCGTTTTCTAGTACATATGCATGGTTAGACGTTGTTGCTTTGTCAGAGCAGGATTTATTTTACGAAATAAGGTATAGTTTAAAAAAGAAATAATTTTTTTGCAACCAATATCTTTTAAATTTTGAAATCATTTTTAAAGTACGATTTAGGAAATTTTATTGCTCGAAAATACAACGTTATCTTTTTTATTAGCAATTTTGATTCTCTTCGCTTTAATCATAATAGGATTGAATAACATCTTTGGTATCGTTAATGATAAAGGCTTATTGGATCAGTTTTGTGAAAGTTTAACAGAAATCATAAATTTAGGTAATGGAGAAAATTTTAGTCATCGATTAGTTAACTTTTTATATTTGGATCTGAGTGTTGTTATTTCTAGAACTATTATCGCTTTTTTAGCTGCCAAGGTATCTAACTTTATTAATTACCCGTTAAACTGAAAAATAATTATGAAAGTTCTTTCCAAATCACGTTTTAAAATTGGACTTTCATGTCCAAATAAGTTGTATTTCTCTGGGGATAAGTCATATAAAAATAAAGAGGAAAACAATACCTTCGTTGCGGCTTTGGCAGAAGGGGGGTTTCAAGTTGAGGCTTTGTCGAGATTGTTGTATCCTGGCGGACATTTTATTAATGCGCCTTATGGAGCATACCAACAGTCCTACCAGCAAACTCTCGAACTCTTAAAACAGGATGAGGTTATTATCTATGAAGCCGCTTTTTTATATGATGGTCTTTTTGTTATGACCGATATTGTGCTTAAACAAGGGAATCATGTCCGCTTAATTGAGGTTAAGGCAAAGTCTTTTGATTCCACTCAAACAGATACTTTTATTGGGGCTAGGGGTGATATTAGAAGTAGTTGGCGGCCATATTTGTTTGATATAGCCTTTCAAACTTATGTTGCCAGTAAATGTCAGCCAAATCTTAGTTTTGAGTCCTTTTTTTTGATGGCAGATCAGTCTAAAGTAGCAACTATTGAAGGGCTGAATCAAAAGTTTAGGTTACCAAATAATGGCGATGTTCGCCAAGACGTTGATGTTCGAATGACACCAGCGGAGGCTCAAAGCACTTCTGTGCTTTCAGAGGTAGAGGTTTCGTCAATTGTAAATGCGATTGTTAATGATGAGTTTAGTTACAGTCAAGATTTGGTTTTTTCTGAAGCTGTTGCTCTGCTAAAAACAAGTTATCAAGACCATAAATACCTAAATTGGCCCACTAACTATAGCCGTTGTAAATCCTGCCAGTTCAAAATTGATGCTTCCACTAAACAAGCAGGTTACAAATCTGGATTTGAGTACTGTTTTTCTAAACAACACCATTGGACAGAATCAGATTTTCAACGTCCTAATATTTTTGAGGTTTGGAATTTTAGAGGTCAAAGATTGTTAGAACAAAATCGTTTATTTTTGGATGAATTAAACCAAGAGGATTTTAAGGTCATTGGCGAACCAGATGCCATGAACTCAAGTGAACGCCGTTGGATTCAAGTTCAGAAAACTTTAAATCCACAATCTGGCCCACATGTTGAGCGTGTCGGTTTAGCTAAAGAGATGGAGTCATGGGTTTACCCATTACACTTTATCGACTTTGAAACCAGTGCAGTTGCGCTACCTTTCAATACAGGAAGACACCCTTACGAGCAAGTGGCTTTTCAGTTTTCGCACCACATATGTTATAGTGATGGAACGATCGAACATGCCTCTGAATATATCAATACAACTCCAGGTAAATTTCCAAATTTTGAATTTGTTTCAGCCCTGAAAAAAGCGCTTGAAAAGGACGAAGGAACGATTTTTCGATTTGCAACCCATGAAAATAGTATTCTAAATTCCATTAAAGATCAACTTGAGGATAGTAATTATTCAGACAAGCACAATCTGATTGATTTTATCAGAACTATTACAACACCTCGCAAGGACGATCCAAATCCATGGGTTGCCTCAAGACCTATGGTCGATTTAAGAGTCGTCATTCTCGATTATTACTATAATTCATTGACAAAAGGATCAAATTCTATCAAAGCTGTATTACCCGCTGTTTTGAATTCCTGTGATTTTTTAAAAAATAAATATACCAATCCCATTTCTAAAATCAATATAACCAGTTTAAATTTTGAAGGTCATCACACTTGGATTAAATTTAAAGATCAACAAGTGATTAATCCATATTCATTACTCCCCCCAATTTTTATTGAACAAAGTCAAGAACAATTAGATCAATTTATCTCTGGTTTAGATAAAATTTCTGACGGCGGAGCTGCTCTAACAGCTTATTCTAAACTTCAATTTGTGGACATGTCTGATGAAGAGAGAGACAGTATAAAAAGATCATTACTAAAGTACTGTGAACTAGATACTTTAGCAATGGTAATGATTTATGAACATTTAAAAACATTAATCTAGATTATTACATCGCTTACTTTAACCAATTTATTTTTTATTATGCAAAATCGTATTGAGAAGATTAACTTATTTTTTCAACTTAGCTTATTATGTACAGTGGCTAGTGCCCAAACAATCATCAATACTGAGAATATGATGTCCGAGCTTAGTGAAAGTTTTTCATATAATATCAATTTTCAAGGCGACTTAAATTTTGGTAATATTGATTTAATTCAATTTAGCACCGCTCATCAAGTGTCAAAATCTGTAAACAAAAACTTATTTAGATTGCTCCTAAATTATGATTACATAAAAGAAAGTGGCACAGAAATATCATCCGATTTTACAGGCCAGTTTCGTTACAATTATAGAATTGGAAAAAATTCAATTTTTACATTTTTTCAAGTTCAAAACATTAAATCTCTTCGAATGAATCATCGTTATATTTCTGGTGCAGGTTATCGTCACCGAATGCTTCAAAAAGAATTGAATTATTGGGATTTATCTGCGGGACTTTTTTTTGAAGATGAGCTCTACGATAAAGATTTAAGTACTCAACAACAAGTCTACAACTGGCGATATAGTTTTAGCTCATTTTTCAAATATAAATTTTCTAAAAACTTATTTATCAATTTAGCTGTTTACTACCAAACTAACACTTCAAACACTGATGATTTTCGTCTTTTCTTAGAGCCTAGGTTATATTATTCGCTAAAAAATATTGATTTATTTGTTGATTGGACTCATCGCTTTCATTCAACTCCGTACATAGATATTTATAGAACAGATAATAGTATTAATATTGGTTTAGAATTTAAACTATAATTCCTGTGTAAAACAATATTAGCATACAACAGGTTACCCCAAAAAAATTTAAAGTTATCGTGTTAAATTATGCCTTTTTGAGCCAAAGGGAGTGAAGGCGAACTATTTTAGCAAGCATTTAATTAAGACTTAACTGAGAGCTGAGTGTGAATTTATTTACAGCAAATTATCCTTAATGCTTTCACCTAAAATTTTAATAATTGAATAGTATTCTTGTGATTTTGATTTTAATATATTTGGTGATAGATAGATGCATACAATATTTGCATTTTTTTTATTTCGTAGAAACCAGTGAAAACGGTCTTTGAGCTTATTACCATAGAACTTATGTTTGTTTATTCTTGAAAATATTTTTTCTTGTGTCTTATCAAATTTTTTTAGCGATTTTTCAAATGCAGCATAAAAATTATCTAGTTTATCTACATCATCAAAAGTGCTTTCAGTTTTAGTAAATTCAATTTCTCCTTTTTCACCTCCGTTGAGAATGTGAAATGAACCATTTTTTGAAGAGGAGCACAAAAAATAAATAACAGTACTTTTCTCTTGTATACATTCCAACATATCGTTTTTAAATTGCTCAAAGTAAATGTTGTCTGATATTTCTCCAGAAATATACAAAGGGTTTGAATTAAGATTATATTTATACTTGGGATTTGCAACGGTCTTACTAACACGTTCTGAGCTAATGTAATTTGCATTTAAATATTCTGATATTGCATATGTAAAATGCCCTAAATACTGTTGAATTGCAGAACTTGATGATATTACAGTAATATTAGATTTCCGATCATTAAAAGTTCCATAGATTGAATTTTCATCAAAAGACTGTATAACTTCGACGTCATTCACTGTGGTTAGTTGTATTCCTTTGCCTTTATCAGCAATGTTGATTAAATCTGATCTTCTTAGCATTAGTTTAAATTCAGCTGAAGCCAACTTAATAAATCTTCTTCTCACATGAGATAAACCAATTAATTTTTTAATTTGTATAGCTGCAGCTTGAGAATCATAGTTAAATGCACTTAATAGTTTTTCGTTTTTTTCTTTAAGTTCTTCATTAGATTTTATTGCTTCAATTTCTTCTACAAAACCAGCACCAATAATACCAGCAGGTACCGCAAACAAAGCAATTCCAAGTAAACCAACAATGGTCGCCATTACTTGTCCCCAAAGAGTGATGGGTTCAAAATCGCCATAGCCACCTACACCACCAATGAATTTAGAAAGCGACCAGATAAATGCATCTATAATATCACCAAAATTATCAGGTTGGGCACTATTTTCTATGTGGTGTAATAATGCCGAAAGTATAACAGTTAAAAAAACCACTAACTGCATAGATAGTATCAACTCTTTGCCCTTGTTTTTTATAGCGTTAAATACTAAGTTTTGGGATTTCATAAATCTTCCAAATTTAAGTAATCTAAAAAGGCGAAGAATCCTTACAATCCTTATAAAACCATATCCTGTAGGAACAAATAGTGATAAATAGAAAGGAATAATACTAATTAGATCAATCACCATATAGAAAGAAGTGATGTTAGAAATTCGTTGACTAATTGTAGGTTTTTCTCCATCAATTCGATACGTCCATATCCTCAGTATATATTCAATGCTAAAAAGAATACTTACAGTATAGTCAATGATAAAAAAATGATGGTAGTATTTTACCTTTAATGAAACCACGGACTCCAATATTATTTCAAAAGAAGAAACCAAAATTAGAAACAGAATGAAAAAACCAATTCTCTTTTTTAAGGTAGTTTCTGGAGTATCGTCATTTAAAATGAGGCCTATTTTATGATTTATTTTTTTCAAAAGAAATATTGTTTGTACCAAATTAAATAAATAAAGTCCATATAATCAATTTTTGGAAGGATAGAGTTAAAAAATATACCAGAAAAAACACCGAAGATAGTGCCAAATTAATGGACTAAACACTCAGTGTTTGTGGGTAAATTGTGGAGCCAAGAGGAGTGAAATTGAACTATTTTGGGGAGGATTTAATCTAAATGAATCGTAACCATTAAATGATTAATATGGATATTGCCCTCCAATTTTTCCTGCTTCCGCATAGTGAGCAACAACATATATGTTTCCCGCATCTGACCGTGCATAACCAAAACCTACCATTGTAGTTATTTCCAAAAATAACATTTTGAGCAGTGGGTAGTGAAGTCGAACTATTTTATTTCCGATTTAGCTATTTTTAGAAAAATTATTCCCAAGGATAAAAAATTATTCTTGGGAATAAAAAGTGGAGTCGGAGGGAATCGAACCCTCGTCCAAACAAGCTATAAAAATGATTTCTACACGTTTAGTTTTTATTTAATTTTCGAAAGTAAACCAACTAAAAACGATCTATTTACTTCTTAGCTTCAAGAATTTCGAAATCTTAAAGAAGCATTAAAATTTCTAGATCCATTTTTACGATGCCTCAAATTAGAACGCCATGAATCAAGGCTTTCAAGAGACATAAAGCTTACACACCTTGTGTGCCGAGGCCAATCTTACTAT